>SDBV01007846.1_pt1 | contig 14509 bp, 12 predicted proteins | sample 2277081 | NCBI WGS metagenome assembly SDBV01 (sample SAMN10402039, study PRJNA504765) | marine sediment metagenome | isolation source: marine sediment core GS10_PC15, 223 cmbsf | place: Arctic Ocean: Southern Knipovich Ridge | collected 2010
GGCCGAATTGACGACGTGCAGCACCTTGGCCGCAATGGCGGTATCACGCTTTAGGATCTCGGCGATCTCCTCCATGGACTTTCCGTCTTCGATGGACTGCACGAGCTCCCGGTAGAGAGACGGCAAGGCCGGGAGACCCTCGATAGAGCTGATCAAGTCCAGCAGTTTCTCTTTTTGCAGGATGCTCCTGACCGAGAGAATATGGCCGATCTTCTCCCGCAGGAACGCCGCTTCCAGATTTTTTGCCATAAAAGTCGTGACCAAACCGCTGCTGATAAAGCGCATGGCGTTGCCCTGGTCCAGAAAGCCGCTCATGAGTATCCTGTGGACGGAGGGATAATCAGCCCTGATCTGCTTGAGCAGGTGAAACCCGTCGGTCTGATGCATCCGAAAATCGGCTATTACTATATCGACGGGGTTTTCCTCGAGGCATTTGAGCCCCTGCTCGGTCTCCTGGGCAGTGAGAACGGTTACCCCGGGCCCGCGCAAGATCCTTTGCATTTCGGCCGGCGTGTTTCTGTCATTGTCGATGACAAGCAGCGTTCCCTCTACCGCCATGATGCTCACTCCCCCGGTGCCTGCGGAGTTCCGCTCGCGGGGTTAGCTGACCACCGGCACCTCTCGTTGATGTCACGTTCCAGCCGACGGATAAAGCGAATATCGTCGGGGGTTTCGACGAAGAGCTTCAAATCGATAAGATCGCGGATTTTTTTCTCGAAGAAGATCATGATGCCTTCGAAAATAATCAGCTTCTTCGGCTCGACCCTGATCTTCTCTTCCAGCCGCCGGTGATGCACGAAATCGTACTGGGGCATCTCGATCGGCTCGAGGCGCTTGAGACGTTCCAGATGCTCGCATAGCAGATCGGCGTCAAAGGCGTCGGGATGATCGAAGTTGAAAGCGGTGATATTGATGTTGGAGATGTGCTCCGCCGATCTGTAGTAGTTGTCCTGCGGAATAAATACGAAATCCGAGATAATTTCGGATATCTTTTTGACGATCGTCGTCTTTCCGGATCCGGACCCTCCGCAGATACCTATCAGCCTGGCTTCATCTGGCATGTCACCCCATGTTTACCCTATTGCGGCGGTTGTGAAAAGGGCAGCATTCCGGCTCGCTCCGGCTCATGCGCGCGGTGCGGTTTCACCGGTGCGGGTTCAGCCGGTGCAGGTTCAGGTGTAGAGCGTGGTGCTGAGGTATCGCTCCCCTGTGTCGGGCAGAACGGTCACCACCAACTTGCCGCGGTTCTCGGGCCTGCGCGCCACCTCCATGGCCGCAAACACGTTCGCCCCCGCGGATATGCCGCAGAGTATGCCTTCCTTGCGGGCCAGACCGCGGGATGTTTCGAAGGCGTCTTCATCGGACACCGTCAGCACCTCGTCGTATACTTCGGTGTTGAGCACATCGGGAACGAACCCCGCGCCGATGCCCTGGATCTTGTGCTTGCCCGCTTCTCGGCCGGACAACACCGGCGAGCCGGTCGGTTCCACCGCCACTATTCTGACCGAGGCCTTCTTCTGCTTCAGGATCTCGCCCACCCCGGTGATGGTTCCTCCCGTACCAACGCCCGCGACAAAAATGTCGACCGCGCCGTCAGTGTCGGACCATATCTCCTCGGCCGTCGTGCGCCGGTGGACCTCCGGGTTAGCGGGGTTCGTGAACTGTTGCGGCATGAACGCCTTCGCGTTCTCTTTCACGATCCCCTCTGCCCTGGCGATGGCGCCTTTCATGCCTCCAGACCCCTCGGTCAACTCCAGCTCGGCGCCCAAAGCTTTGAGCAGGTTGCGGCGCTCGATGCTCATGGTATCGGGCATGGTCAGGATCAACCGATAGCCTCTCACCGCCGCCACGAGGGCCAGGCCGATCCCGGTGTTGCCTGACGTGGGCTCCACGATGATCGAGCCTTCCCCGAGTTGGCCGTCTCTTTCCGCAGCCTCGATCATGGAAAGCCCGATCCTGTCCTTTACGCTTCCCCCCGGGTTAAACATTTCCATTTTGCCCACCACGCGCGCATCGATTCCGGCTGCCAGCCGGCTCAACTCGACCAAAGGCGTACCGCCCACCAACTCCGTCAGGTCTCGGTATATCTTTTCCATGCTCCCGTTCCTTTCCCTACTCAGGGCTGTATGCTGATTTATGCATATTATATAGGTAAACAATAGTGCGGGGCTACCCGCAATACCAAACTCGGCGTATCAGGAAATCGATTGGCCAATCCGGTGACGATCAGAGCAACCCCACAGCCGTCACGGCAACAGAAACCAGGATACCCACGACCGCCCCGCTCAGGTACCCGGCCGTTATATCCGAAAGATAGTGCACGCCGAGCGCCACGCGGGCCGTGCCTACCAACGCTGCCCACAGCAGCAGCAGCGTGCCGGCCCAGATAGGGCCGAAGGCCATTACGATAACCGCCAGGGTCATGGTTTTTGCGGCATGCCCCGAGGGAAACGAGTAAGGGTCTGTCCTTCGGTAGAATTGGCCCCATTCGCCGGGAGGCCTGCGGCGGCGTACGATGAATTTGACGCCGTAGATCGCCATCACGCTCACGAGCGATGCCCCGGCCAAAACCAGGGCCACCAGCTTCGTGCGATCGTGCCCGAGCCACCAGATCACGGCCAGAAAGGGGATCACGTAGAAAATATCGCCCGAATGGGCGAGCACGATCAGCAGCCAACGCAACGGCAAGACCGAGCTCAGCCTTTGCATAGACGTACTCCAGCGGGTGTCGAGTTGTTTCAGACTCCGAAGCTGCACGTTATCTCCCTTTTCAGCGCGTACAATCGGTTATCTCGGCCCGTCCTGAATGAAGAATAAAAAGCCGACCGCACATCAATAGACCGCCATTCTAAGGGAAAACCGCAAGAACTTCTACAATATTTACCGGCGGGATGACTGCGGTTAGAAAAACTCGAGTTTTTAGAGGCAACCGGGCTCTTGACTTTCTGTCGACAGCGATTATAAAACTAGAACTCGTGGCGACCGATTCAACACTTATACGCGTAGAGAATGTCAGCCGTGTTTACCGATCCGATGTAGAGGAGATCTACGCCGTACGGCAGATAAGCCTGTCGGTGCGCGCAGGCGAGCTCGTACTGATCCGGGGAAAGTCGGGCTCCGGGAAGACCACTCTGCTCAATCTTATGGGTGGACTGGAAAAACCGTCCCAGGGACATGTCTACTACGAGGGCAAGAGCTTGTCTCTGCTATCCGCCAGGCAGACAACCCAGTGGCGAAGGCATCAAGTGGGTTTTGTCTTTCAAGCCTTTGCACTGATACCTGAACTGAGCGCCTGCGAGAACGTGGACCTGCCCCTCCGCATCGCCGGCAGCCGTCCCAGAGAGGCCACACACAGGGCCCTCGACTGCCTGGAACGAGTGGGCCTCAGCCGGCGGGCCCATCACCGCATTTCCGAGTTGAGCGGCGGGGAACAGCAGAGAGTCGCTATTGCCAGGTGCCTGGTGGCCGAGCCCAGGATCGTATTCGCCGACGAGCCTACCGGTGAGCTGGACCAGGCAACCGGTTTGAGAATGATAGAGCTCTTCCGCGCTGAAGTCGAGGAAAGGAACACCGCAATATGCCTTACGAGCCACGACCCGCAGGTCGCCGTACTGGCGGACAGAATATTCACCCTGGAAGACGGCAAAGTGGTAGCAGAAGCGTGAAGCGCATGAACCGAATCCTGATCTACACTCTGGCAGCGCTGCTTTCAGCCCTGAGCGGATGCGGGCTGTTCAAGGAGGAGCAGGCCAGTGGGGCGCCCCTGCTGCCCGAGCCTCCGATGGCCTCACGCAAGTTGACCTACCCGGCTGAACGGACCGATATCGCCGAGCGGATCGACGGGTCGGCGGTCGTTACTCCCGTGAGGGAAACGTCCCTCTATTTCGTTCAAGGCGGCCGGCTGAAAAAGCTCAACGTAGAACCGCAGGAAGAGGTCGGCAAAGGGGACATTCTGGCCCAACTCGAGGTCGGGTCACTCGAGCATCAGCTGGCGCTGGCCAGGATGGATCTGCAAATCGCCAGGGTCAAACTGGAGGAGAAACAGATCCTAGGATCGGTTTTCGATATAAAAACGCAGGAACTTGTGATCTCCCGGTACGACGTGGACATCGTCTACCTGGTGGAGCGCATAGAAGCGGCCACGATACGTGCTCCCTATGACGGCATTATACACCGCGTACAGGCCACGATCAGCGATAAAATCGAAGAGTTCGAGCCCGTGATAGAGGTGCTGGACCCCACCGAACTGGAGCTCCAGATGAAGATCAGCGAAAATGATTTTTACACGATCGAGCCGGGACTGGCGGCCATGGTCGAGGTCAGCGCGGACGATTGGCGTACTGCCGTCGTAATTCAGACGACACACAAAAACCCTCGATTCGACGCATCGATCCGGCGCGAGCAATTCATCGTGCATTTGGAGCTAACCCGGTCCGAGAAGTCACCGCCGCCAGTGCTGCGCCTCAACCAGAGGATGAATGCTCATGTTGTTCTCGCCATGCGCCAAAACGCCCTCGTCATCCCCAAGGCCGGGTTGCGGGAGTTCAGGGACAGAACCTACGTCAGGGTTCTCGACGGTGAAGTGCGAAGAGAAGTGGACGTGAAGGTGGGCATTCGCACTGAAACCGAGGTGGAGATACTTGAAGGTCTGGCGGAAGGGGATCTTGTTATTGGAAAATAGCTTTTGCGGGGCCTCATGCAAGGCCTTATGCTGGAAATATTGCGAGGCCTTATGCGGGAAAACGGCGCCGGGCCCGACGCGCGGAGGAAATTAGCACCGTGTTTTTCCTGACCGTTCTGTGGCTGACCCTCAAACGCATGGCGAGCAATTGGAAAATTGTGACGGCGCTGCTGTGCGGGCTGATAATCGCCGTGGGCATAATGTCGGCCATCCCCATGTATTCCACGGGCAGTCTGCAAAACAGCTTTATGGGGCAATGGCTCGAGCAGGGCGGTTTTAGGCCGCCTTTCGCCGTCATCATTACGCATCGCAATAAACAGCGGAAAACCCCCATGCCTTTCGAGCGTCTGACAAAGCTGGAAAGCCACCTGGACAGCGAGCTCAGGAGCCAGATCGGCCTGCCCGTCGTATCGACGGCGGTTTTCGCCAGCCTGGGGTACAACCCCGTTATGGCCGAAGGCGACTTCCAGCCGAGGGTTTCCGCTCCCAAAGCGGAGCTCACCCTCATGCCAAACCTCGAGCGACTGGCCAAGATACCGCACGGGCGGTGGTATCGCGAGCGCGGCGACGGCGTCGTAGAGGTCCTCGTAGACGAGTCCACCTTTGAAAAAAACGAGCTCATCGTGGGTTATCGGTTCAACTACTGGTACCCTCTCGCGGATAACGAAAGCAATGAGAGAGCGGTGCAAAACCACGTTATTATTCCCATAGAAATCGTGGGGTTCTTCAGAGCCAGAGACGACGTTACGACCGAGCACTGGATATATCCACCGCCTTACTCGAACCGGCTCTTCGCGCATCCCGATGCTTTTAAAAAACTGCAGAGTGAGCTGGGCCTCAGGGCAGAGAGGTATGATATGCAGTGGATTTTCGACCACAGAGATGTAAACGTGGGCAGACTGAGCGAAATAATCCAAGGCATGGAGAGCATCGTCGCCCGGGGCTCCGAACTGGCGCCGGAGACGCGGTATTGGCATTCACCCCTGGAGTTCTTTCACTCCTTTCACGAAGCAAGCCTGAAAATCTCGCTCTTCCTGCTCGTTCTGAGCATTCCCGCCATCGGCATGGTCCTCTACTATATCGTCCTGATGGCGGGCATTTCCGTTTCCCATCGCAAAAAGGAAATCGTTACCATGCAGAGCCGCGGCGCGGGCCGGCTGCAAGTGACGGTGAGCTTCTTCCTGGAGTGGCTCATTCTAGGCATCGCCGCCTACCTGATCGGGCCTCACCTCGGGCTGCTGCTGGCCAAAATCATGGGCATGTCCGCGGGGTTTCTGTCCTTCGTAAACCGCCGGGCCCTGCCCGTCATTCTGAATCGGGATTCTCTCAGGATCGCGATCGCAGCCTGCGGGTTGGCGGTCATATCCGGTATGCTGCCCGTTCTGCCCACGTTCCGCTACAGCGTCGTTACCTTTCGCCAGAGGCACGATAGGCGGCGGCGCTCCTCATTGTGGCACCGCTTGTTCCTGGACTTCGTACTGCTGGGGTTCGCTTTTTTTGGCTACCGCGAGCTCATGTGGCAGTCTACCGGCATCGCCCCGGACGAAACTCTGGCGGCCGACCCGATACTCTTCTTCGTCCCGGTCGTATTCCTTCTGGGCGCCAGCCTGCTGGTGTTGCGCATCTATCCTTTTCTCATGTCCGCACTGCGCAGGGTCACGGCCCGGTTTCCGGGCGTTGTCTGGCAGATCACCTTTCGGCGGCTGACTCAAGGCACACGGGACTATGTCCCTCTTCTCGTTCTGCTCATGCTTACCCTGTCGCTGGGCATATACACAGCATCAACGGCGCGCACGCTCAAGACCAACCTGGAAGACCGCATATACTACGCGGTGGGCGCCGACCTGGCCACCGAGGAAGCCTGGCAGCCGCTGGACGACAGCGGCGCGCCTGTCGATGGGGGCGAGTACATGTCAGAGCCGCCGTTCCTGTCCAGGCTGGACCTCGAGTCGGTGGTTGCTGCGGCTCGAGTCATCAGGGGTCGCGTATCCATCGAGTCATCGAGCGGCTATTCCGTGCGCAGCTCAGGCGACCTGATGGCCATCGAGCCATCGGAGTTTGCACGAACCGCATGGTTCCGGCGCGATCTGGCGCCGGCCCACTTCTACGATTACCTGCGCCTTCTGGCCCGACACAAGGAAGGCATACTGGTCAGTTCGGGCTTCATGAAGGAAAACGAGCTCGAGCTGGGCGATGCGCTGACGGTGTACTACAAGGACCAGCCCGTAGAGGTGTACGTGGCCGGGGAAGTACCGTATTGGCCGGCCATGGACCCTATCAGCAGGCCGTTCATCGTGGCCCATATCGATCACGTCCAGGAACACACCGCCCTGGAGCCGTACAATGTCTGGTACAAACTGCGGGACAGGGATCACATTCAGGACCTGGTCGAAGGACTGGCCAAACAAGGCGTCTTCGTGACGGAACTGCGCGACGCCGGCGGCGAAATCATCGAGCAAAACAAAGAACCTTACAGGATGGGGTTTTTCGGCATGCTATCAATGGGTTTCCTCGTGTCGGCGCTGATAACGGTCCTGGGATTCCTTTTTTTCACCTTTTTTTCCATGCGCGGCAGAGTGGTGCAATTCGGCGCTCTGAGGGCCATGGGCCTTTCGACCTTTCAGCTGGTTTCGATGCTGGGCCTCGAGCAAGTCTGTACCATCGGCGCGGGACTCGGCGCCGGTGCCCTTTTGGGTGCCCTGGCATCCGAGATCTTCCTGCCCTTCCTGCGTGACAGGGCGGGCGAGTTTCAACGCTTACCGCCATTTATTATTGTCATGCAAAGCGCGGATACCATACGGGTCCTGGCCGTCTTTCTGTTTATATTTCTTATCGCCGTGGTGGGCCTTTCGATCACCTTCGTCAGAATGAAGCTGGCGGGGGCCATCAGGCTGGGAGAAGACGTGTGAGCCGCCCTTTCATCCTCTGCGAAAATCTGGTGAAGATCTACAAGGTCGAGGATGTCGAGGTGGTGGCCCTGCAGGGACTGGACCTGGTCGTGGACAGAGGCGAGCTCATGGCCATCATCGGCCCCAGCGGCAGCGGCAAAACGAGCCTCCTGAACGTGCTCGGCGGCCTTGACGTCCCGTCCGCCGGCAAAGCCTGGGTCGCCGACGTCGACCTTACGCGCATGACCTACAGCGAGCGTGTTCAGTACCGCCGGAAAACGGTGGGCTTTGTCTGGCAGAACGTGGGGCGAAACCTCATCCCCTACCTCACCGCCCTGGAGAACGTCATGATGCCGATGATTATCTCCGGAACGTTTCGGCGGCAGAGGGCGCACGAGCTGCTCGAATTAGTCGGCCTGGGCAAGCGCAAGCGGCACATACCCAGACACCTGTCCGGAGGAGAGCAGCAGCGCGTGGCCGTGGCTATCGCACTCGCGAATCAACCCGGGGTACTGCTGGCAGACGAACCAACCGGCTCTCTGGACACGGAAAACAGCAGCCACCTGCTGCAAATCTTCGACGAAGTGCGGCGCAGGCTCGACGTGTCGGTGCTCATCGTGACCCATGACTATGCCATGGCCAAGGCGGTGGACCGGTACGTGGAGATCCGCGATGGAAAAACGAGCAAAGAGGCGGTGCGCAGGGCGGTTTCGGGCGGCGGCGTTCCGACGTCGAACCACGTGCCGGGTGCGGAGCATGACATTGCGGCCCCGGCCGCGGCCGAAGATACCCACGATCACTATACGTTGTTGGATTCCGCCGGCCGCCTGCAAATCCCGGCAGACCTACTCGACAAATTCGGCATCCAGTCTCGGGCCAGGCTCATAGAAAAGAAAAACGGAATCTTCATCACGTCTCCTGAAACGCTGCAAAACGCACCGGGAAGCAACCCAACAACCGACGCGCAGGCGGAATCCTCAGGCAGTCCCGAAGACGACTCCGCAAATACCGGCTAACGTTGCACTGCAGGCGATCCCGCGGCGAGCGTACCGGTTACGAAGCCGACGCCGTAGGCAAGCTCCAGCGGCACATAGCTGCAGCCACAGGCGATCGCCCGCATCGTTCGGAGCGTCGATTCGCCACACTTCACTTTTTTAGCGCGCCGTGTTAGACAGAGGTCGGCAAAAGTCGAAAAACAGCGAGCAAAAAAGGAAACCAGCATGCCAGACGCTATTTTTCCATCCGACTTTCTGTGGGGCACAGCCACGGCCTCGTATCAAATCGAAGGGGCCGTTCATGACGGTAGTCGGGGGGAGTCCATATGGGACCGCTTCAGCCACACTCCCGGCAAGGTCCTAAACGGCGATACGGGGGACATAGCCTGCGACCACTACCACCGTTACCGCGACGACGTGGATATCATGGAGGAGCTGGGAATCGGCGCCTATCGCTTCTCTATTGCCTGGCCCCGCATCTTCCCGGAGGGGCGGGGAAAGCTGAACAGCGCCGGTATGGACTTCTACGAAAATCTAGTGGACACTCTTCTGGCGAAAAACATAGCGCCGGCGGTGACCCTGTACCACTGGGACCTGCCGCAAGCCCTGGAGGACAAGGGGGGCTGGCCCGCCAGAGACACAGCGGATTACTTCACCGATTACGCCTGTACCGTCTTCGAGAGATTGGGGGACCGGGTAAAGATGTGGATCACCCACAATGAGCCGTGGGTAACGGCTTTTCTGGGCTACGATCTGGGCATGCATGCTCCCGGCATCCGGGACAAAGCAAAGGCGCTTCGAGCCTCCCACCACCTGCTGCTCTCGCACGCCAAGGCCGTCCAGGTGTACCGCGGTTTGGGGCAAAACGGGAAGATCGGCATTACCCTGAATCTGGCGCCGGCCTATGCACAGCACGACACCGCCGAGGACGAACAGGCCGCCGTGCTTTCCGACGGCTACCTGAACCGCTGGTTTCTGGACCCCGTTTTCAAAGGCACGTACCCGGAGGACATGGCGAAGATCTACCGGGAGCGTTACGACGCCCCTGATATCGGCGACGGAGACCTCGAGCTCATGCAATCGAGCACGATCGACTTCTTGGGGGTTAACTACGACTCGCGCAAACTGGTCACCCGACCCGAAAAGCCGGAGGATCTCTTCAGAGACGTCAAACCGCAGGGCGCCGAGTTTACGGCTATGGGCTGGGAAATTTTCCCCGAAGGCCTTTACGCTCTGCTCACGCGTCTCGACGGAGATTACGGACGCCCCGAGCTGTACATAACGGAAAACGGCGCAGCCTTCGAAGACGCCAGAACATCCGAAGGCAGGATAGAGGATGAAGACAGGATCGATTATCTGAGAGGCCACTTCGAGCAGGCTCACCGTGCCATCCAGGATGGCGTCAACTTGAAGGGCTATTACGTCTGGTCTCTCATGGACAATTTCGAATGGGCTTTCGGGTACAGCCGGCGATTCGGTTTGATCTACGTAGACTTCGACGACCTCACCCGAACCTGGAAGCAGAGCGCCCGCTGGTACCGTGACGTCATAGCCCGCGGCGGAGTCTGATTGCCATGAATGTCATGGAGCAGACCCTCGAGCGTGAGATCGACCCCGCGTTGACAGGCGAGAATCTGAGCACTCTGAGCTCCCGCGCGCTGAACCGCGAGGCCCGGGTCAAGTCCTGCCGTATCCTGACCGGAGGGTGTTGGAATCGAGTCATTTCGGTGGCCTTCGAGCAGAACGAACCGGAGCTGGTTTTCAAGATCAACCCGGAGGCGGGGAACGACGGTATACAACGGGAATTCGAGGTACTGAAGTACTTCGCCGAAAACACCGCCATGCCTGTACCCGATCCCTACCTTATCGACCCGAGCGGCGACATCATTCCCGGCACCGTGTTGGTCATGAGCAAGATCCCAGGCTTCGTCCTTCATCAGGCATACAGTCACCTGGATGGTGTCAGCCGGCGATCGGTGTCGGAGCAGATCGGGCACTTCGTCGGCCGCCTGCATCAACGCAGATCCACAGGCTTCGGGGGTGTGGAACTGGGACGAGAGCAGCGGACACGGGTATGGGCCGATTTCTGGCTTCCACAATTCGACACGGTCTTCGAGGACATAGCCGGGCGGGACTTGATAAGCGATTCTTTCGTCGATGAAATAGAGCAGATGCGTCGGGGTTTCCCCGGCATGATCGACATCGGGCAGCAGAGCACCCTGACGCACTATGACATCTGGTCGGGTAACGTGATGGTAGACCTCGATGGCGATTCCGTGACCGTCAGTGGTTTCATCGACATCCCCGGCCACTGGGCCGACTACGCGCGGGAGTTGTCCTTCATGGAAGTCTTCGGCTCGGCGGACCCCATATTCTACGGTGTGTACAAGAATTATAGCGAGTTGGACCCGGGGTTCGAGCTCCGCAAAAACATCTACCAGCTCAGAACCTATCTGAAACACATCACGATGTATCCGGACCAGCAATTCTACAGAGGGGGCGCCCGCGAATGCGTGAGTTTCATCAGGAAAGCCGGCTGACCGGCCGCGACCCCGGGGGCCCGTCCATCATCGCCGTCAGGAACGCCGTTCCCAAATCTGACTGGTATCGTCACGGCGCCATCCCTCCCCGGACAGGAAGAGATCGGCCATGACCAGGGCGTCGATTTCCCTCGTGAGAACGTCCCATCCCGACAGACCCGAAGTGGCGTCCAGCTGCCTCAAATTCTGGTGGGCCGCCGCGTTGGCGTATCTGAGGCACTGCGCCAGGCTGTGTCCCTTCAGCAGAGCGACGAAAAACCCGGCTATGGATACATCCCCCGCGCCGGTAGAGCTGGCAATCCGGTCTATCTCGAAGGCCGGACACCAGACCTCTCTGTCCGCCCAGCTTGCCCCGGCGGATTCTTCCAGAATCCCTAGCTGCCTCAGTCGCTTCTCCGACGACGTTTTAAGATACCACCCCCGGGAGCTGGCCTTCAATGCCACCATGGGGCATCCAAGGTCGATGCACATCTGAGCCAGGCGGGAAAAATCCCCGGGACTGAACATGGACAGAGGGTCGTCAGAGGCATCGTCTTTCTTCTGCAGGTATGCATCCCGGTCCAAGAACAGAAACGCCTCCTCTATGCTGGGCACGAATATGTCCACGTAGGGCAAGGTTTTTCTCATTATAGCCGGCCAGTCTGCTCTACCGGCCGGAGAATCGGGATTGGGTAGTGACAGGTCCAGCGAAGTCGTTACCCCGGCCTCTTTGGCCTTCTTGAAGATCTGCGACAGCTCGAGCCCGTCATCGGCGTACAAACCCTTCATGAGCGGCGGATACCCCAGATGGAAGAGCCTGGCCCGGCTCAGGAGATCGTAGTCGATATCCTCTGAACCGAAGGTATCATTGGTGCCTGAGCAGTGAAAGAATATGCGGTCGATGCCTACGGGGGCCAGTACGACCGAATACGAGCTCGCTTCGCCGGGCGACACCTTGATGCCCTCCGTGCTGCCGTTCTGGTCCATGAGCTCGATGATCTGCCGCCCTACCGCATCGGCGCCTACCTTGGACACAAAACCCACGTCGAGGCCGTATTTCTTCAGCGCAATCCCAGTGTTCGAAACGGCTCCCCCGGTGGCAACGGCCAGCCCGCCCACGTTGAACAGCGACCCGGGAATGAAGATATCCGCCACGGTCCTGCCCGGGTCGTTGTCGAAGGACGGTATCATGTCCAGGCAGAGATGCCCGGCTACTATGGCGTCAAGCTTTTTGCCGCTCATTTTTCATGCCTTCCGGCAGCCTGCTGCAGGAGTGCCAGGCACTCTTCGCGGCGTGGGTCGGGCACTTCGTTTTGCCAGAGCTCGTTTAGCATGGCCGCGATTCCGCTCTCGTCCGGATCGTGCGCACTGCCGGAATATTGAACTCCCGGCGAGACTCTCTCCTGTATCAGGTACCGGATTCCGGCCAGCGCCCCTCGGGCAAGCAGTCGCGGCGTTATGCCCTGCGAGAGGCATTCGCGCATCGTCCCGAAAAGCCTGTCGCCGTACCCGAGTTTGCGCGCGGGGTCCCGGCAGATTCGGGCAACCCTGTCGTGCAAAAAGGGGTTCGTCATCCGCATCAGCAGATCCTCGGCATACTCGGCCCAGCCCTGTTCGGTGAAGAGCGCATCGTCGACCGCGGCGCCGTGCTTCTTGATGATGGTACGGCCGCATTCCTCGAGCAAGGCCCGCCTGCCCAGGTCCATGAGGCCCCCGTCATTCCTGATCTCACTCATGGCACGGTATCCCTTCTCATGGGCCAGGTATCCTAAAAGGGCATGGATCGCGTTGTGCCCGAAGAGCTTGGCCTCTTCGAAGGGCAGCAAATCATGCTTTTCCTGGAACACCCGGATGCCTCGCTCGCAATCTGTCAGGTGACACCGTGAAATCAGGATGCGGTTGAACTCTTCGACGAGAATAGCGCGGTCCGAATCCGGAGTCATAGGGGCAAGGTCGAGCTCGGCCATTTCCGACGGGTCCTGGATGACACCGCTCATCTTGCCGATCACGGTATTTAGCAGGTGCAGACGTTTCAGCCGGCTCTCGCCCGTGCGCTCGAGCAGGCTCTCGCGCAGCAACTCGGCCGCGAAGTTGTTGTTCTCCGACGCGTACAGCACCTGATCCCTCCCGGGATCGACATTCTCGGCTAACAAGGCCGCTATGGAGCTTTCGCCCCCCGCGCAATAGAGACCGACGCTCGGTATGGCCGTCGCCATTTCATCGGCGCGGTTTACAGCCCGCGCCAGTTGATCGCGGTCCGCCGCTATCGTGGGATTGTAGATTTCCAGACCTTCGAGGGTTGCCTGGTCGATCCTGTCGGAGCGGGCGATGTTGACAACCGCCTTGTTGCCGTTGCGCCTGATATTGTCGACAATCTCCTGATCCACCTCGGCCAGCACGTAACTCTCGAAATTACCCGAGGCCATGGCCTCGTAGAGCATCAAACCGCTCTGTATCGCGCCGAAGCCGAAGCCGACGAATCGCTTGAGTCTCACGTTTCCTTCCGTTCCCGCCGGTTGACAGCGGCTGTTCCCGCTCCGGCGCCTGTGTTGCCTAAAGCATGCTGCGGAAGTCTAACGCAGCCCACTCAAAAAAACAATCGCCGGGACAGCTAGGACGTCCCTGGATGCGCTCCCTGACGGTCCGATCGGTCCGCATTGACATTGAACTATTTTGCAACTAATATATAACTATGGCAAACATAACGATCCGAAATATCCCAGATGATGTTTTTTGCGCTATAAAAAAACTTTCTGCTTTAGAAAGAAGAAGTATTAATAATGAACTCCTAATCATCATTGAAAAGGGCACGGCTTCATTAATGGAAAATAAAATAAATGAAAACAAAATTATATCCAAAGTATCACAGGTCAATCTTTGGAGAAATTTATCGGGGAAATGGGAAGATACCAGGACATCAGAGGAAATAATCAGCGATATCTATGACAGCCGAACTCTCGGCAGAGAATTCGATCTATGATATTGCTCGATACTGATATCTGTGTAGAAATATTGAGAAAAAATGAAAAAGTCATATCGTCCAGAGAAAAACACAATGATGATATTGGTATATCATTTATTACTGTGGGCGAATTATTTTACGGAGCAGAAAGATCCGCACAGCCCGAAAAAAATATGAGGTTAATTGAGGAATTTCTCATTACGATAAACATTATTCACAGTGATACTGCCATTATGATAAAGTTCGGAGAATTAAAAGCGCATTTAAAGAATAACAGCAAATTACTTCCAGATGCAGACCTTCTAATAGCTGCCACCACTTTCTTAAAAGCAGAAAAACTAATACATGACTTTCGGGCGATGGCACATTCTGCCTAAACTTCTTTTAACCATTTTGCATAGCAAAACGGACACTGCGACCTTGCAGGTCTCGGATGCCCATATTGTTTAGATTCTTTATACATT
>SDBV01007847.1_pt1 | contig 14508 bp, 15 predicted proteins | sample 2277081 | NCBI WGS metagenome assembly SDBV01 (sample SAMN10402039, study PRJNA504765) | marine sediment metagenome | isolation source: marine sediment core GS10_PC15, 223 cmbsf | place: Arctic Ocean: Southern Knipovich Ridge | collected 2010
ATCGGACGATTCCCTGCCCAACACAATCGGCGCGCCGTCGTCGGTCGGCTCGATGGTTCGGCCTCTGTCGGGTCCGGTTATTATGGTCAGTCGGGTCACAACAAATTCCCTCAACAGCGGTAGGCGTTACTGGTGGGCTAAGAGCCCACCCTACAGTAGGGTGGGCTCTTAGCCCACCGAGCCCACTATCTTACCGCATGATACTCATTTTCCGATACAAAAGTTTGAAAAAATTCGCTCGAGGACGGCTTCGTCGATGTCTTCTTTCTCTAATCCCGCCAACACTTCGTATGCGGACCGCAGGAACATTGCGGCGATTTCATCGTTGCCGAGGGCCATTTGGCCGCCGGCGGCGCCAAGGTGTTCAATGGTCTCAGCGACGACTTTTCGGTGCCTCTGGTTGATTGCGATCCGGTCCGCCGCTTCTGCGGCGCCAGCCGTAAGGCGGATGATCCGGCTGTCGATCAACGCACGTAACGAGCCGATGCCGCGGCCGGAGCGGGTGCTGGTAATGACAAGTTCCGAATCGAACAGTTCGGTGAGTTGTGCTGACTTGTGTTTAAGGTGGTGCTCGTCCAGCAGGTCCGCTTTGGTTGCGACGAGGGCAAGTTCGCCGGTACGAATTGTCCGGCTGATCTCGATATCTTCGCTGTAGTCGGTTTTAGCCAGGTCCACGCACAGAAGGACCATGTTCGCGGCATTGATCGCTTCGGCGGCGGCCTGGGCGGCGAGTTCATCGAGCAGGCCCGAATCGGTTCCAGGGCGTCCAAGGCCGGCACAGTCGAACAGGGTGCATCGGCTTTTTTCAAGCTCCAGCACACCGCAGAGCACATCCCGGGTTGTTGCTCTTTGCTCGGAGACGATGCTTCTCTCCTGCCCTAACAGGGCATTGAGCAGGCTGCTTTTGCCTGCGTTGGAAGCTCCCGCCAGGCCGACAGAAGGCAGGTCGATCATCTCTTCGTAACGGATGCTGCCGCCCAACATCGTCTCCAGGGCCTCCGTTATCCGCCCGATCTTCTCGACCGCCTCATCCGGGCCGAGGAACGTGATGTCCTCGGTGCTGAAATCCAACCCTGCCTCGATCAGACTCAATACGTCAAGAATCTCTTCGCGAAGCTGCGCGGCGGTTTGGGAGAGCTTACCGGCGAGGAGCTTCTGGGCGGCCTGCAACTGAAAGGCATTGCTGCCGGCGACAATCTCGGCGACGGCTTCTGCCTGTGAGAGGTCGATTCGGCCGTTGAGGTAGGCGCGCAGCGTAAATTCGCCGGGTCCGGCCTGCCTCACCGATGCCAGTAGTTTTTCCATCACAAGTTCAACCATGCACCCGGCGGCGAAGAAATGCAACTCGACAAGATCCTCTCCGGTGTACGACCGCGGCGAGGAAAACGCATACAACGTTGCATCTGTTTCGATGTCTCCGACAGCGATCATACCTGCTGTTGTGCCCCGGCGGCGCACCTGTTCGGCGGGACAGAACACCTCGCCGGCAACCTCCGTCGCGTCGGGGCCGGAGATGCGAATAATCGACTTGCCCACCAGGCCGCCGACAACAGCGGCGCTGCTGACAGCGCAGATTGTATTGCCTGTGTCATACATGATTACTTACCGCCCATCCACCTCACTGCATTCGGTGGCTGCCAGCCATAGCGAGGCTAACCACGCAGGGCTAAAGCCCACCCTGATATGGAACGACCATTGTCAAGCGTATTATTTCTCTGTTTTCATTTTTCCGATATGGAACGACTTTTGTCAAGCGTATTATTTCTCTGTTTTCATTTTTCTTTCATCGACGCTTAATGGTGTGGGCGGCTTCCTGCTCTTCATCCGGGGTAATGCACTGCGATTTTGAGTTCTTGGGCGACTACATGGGGTCGCCCCTGTGATGTGTGACCGGGGGTGGCATTAGAATTCGTCGTAGTAGATGTCTTCCGGTGCGAGGCCTTTGTCGTGCAGGACCCTTATGACCGCTTCAACCATAGGCGGCGGTCCGCACAGGAAGGCCTGTCTGGCGGCGGCGGGCTCGAGCATCTTGTCGGTGACGAGGTGAACGAACCCCATCTCGCCGTCCCAGTGCTCATCGGGGCCTAATGGATCGGACAGGGCATAGACGATGTGGAAGTTGGGATGTTGCTTTGCAAGTTGCCGGAACTGGTCCAGGTATAAGACGTCTTTTGTTGTGCGGCAGCCGAAGAACAGCCGGCATGACCTTTCCGGCCAGCGGTCGTACAGCGTGTAGATGATGTTTTTCATAGGCGCCATGCCGCATCCGCCTCCGACGCAGATGATTTCAACCGACGGGTCTTCGTTTAGAACAAATTCGCCGTAGGGTCCTGCGAAGACGACTTTGTCGCCGACATTGAGATTGTGCAGATAGGTTGAGCCGATACCGCCCGGTACGAGCCTGACAATCAATTCAACGACATTTTTTTCGTGAACCGGCGAGCTTATCGAATATGCGCGGAATACGTATCCGTCCGGCGAAGGCGCCTGGATCTGTACGTATTGTCCGGGCCGGTGGGAGATTTCATCCGGGTCGTCGAGGCGAAGTCGAATCTCCTTGATATCATGCGTCAGATTAATCGTGCTCTCGACGGTGGCGGCGAACAGCCTGACGCTGAGCATCTCCTGGGGGATGCGAATGTAAATGTCCTGGCGAATCTTGACCTGGCAGGCTAGACGGATATTGGATCGAATCTCGTTGCGTGTCAGGTAGGGCGTCTCGGTGGGCAGGACCGGCCCGCCGCCGGAGGTTACCGTAAGCCTGCAGTGGCCGCATGAACCCCTGCCGCCGCAGGCCGACGGGATGAATATCTCATTGGAGTAGAGCGCCGCAAGCAGCATCGTTCCGCCCTGCACCTCCAGGGGTTTCTCGCCGGCGTTGATATCGAGTTTGCAGACGCCGTAGCTGACCAGGAGCCGCTCGGAGATCATCAGCCACACGGCTAACACCATGGTCAGGCCTGCAAACGTAATGACGGCCCAAACGTAAACCATCGACGCTCCTACTGGATAGAGACCATGCCTGCAAAACCCATAAACGCCATAGCTAACACACACGTGATAATCATCGCTATGGGCACTCCCTGAAACGGTTCGGGAATGTTGCTGTATCGCATCTTATGTTGCAGTCCGGCCATGAGGATTATCGCCAGGGCCCAGCCGATGCCTGCGCCGAAGCCGAATCCGACAGCCTGTGCGAACGTGTATTGACGGTTGATCATGAACAACGATGTTCCGAGAATCGCACAGTTGACCGTGATCAGCGGCAGGAATATGCCGAGGGCAAAGTACAGCCTCGGGCTGAACCGCTCGACGAACATCTCGACGAACTGTACGAACGCGGCGATTACGGCGATGAAAACAATGTACTGCAAGTGCACTAATTGCAGAGGCACGAGCACATGGCGGTACAGGGCGTAGTTGATCATCACGGTCATGGTCATAACAAACGTTACGGCGGTACCCAGGCCCGCGGCGGTGCGGATCCGGCCCGAACATGCGATGAAGGAGCACATGCCGAGGAAGTTGGTCAGCAGGATGTTGTTGGTAAATACCGCGGCGATGAGTATTATGAGGGCAGAGGTCTCATTCATGATTTTTTCTCCTTTTCCTGACGGGCCCGGAGGGCGTTGAATACTGCAATGACAATCGCCAGAGCAAAAAACGCACCGGGCGCCAGAACCATCAACTGATTAGGTGTATACCAGGCGAGGTCCAGAATCTCGCGACCGAATACCCGGCCTGTTCCCAGGAGTTCTCTGGAAAAGCCTATACAGGCGAGGATGACGGCGTAGCCCAACCCGTTGGCCAGGCCGTCGACCATCGAGAGAATGGGCTTGTTCTGCAGGGCGAAGGCTTCGGCGCGGCCCATGACGATACAGTTGGTGATGATCAGGCCGACATAGGGACCCAACTGCTTGGACATATCCCAGTAGAACGCTTTCAGGAACTGATCGAAGATGATGACAAACGTTGCGATGATCGCAACCTCGGCTATCATCCTGATCCGGTGAGGGGTGCAGTTTCGAAGCAGCGACACCAGCATATTGGACGCCGCGCAGACAAAGATCAGCGCCCCGCCCATGACCAGCGAATTGGCCAGGCGGCTGGTTACCGCAAGCGCCGAACAGATACCCAATACGCCAACGGCAAGCGGGTTGCAGGTCCATGAGCCGTTTCTCAGCGTCACGAGCCCCCTTCCGCCGCAAAGCCCTTTGCAAGTCGTGCAGGTCAATCGATCATTTGCCATAGTTGCTTCTCCCCGGCTATGCTTTCAATGACCGCGTTGAGCATGTCCTGTACCTTGTCGCAGGTCAGCGTCGCGCCCGATATGGCTTCGACTTCGTTGCTGCCGATTGCTCCGGCGCCGATTACAATCCCCGGCGAACCTGCGGTATCGGTTATCGACTTGCCCGTAAATCTCTTTCGAAAAGCCTCGGCGGCTATCTCGCCGCCGAGTCCGGGCGTCTCCTGCTGCTGGTAAAATGTTATGCCGCGAATCGTGTTCATGTCCGCCTCCAGGGCCAGAATCCCCTTGATCGCCCCCCACACGCCGGGACCTGAAAAGTCGACGGCAACGGCTTCGATTTGATCCGGTGCGCCGGCAGGTGAATAGACATAGAATTCCAACTCGTGTTTCTTCTGCGTGCTGATGTTTTGGGCGGCAATTTCGAGCAACTCGGCTGGCGCGGCGTCGGCGTCGAATGGAATCTTCAGCGCGGTTAGAATATTGAGTATCTTTTCGGCGTCCTCGTTGGCTTGACGGTAGGGTCCCGTGAAGCTCGCCACCGCCGTCAGCAGCAGTGCACAGACCGTGCCCATTACGCCGGCATAAGCAAGAGTGTAGAGATTAGCCTTCACGCCGGAGTCTCCTGATGCGGATTGCGAATACGATCTCGTCAAGGATCGGGGCGACGATATTACCTAACAGGATGGCGAACATCACACCCTCCACGTAACCGGTGAAGTTGCGAATCAGTACGCAGACAGCGCCGATGATCGCGCCGTACATCCATTTTCCCGGGTTGGTGATCGGGCTGGTGACCGGGTCGGTCGCCATGAAGAAGGCGCCGAAGAGGAATCCTCCGGCACACAACTGCCATAGTACCGGCCCAAAACGCTGAGGATCATTGTGGTGCAAAGCACCTGCCAGGACTACGAATGCACCCAACGTGCCGGCAACGGTGCGCCAGTTGGCGACACGTGTGGAGAGCAGGAACACGCCGCCGATGATAATCGCAATTGCCGACGTCTCGCCCACACAGCCGGGGATGTTTCCGACAAACACCTCCGCCAGCGACACATCCGCGAGATTGCCCTGCTTTGCCAGGCCTAAAGGTGTCGCCATCGTGATTGCATTCAGGTCGGATGTCGTTACGTATTCAAGCAACCTGCCCGCGCCTGCGGCGCCGGGTTTGACCCAGGTTTGCGTTGTAGCGGCGGGATACGCCAGGGCGAGAAAGCATCGGCCCACAATGGCGGGGTTGAACAGGTTTCGTGCGGTTCCTCCGAACAGTTCCTTTCCGGCGAAGACCCCGAAGGCGATTCCGACAGCCACCATCGGCAGGGGCAGTGTCGGCGGCAGGATCAGCGAAAAGAGCACGCCCGTGACCAGAAAGCCTTCGCAGATTTTCTCCTTTCGGATAATCGCAAAGGCGACTTCCACGGCGCCGCCGACGACGTATGAGACCGCGATGATCGAAATTACACGCAGGCCGAAAAAATACAACGACATGACCAGGCAGGGCGTCAGTGCAATGACGACCGTGAGCATGAGTCGCTTCATGTCAAGAGGGTCGCGTCCGAACGGCGCAACGCGGGCGGCTGCCGACGGTGTGAATAAGAGGCTTTCCATCGCTTCAAAGACAGGCTCCATGACGGCGAATCTGCCGCCTTCGGCAAAGGAAGGCCGGACTCTGTCCAGAATGTGTTGCAACCGCTTCACTCGTTTGCCTCCTGGCGCTGCAATTGTTCTTTTTCCTGTCGGATCAGTTCCATCGCGTCGGCAAATTCCTGCTTGAGTTCGAGTTTGGAGGGACACACATACGAGCAAAGCCCGCACTGCACACACAGGTCAATGCGGGCCTGTTCGGCTTCGGTGATCAGGTCGCTGTAGAGATACCTGTGCAGCAGGTGCGGCATGATCCGGGCGGGACAGACCTCTTCGCAGAAATTGCATGAGACGCAGGGCCTTATTTCGCCTCTCGTGCCGGTCGTAATTCGCTCGGTGAGTCGGCCTCGCAGTGTGCTGAGGAAGCATCGGCTGTATGATCTTCTGCCGAATCCCGGCCTGGTGAAACCGAGGAACTCCCTTTCGGTCGGCTCGGGCACAAGCGTCAGGCCGCGCGCCTCGGCGTCAAGGCCGAGTTGGCCGTTAAGCGTTTTTCCCGTCAGCATACCGCCGTTGATTACGCGCATGACCTCCTGGTGATTTGCGTATGCGCTGAGGATATCGGCGATCGGATAGCCGACCATGGCATCAAGGTGAACGGGTTCTTTGGCGCAGGGGCCGCCGATGGAAATAGTCCGCACCAGACAGGGCCTTGAAAGCGTAAGCGCCCGGTCGACCGCCAGGACGCCTTCGACCTTGATGCTCCATACGACGCCCGCATCGGCGCTTAGGCCCAAAGCCCTTGCAAGCACATGGGGATGCTCCAGTCCGTATCGCAGCGGGATCTCGACGAGTTTTACCCATGCGTAACCGCGTATCTTCTCGCGAACCTGCCGGGCAAAGGGGGAGGTAATGTCGGGCATGACGAGGTATATGGGCTGATATTCCAGAAGCGACTGGAGATGCTCCAGCCCGCGGGTGAAGTTCAGCAGGCGCCTCTTCAGCTGGGCGTCGCCGCGCGCGACAAACGGCTCGAGGCTCAGCGTTGAAACAATCACCGCCTGCGGCGTACCGTGGGGATCGGGCAGCCTGCCGGTGAAGGCGTCGGATAGAAACTGCCATGCTCCCAATCTTAGCACCCTATTACGCTTATCATCGGCGCTGCCCGGCGGCTGAATGTGTAACAGGTCTTTTTCGGCGGCGCGGGGGCGTTTTTCGAGTCGGGTAATATCTTCCAGCGTGATGTGGCCGTCAACTGCTGACAGCCGAACGGTCCCGGCCCGCGGGGCAAGGAGAGGGACACCGAAATTCTCCGCATCTTCGGCGAGGATGTCTCCGCCCGCCGCCCGGGCGCCCTCTTCGGCACAAATCCGGCCGAACGCAAAACGCGGGCTTACAAGCGGCAAATAGAGCGTCGCCGGCTCGGGCAGGACCTTCACAACACCCGCAGGCCTGCCCGCCTGCCACACATTGTAGCCGCCTTTGGCCTTCAGTTTCGACATTTTGGCTTAACCCTGATCGTTATGATGTCCGCGGAAAGACCCCCAACAGCACAAAAGGCCCCCCCGAAGTTTCGGCTCACGGTCCCCACGACTTAACAGGGCACGCAGAACAGGATTTTGAATTTCGACTTCTATTACCTGGATACGAGTGAGCCTGTTTTTCTGTTGCGGCATTTATCAGACCGATGCAAAAATAGATTGATTAAACACCGAAACAGTGTTAAATTATGGAAGAGACTTATTCGATTTGAGTGGTGAATTATGGCAAAATATTATATCGGTGTGGATCTGGGCGGCACGAATATCAAGATCGGTTGTTTTGATGCGGATATCAACCTTGTCGAGAAGACGTCCGTGCCGACCGGCGCCGAGATGGGCCCAGAGGTCGTCGCCGACCGCATCGTCGGCAGCACAAGGGAGTTACTGGCGGAATCCGGGATATCACTCGACGATGTCGCCGGCGTCGGTATCGGTACGCCGGGTCCTGCAGACTATGCCGCGGGCATCGTCATTAAGAGCACGAACATGCCCAAGTTCAAGAACACGCCGCTTCGCGATCTGATCGGCGCCAACGGCCTGGGCAGACCGGCGATCCTGGAAAACGACGCCAACGTCGCCTGCTGGGGCGAGTTTGCCGTAGGCGCGGGCAAAAATGTGACCGATATGATCTTCTTTACACTTGGAACGGGCATAGGCGGGGGGGTTGTGTCCAACGGCGACCTCGTTCGCGGAGTGGGGGGCAATGCCGCCGAGTTGGGCCATGTGATCATTTATCCCGGGGGGCGCAAATGCAACTGCGGCCAGCGAGGCTGTGTCGAAGCCTACGGCTCGGCTAATTCAACCGCCGCACGAGCCGTCGAGGCAATCACGGCGGGCGGCGAATCGACCCTCAAAGCCGTCCTTGACAAAAAGGGCAGCTTGACCTCCAAGGACATCTACGAGCACTCCGACGCAGGCGACGAACTGGCAAGAGAGATCACCGAAGGCACCGCCGAGGCGATTGCGCTTATGTGCGTAAACATGCTCCACACCACCGAACCGGCAAAGATCGTTTTCACGGGCGGCATGATCGCGGCAGGCGACGCGCTCCTGAGCAGGATCAGGCACCACTTCAAGCAGCTCGTCTGGACGCTCAAGGAAGAACCGTTAGAGATATGCTACGCAACCTTAGGCGAAGACACCGGAATAATCGGAGCCGCCGCCTTAGCCGAACACGCCGGAAAACAGGGCAAACTCGTTTAGAAGTGCTTACATTTTTCTTCGGTCGTGTACCTTGTAGGGTGGGCTCTTAGCCCACCAGAATCGCTAAGTGTTCCTGCGTTTCTCTTCGGGGGTGAGGGTTTCATTGAGTGAGCCGCTGCGGAAGCCCTGCAGGTCGATGGTGATGAACTTGAAGCCCAAAGCCTTTAATCCGGCGGTGACTTTTTGGCGTGTTTGTTCTGTTGTGATCTGCTGAATCTGCGCTGCGGGCACTTCAATTCTTGCGATGTCGCCGTGGTGGCGGACGCGGAACTCTACGAAGCCCATGGAACGCAGGAAATCCTCGGCTTGTTCGACCTGTTTGAGTCGCTGCTCGGTTATCTCCAGGCCGTAGCTTACACGCGATGCCAGACAGGGTGAGGCGGGGACATCGGCCGTCTTGAGTTCAAAGCGTTTGCTGAGTTGACGGATATCGTCCTTTTTGAGTTGGGCCTCCATCAGCGGGGCTCGGACGCCGAATACACCGGCTGCGCGGTTGCCGGGACGATAGTCGTCCTTGTCGTCGAAGTTACTGCCGCAGATGACCGTGTCAAAACCCTGTTCCTTCGCCACCTCGACAAGCAGGCCGTATAGATGCGATTTGCAGTGGAAACATCGGTCGGCTTTGTTAGCGCAATAATTGGTATCGTCAAGCTCGTCGACGGTGATTTCTTTGACGGTCGCCCCGATGACCCCGGCCATCTCAATCGCCTGGTCATACTGATTCCGGGCTAACGAGCCGCTTATGCCGATGCAGGCTAAGACATTCTCGGCGCCCAGCGTATCGACCGCCGCCTTCAGGAGAAATGTACTGTCCACGCCGCCGGAATAGGCTACCACCACCTTGCCCAACGACCGGAGAATTTCCTGAAGTGAATTGTATCCGGCTTCAACACTCATAAAGGCCGACGGAGGGAATTGAACCCTCAACCTCAGCTTTACGAAAGCTGCGCTCTACCGTTGAGCTACGTCGGCAAACATCGAAGGCTCATTATAAGCGGTTTTTGGAAATAGTCCACCCCCGATTCGGCACGGCCGCCACCGCACCGCAGATTCTGCGCCAGTGCCAAAAGCGATTTGGCTAATCCGCTTCTTCGACCTTTAAGCCCTGTACGGGACAAAGATACGCACACGCGCCGCATCCGATACATTTAGTCGACAACTTATTGAACGGCGTCTGCACCGTTCTGGTTACGCCTCTGCCGGAAAAACTCTGGGCGTATCTCTCGCTGACCTCGGCACAGGCACGAACGCACAGACCGCACAGAACACAGTTTTCCTTCTTCTTGAGTTTGATCCGTGTCTCGGTTACACCGTATTCGGCGGCCAGTTCCTTGATTTTCTCAGCGTCCGGACAGCGGGCCATCAGAAGTTCAAAAATGATCTTCCTTGTGCTCTTGACCTTGTCGGTATCTGTTTTGATTTCGAGTCCGTCGGTAACCTTGAAAACGCACGCTGCTTCCAGGCCGGGCCTGCCGCCGCCGACTACTTCAACCATGCACAGTCTGCACGCGCCGTAGGGGGTCAGATCCTTGTGATAACACAACGTCGGTATCTTTACCCCCTCAGCCTGAGCCGCATGGAGAACGGTTGTGCCTTCTTCAACCTGCAACTGCTTGTCATTCAATGTAAAGTTAACCATAAAAACACATCCCAAAAAAACTAAGGGTCTCCTGTATTCTACGAAAATATCCGTCCTTGTTCAAGGACTCCTCGCCAATCTCAACCCGACTCGAAAGAGTCAAAATGATAATGGCTTTCCGGTGTTCTGTGATCGAAGACAAACCGCACCGCCGGGTAGCCCGCAATCAGGGTTGCCATCGTTTGCATGATATCGCCCATAGGTTTCATGTCCGGATGACTCGGCCTGAAGACGGCGATTACCCTGGTGCCTGCGCCTTCTTCGGATTCTATTGTCAATTCTCCGCCGGTCTGCCGGGCGGCCTGGGCGAGGAACGACAGTCCCAACCCGAATCTCTTGCCGCCTTTTGTGGAAAAAAAAGGATTCGTTGCTTCTTCAAGCGTCTGGGCGTCCATTCCCCTACCGTCGTCTTCGATACGAATCGTCAACCTGTCTTCGTCCTCGTTTTCGGCGATCTCTATCACTATTCTTTTTCCGCCGGCCCGCGTTGCGTTTTCTGCGATATCAAGTATGTGCAGCGATAAGTCTTTCATAATCGTCAAATACTTATCTGTCGCGGCCCGACACGCTCAAGAGCCATCGCCACTTCTGAAAACTCTGGCGCATCGAGCAGAAAAGTCGTAAAGCCTCTGCCGATGTCCTTCAATAAATGCGCATCGGACGACCGTACAAGTTCAAAGCCGTACTTGCGGTAGTCGGCAATATCCGAATCCGGGCACCGCCATGACACTTCCAGAGCATCGAGCGGCAGACCTTCCGGGATGAAACCCAACTGACCGATCATGCTGAACGCCTCACGATCAACATGTGATGCGATGGCCAGTCCGCCCTGGCTATGAATCGTCTCGACAATCTCATCGACACTGAGAGTGGTCGAGCCGATAAGTAACTTGTCGGTCGTGCCGACCACTTCATCATGCTCGTCGACAAGCAATTGCTCGCCAAAATACTTTTCGTCATTTTCGCCGAATAAATGATCGTAGACGATCTTCTGCATCTCAAAGAGGGCGTCGTCATTGTCGAAAAGCGCCAGGATATGCACTTCCTCCGAAGAACATATCTCCATGCCGCCCAATACGTGTACGCCCTGCCTTGCTCCCGCCTTCCTCACCGCCGGGACGTTTTCCGCCGAGTTGTGGTCGCAGACTGCAACCGCGTCAAGATTCTGCTCCTTTGCCCGTTGGACTATCGCCTGCGGTGTCATCTCCGATTCGGCACAGGGCGAAAGGCACGTATGGACATGCAAATCCATCCTAAATTCCTTCATCGTTCTTTGTTCCGGAGAGCATGGCATACAACCTGCCGCTCAACTCAAATGCCGTCATCTCACTGACCATTATCGGCATGTGTTCTTCCTGGGCCCTGGCAACGGCTTCTTCCTGCGGTTCTTTGCTGTTAATCAGGACTATTCCGGACAACTCCTTCATGCAGGCCACCGCGACAATATTGGGATGAATCTGCAGTGTGACCCACAAGTCGCCTTCTTCGCCGTTTGCCAGAACATCGCTCAAGAGGTCGCTTGTATATCCTCTCTTTACCTCCCTGTGAACCTGGTCCTGTGCGGTTCTAATATCCAAATTCAGTTGTTCGATTATCTGGCTGAGCTCCACGATTTTTACCCCCCTTTCGAATGCTTTTGTGCGTCATTTATGTCAATATGAATCCGCAGATGCGTACCATTGTTCACTGTTGAGGTCAAATCCATTTTGTCGGCACATTTTCTGATATTGACCAGCCCCATGCCGGCGCCGAAACCCATTTCTCTGACCCACTCGCTTGCGGTTGAATACCCCGGTTGCATGGCCTTTTCCACATCCGGTATTCCGGGCCCCGTATCCTTGACGTCGATACGAATTCTGTCCGGCTGCACCGAGGCTGTTATTGTGCCCCCGTTGGTATATATGACAACATTCATCTCCGCTTCATAAGATGCTATCGCGGCTCTGCGCACGATCTGAGGATGCACGCCAAGACGCTCCAAAGTCTTTTTGAGCCCGCTTGAAGCCTCGCCGGCACGACTGAAATCCTTGCTCTTGACCGAAGACTGAAAGGTCAAAGCGACCTTGTCTCCTATGATATCTTCGAATATGTGGCTTGCTCGATAACGGTGTATCTCTTCTTCATGATACTCGATTTCCAGCTTGTGGAGCAGCCTTTCGATAACGTCGCCCTTGGTAATCATCCCGACCAGTTTGCCGCTTTGCCGGTCGATTACGGGCAATCGGCCGTAGCCGGTCTTATCGAGTTTGCCGATGGCGTGGATTAGAGGCTCATTTGCAAACATGGTGTCAACTTCGGTGGTCATCTTTTCCTTTATCGGGCAATCCTCTTTGCCGCCGTCCAGCCACATGATAAAGTCTTCGATGCTTATGACGCCCACCATCTTCTCTCCCGCCATCACCGGTGTGCCCGAGATTCGATTGGCCCGCAATATCTCTCTCAACTCGCTCATCGACATCTCGGGGGTGGTCGTGATTATATTCCGCATCATTGCATCGCTGACTTTCAACTCATACACCAACTCCTGAATCTTGGTATACCTCGGGCTGTCTGGCCCTGCAAATGCCCCGGAGTTCTCTGAAGGCTGCGGGTCGGAACCTGATGTTGACTCATTCGATTTCATCGCAACTGTGCAAACCCTCCCTATATAACCGTCCACAGGATTCGAACATGGACAGGTCGGTTGTCAAAAGGGGCATCTTCCTGGCGTCGGCGAGCCTTACTGTTTCCTCCTCTGGCTGTTTGCCCCGCACAAAACAGACAGCCGAAACCTCGGCCATCTCGGCGGTTCGCAAAACCTGGGGATTGGTCAGACCGGTCAACAATAACGAGTCCGCTTTAATGAATGCCAACACATCACTCATTAAATCAGAACCGCATACCATCTCTACTTCTCTGTCCAAATGGTCACCGCCGCACAGTACCTTCGCCCGCAGAACATTTTTTAATTGTCGCAATTTCATTTTGTTTCTTAGCCCCCTTGTTATTATTCAACTATGACCGCTTCAAATTTGCAGGCGTCCGCACATGCGCCGCATTTTATGCATTTGGCCGGGTCTATCTTGTGCGGTTGTTTTTTCTCTCCGGAGGCCGCCTGCGTCGGACAGACTTTTGTGCATGCCGTACAGCCGGTACATTTTTCCTCGTCGATACGATATTCTATTAACGCCTTGCATATCCTTGCAGGGCATTTCTTTTCTTTGATGTGCATCTGGCATTCTTCCCTGAAGTGTTTCAATGTACTCAATACAGGGTTCGGCAGTGTCTGACCCAGGCCGCACATCGAGGCATTCTTTACTGCATGAGAAATCTCCTCGAGAAGCTCCAGGTCGCCCTCTTGTCCCTGGCCGTTGGAGATCCTTTCGAGAATCTGGAGCAGCGCCGCAGCTCCTTCACGGCATGAAGAACACTTTCCACAGGACTCATCGCTGGTGAACTCGAGGAAATACTTGGCGATGTCAACCATGCAGGCATCTTCATCCATGACAATCATTCCACCGGAGCCCATGATTGCGCCGGCTTCTTTGAGCCGGTCATAATCAACCTCCAGGTCAAGGAGGCTTTCAGGAATGACCCCGCCGGACGGGCCGCCCGTCTGCACGCCTTTGAGTTTCTTGTTGTATGGTATGCCGCCTCCGATATCGTAGACCATCTCACGCAGCGTGATTCCCATGGGTACTTCGACAAGACCGGCGTTATTGATGTTGCCCGCGAGAGAGAACACCTTTGTTCCAGGGCAGCTTTCGGTGCCGATTTCCCTGAACCAGTCGGCGCCCCAGTTGATGATCATCGCGATGTTGGCCCACGTCTCGACGTTGTTGATATTAGTCGGGCTCTTCCACAGGCCCGACTCGGCGGGGAAGGGCGGTTTCTGAGTAGGTTCCGGAGTCAAGCCTTCGATTGAGTGGATGAGCGAGGTTTCTTCCCCGCAGACGAAGGCGCCTGCGCCCTCGAACACTGTAAGATCGAAACTGAATCCGCTGCCCAGAATATCATCGCCCAACAAGCCGTACTCCCGAGCATCCTTGATCGCCTTGTAAATCCTTCGAATCGCAAGCGGGTACTCTATCCGAACATAGATGTATCCATGGGTCCCACCCATTGCATAGGCGCCGATACACATTCCCTCGATGATTGAATGGGGATCGGCCTCGAGAATGCTCCGGTCCATAAAAGCGCCGGGGTCGCCCTCGTCGGCGTTACATATAATGTGACAAGCCGAATCCGGGTCCTCCTGTCTCCGCTTCATTGCATAATTCCGACAGAATCCCCATTTCCTCCCTGTGGGAAAGCCC
>SDBV01007848.1_pt1 | contig 14508 bp, 12 predicted proteins | sample 2277081 | NCBI WGS metagenome assembly SDBV01 (sample SAMN10402039, study PRJNA504765) | marine sediment metagenome | isolation source: marine sediment core GS10_PC15, 223 cmbsf | place: Arctic Ocean: Southern Knipovich Ridge | collected 2010
ACCATTCATTTTTAGCACAGTTGCAAGCTCATCCTGATCCTGCTTGCTCTTCAATTCCAATTGAGAAACAGCAGCAATACTGGCCATGGCTTCTCCTCGAAAGCCCATGGTTTGAATTTTAAACCGATATTTCCCATTTGGATTGAGTCTGGAACCGTTCCAGGCTTGAATCACACCCCATTTTAACACCGTGCCCCACAGCGTCTATAGATTGTAATGATTTCCAAGGCTTTTTTGGTCGTTGCCCGCTTGTTCGCCTCCGATGTGGTGTATCCAATGGGTTTTCTTGCATCAATCGGTTCGCTGGCGCGTAGGCTCCCCTTGAATACGCTGTTTTTCAGTGAATGAAACCGCCTATTCGGTGTGACCGGCGACAACCGGTGGCGGCAGCGCGAGTCGCCCAATACGGTCGAGGATCGCTGCGAACAAGTTTCGTGTCACGGCCACCTCGGCCAGTTGGAACGTCACATACTTCGAGTGTCGCGTCACCTTCGCATCGCCTTAGCCTGCTCTTCACTCATCCCCGGACCGAGCGAAATGCCATCGACCGCGGGTTGTGTTCGTTTATTAACTGCCATGTGGAACGTTATACACAAACGTTCCGCATGGCGCAAATCCAACTATTTTACCTCAATTGACTAAAGTGTTACAGTAATTCTTTAACTGCTGAAGCTGGCCTTTGAACGACTTCTCCTGCAGCAATTTGATTTGCAACAGATTCTGGTAATACTTTTATTTTATTCTCCATCTATGATGCTCCAGCTTAGCTGATAGGCATACCCATCTGAAGCGGCATAAGCGCCGCCAGGAGCGCTATCGCAAAAAACCTGTCCTTCCCCATGTAAAGTCCCTCCTAATCAAAGTATGCCCTGCGCTTCAGCTAACGTCAACCCCGTTCCAGCTGATAGGAATTTCAATAGGGTACCCCCCATTGGCAGTATGGCTGATAGGAATTTCAATAGGGCACCCCCCGTTGGCGGTAGGCGCTATATCGCCCAAACCCGCTAGCTTAGCGCGTTGCAGCTAGCCTGCAATGGCCGGGAATCATCCCGGCGCGTGGGTGTACCCAACACGTCTTGCGGTCGTAGCCGCTGTGGATCGTCTGCAATTCCACCTCGAAGCCGGCCCTCCTCTTCTCGCCTTTCGGTTCGCCAGCATCTACAGCAATCGGAATCATCGTGTAGAGAATCAATGCCCCCAGCAAGGATTTCCAGGACTTGGAGAAGACAACAGAAAACATGGTTTCACCTTTCCAGCAAAGAGGAAGTCAGAGCTTTGACAATGTGCCCTTCCCGCTGCTCTTGGAGTCGACCCGGATGATGAACTGCCCGTGCAGATAATAGGAAGGCTTGATCTGCACGGTAACCTCATTCTCCTTGACCTGCGTGCGGGATTCAATCGCTGCATTCCCGCCAATCAGGTCGACCGAGGCGGTGGCCGTCTTGTCCGGTCCCCGTTTGCCGCTGATGATGTACTTCGCCGCGCTGTGGTTGCTGGTGCTCGCGTGACTCGATGTGACGCTCAACTCGATCATGAAGACTTGGTTGGGCGATTCGCACGTGTACTTCAGCACGTCCTGGAATTCCGGTGGTTTGCGCGGCGTGAACTTCTTGACGAACACGTCGCAGTGCTGGCTGCTTGTCTCCACCTTGAGCGGCGAATTGAGGTTCTCGGCGGTGAGCGTCTGGGCACGAAGTGAATTCGTGGAGACGGATCCGAACGAAGCCTCTCGACCGTGGCTCAACGCGGCGTGGGTGATGATCAGCGACGATTTACTCTCGTTGATGTAGCTGTGGCCGGTGTTGCCATGGCCGATGATCACGTTGTTGCTCGAATCGGCCGAGACGTCGCAGAAGCGAGTGTATCGTCCGTTGGGCGCGGTCGGGCCCGGCTCGGCCATCACTCCATAGCAATGGTTGTAGCCCGTCTCGCGCAGCCGGATGACTGTTACCCCCGGACCGCCATGTACGAAGCAGTTGGTGAGTAGGTTCTCCGTCGTGTCGTCAGAGAAGTAACAGCTATGCGTGATGCGGTAGAAGTGGTTGTTGGTGAACATGTTGCCATTGCAGATTGGGTTGGCCTTGATGGCCACGCCCCCATACCGGAACAGGCAATTGGAAACCCTGCCGCTATAGCAACTGCCTCTTTTCGCAGATAGAGGCGCGCTGCAAACGAGGGTGAGCAGTTCGTTCCTGTCAACCTCGTCTGGGTAGGGTTTCTTCTGGTAGGAGTTCCAGGCGGCACCGCTGCCGTTGATAGAGATCGAGTCGACGACCCACCAGTTGATGTTGGTGTAGAGATCGGCTCGAACGGGACCGACGTTGACGACGCCGTTGTGAATGATCTCGTCTCCGGTGTTTCCGCCGCTGGCATTCCCTGACGACACGCCGCACGCATGGCCGTCGCCCGTGAGACGCGAAAAGTTGCCGGTCAGACGCACGAGGGGTTCAGTATTATCAGTGCGATCGGCCAATCGCCGCAACCACGCCCCGTGTGCCAGATGCAGGTACTTGCCTTCACCGATGACCAGCGACCCGTTGACGGCATAACTGCCCGGCGGCACAACCGCCTTCTTCCCCGTGTCGATGGCCTTCTGAATCTGGCGCGTATTGTCCTCGTTGTCAGGATGAGCGCCGAAGTCCATCACGTTAACGCAGGGGGCAATCGTCGCTTCAGAGTCGCCCGCTGAGGTGATATTCTCTGCGCGCCGCGAGGCGATGGGATCATCGGCGTGCAGAGCCACCAGCGAGGCCAGCAGCAGGAAGGGGACCACTGTGATGGCGGTGTGTTTCATGGTGTCGATTCTCCTTCTGCGTTTAACGGCTCGGTGATAGGAATTTCAATGCGCTACCCCCCAGTAGAGTGGGCCTCCCGCTAGCCCAACTTCACTATATTTAACGTCATTCACGACTACTATATCATATATCATAGCTTATTGCTAAAGGGCGATCAAGGGGTGGCCAGCGGTGATAGACAGAGAAACACAAGAATAAAGTGATCGAGTCGCACAGAAGAAGACTTCCTGGAAAACATCGACAATCTCGTGCAAACGGATCCGCGGGCATCGTGGCGATTCATTGTCGACAATTTGAACACACATGTCAGCGAATCGTTGGTGCGATACGTTGCCGAATCGTGTGCGATGCACGAGGATCTCGGTATCAAGGGGCGGCGTGGTGTGCTGAAGTCGGTCGCGAGCCGGCGAAGATTCCTCGCTGACCCATCCCGCCGGATTCGCTTCATTTACATTCCCAAGCACACATCCTGGCTCAACCAAATCGAAATCTGGTTTGGCGTCCTAAGACGTAAGGCGACCCGGCTTGGATCGTTTGCGTCGCTGGACGATCTTATAGATCGCATTCTTGAATTCATACAATATTACAATCAGACGATGGCGCATCCTTATAAGTGGACCTACAAAGGATCGTTACTATGTGTTTAGGCAGGCTCGGAAGAATGGCAAAACAAACGTTTCCATCAAATGGCAACTCCGTCTCGCGGCACTAGTCGCGGCCATTATGATTGTAGAGATAATCAGAACGAGGTTACCGCAGAAAAAAATAAACCATGTCCAGCGGCTGACGCCTTTCCATTCGTTGAGAAAGATGCCCCAAATGCTGCCGCAAACAATAATCAATGCCTGTTGGATGGACCAGCTTAAGAAGGCGAATTCACCCATCTGTGTAATGGCCATGCCGTAAAATAACATCGAACCGTACCAGATAATGGCTGCCAGACAGACCAAGAGATAATTTTTCAGCAGTACGCCGCCCTCAACGCTTACGTATTGTCGGATCGACCGGTTGGAAATATTCAGAGCCAGGCACCAAATTGAATTGACAATGAATCCGCCACCCATAACCAGGATGAGGGCAGGGTTGTTTTGGTAAACATCGGGGGTCCCCATGGCGATAGCGGCTTTCGCTATGGGCTCGCCGGCGTTGAGACCGTAGACAAAGCAGGCGCTGGTCACGCCGCAGATGATGCCCACCACAAAACCCTTGCCCAGGGCGAACTCCTTGACGCTCTCTTTCTTCTGCTGGTCGGTTAATTCTCGTTCTTTGCAGATTCCCGCCCAACCGTAAATGGCGATGCCCAGCAGACAAACCGCAACGCCGGCAAATCCCGTGAGACCGGACGAACTCCGCAATAAGTCGATGAACGTACCGTCAACGATGGGCGGAATGAGCGTGCCGAAGGCCGCGATAAGCCCGACGGTAATGGCCATGCCCAGTGAAATGCCCAGGTATCGCATGGTCAGTCCGAACGTCACGGCCCCAATTCCCCACATGACGCCGAACAGGAAAGTCCAGGCAAGACTTTGCATGGGGCTGTTGGCAAAAACTTCCAGCAAGTGAGGCACAGTGAGCCAGGCCACCATCCAAGGTATAATCACCCAAGCCGGTATGCCCATGATCAGCCAATACGTCTCCCAAGACCAATGTTTTACTTTGCCTAAGGGGACGTAGAAGCTGCCGCCCGTCACCCCGGAAAGTACGAGCAAAAACATACCCAGAAATAGACTTTCCGTCACGTGCTCACTCCTGGTAGTAGTATTGATTGAGCCAGTTCAAGTCTCGTTGACTGGTACCTTCTTTTTTTTCAAAGTATTCCTCCATGCCCGCTTCCCACCGTTGTGCCAACTCCGAGTTGCCGAGTTCGCGCATCAAACGTTCGGGATCTTCCGCCTCGAAGTAGCCGACCAACAGCCCGTCCTCCCGAACAAACATCGAGTAATTGGTGATGCCCGCGTCGCTTATGGCCTGTTGCATTTCCGGCCAGACTTGGTGGGCGCGGAGATAGTCATCGATTCTATCTTTCTTCACTCGCAGGGTGAAACAAACTCTCTGCATCCGTTTATCCTCGCTAATATAGTCCGTATTTGTGAAAGGCGTTTATCATAGCCACGAAGTTATCGTGGGGGATATAGTTGACGATACTATGCGCGCTGGCGGCGATCCAGCGCCCGCCGGGTTTCATCACTTCCATGTGCTCGATAACGTCTTTTTCCACGTCCGCGGGCGTGCCGCTCACCAGCGGCCAGGTGATGTCGATGTTGCCCAACAATGTCACGCGGTGGCCATATCGTTTTTTGTAGTCGCAGTAGTCGATGCCGGAAGGGTCCATGGGATCCAGTACGTCGATCCCCATCTCCAAGAGCATTTCCACGGCGTCGTCGATCTTGCCGTCGGAATGGAAATGGATGGGGATGCGGGCTTCCCGGGCAGGCTCCAGGATGCGGTCGAAATGCGGGCGCCACACGGGCTGGAACACTTCCGGGCGGACGAAGAGACCCTTGTTATAGGCAAAGTCATCGGCCGGTAAGAGAAAATCGATGCCCGCCTCGATTGCCTTTTTCGACAGTTCCGCGGCATAATCGGCCGATCGCGACATCAACTCCTCGAACAATTCCCGATCCTCGTGGATCATGACCATGGCGTCGTTCAATCCGATGACGAACTCGTATAGCGTCTGAAAGATGCAGGGCGGACAGAAGGTTACGCCAATCTTTGTACCCCGGACCGCATCGACGTATTGGCGAACCTCTCTCAACGGCTTTTCCATATCCTTTTCATCCGGCCAGATCACGCGGTCGAGGTCGCTGCGGCTCTTGAAGCTGCGGTCGTTCAGTGGCTTCACATTCCCATTCTCATCGGTGGTCTTGATCGGCGTCCAAAACTCTCCGCAGGCGATCACGTCCTGGCCGATGATGTGGCACAATTCGATGTAGTCTTTTGGATCCATGGGCCGCGCTGTTTCCGCCGCTTCGCTGCCCTTGGCCTGGTCATCTCCCACACCGAGCGTGTTTCCCGCATAGCGGCCCAACAGCTTGGTCACGTGCTCATCTTCGATGAGAATTTCAAAATGGGGCACTCGGTCTGTTTTCTCGCCCTTGAGTGTAGCGGCGAACCGTTCCTTATCGGGTTCGCCCACGTACGGCTCAATTTGCGTGGCGTTGAGCATTTGCAGATCCTTGTATTATATACTACGGGGCCATGACACTATGTATCTTTGAACCATTTTTGGGGAACATGCAGCGACCAAACCTGGCTGTCCAGCGGCCTGGGACCGGCGCCGGCGCAACCGCCGGCTACCCAGATCTTGTCGTCGAACACGAAAGTAGAGCTTGCATGGCGCGCTTTCCAGATCACTTCTGATTTTAACTCATTCCAGTTTTTGCCGTCCTTCGAGTACCAGACGTCCGCAAGATTCACGGGCTTTCGCGGGGTTGAATCTTCCGGCCAACCGCCGATAATCCACATGCGGTTTTGGTAAACAACCGCATCGAACCACAACCGCGCGGGCCACGGCACCTCCTCCGTCACCTGGGTCCAGTTGACACCGTCCCCCGAGCACCAGACGTCTTTGAATACATGCTGCTTCGGACGGAAGTTTCCGCCACCCACGAGCCAGATCCTGTCGTCGAATACGAACGCCTGATGAAATGCCCGCGGTGACCACCCCGCATTCTCCGTGGCCAGCTCCCACTGCTTGCCGTCGCTCGAACACCAGACATCGTTCTTTACGCTCTTTTCATCTCCAAAGAAAAAGTTCTCGATTCCTCCCAGTATCCACATCTTATCCTTGAAGACCACCGACCCGGCAGCCAATCGCGGCGACCAACCCGCGCTGCTGGTGGTCTGTTGCCATTGTGCTCCGTCGCTCGAACACCAGACCTGGTTACTGGCCGAGCGGCCCACGCGTAGCCCTTTTTGCCATCCCCCCATGATCCACATCTTGCCCCGGAAAACCATCGTCATCGGCAGGTCGCCGTGCTTCCACGGGGCAGTCTCCTTAACGAGCTTCCAACTCTTGCCGTCGGCCGAACTCCAGACATCGCGAAGAGTGGGGTTGTAGTTGCCTTGCCATCCGCCCAAGATCCACATGCGATTCTTGAAGACGGCATCGCCCTGCGAATCGCGCGGTAGCCACCCGGCCTGATCGGTTACCTTGGTCCAGTTAGGGGATTCTTTCGTCCCGGACGCAACGGTCGGAGGTATCACTGATTTAGCCATGATATTTGCTTCTTCGGTCGTTACAAGGGGTAATGTCGGATGTTGAACTTGTTAGCCCCGTCGCCTGCAGCGGCTATGAGCCATGGGCTGTGGGCTAGGGCCTGGAGTTCTAAGCCCAAGGCCCATAGCCCATAGCCCAAAAACCGCCGCAAGCGGCTGGGCTAACTATACAATGCGGGGGCAAGCCCCGCCGCTAACATCTGTCCTCTGTCCTCTGTCCTCTGTCATCCGTCCTCTGTCATCCGTCCTCTGTCATCCGTTAATAAACTCCGTGTTTATGAAATGCGTTGATCATGGCAACAAAGTTTTCGTGGGGGATGTAGTTGACGACGCTATGTGCACTGGCGGCGATCCAGCGTCCGCCGGGCTTCATCACCTCCATGTGATCGATTACGTCCTTTTCCACGTCGGCCGGCGTGCCCGTGGCCAGAGGCCAGGTGATGTCGATATTGCCCCAGAATGTCACTCGATGGCCGTAACGTTTTTTGTAATCACGGTAATCCACGCCGGAGGGATCCATGGGCGTTATCGCGTGTACACCCATCTCCAGCAGCATTTCCATGGCGTCGTCAATCTTGCCGTCGGAGTGAAACAATATGGGAAGATCGGCGTCCCGCGCGGGCGCCGCAAGCCGGTCGAAATGGGGCAGCCATAGTTTCTTGAAAACATCCGGACGCACAAAGAGCCCTTTATTATAGGCGAAGTCGTCGGCCAGGAAAAGAACATCTATTCCTTCCGCGATCGCCCTTTGTGACAGTTCAGCGGCATAGTCCGCCGAGCGTGCCATCAATTCTTCGAACAGGTCCTGCTCTTCCATCATCATGATCATGCAGTCGTGCATTCCGATCACGAATTCGTACAACGTTTGGAAGATGCAGGGCGCGCAATAGGCAACGCCGATCTTCGTTCCCTTGGCCGCGGCAACATACTCGCGCACATATTGCAGGCACTCCTCGATGTCGTTCTCATCGGGCCAGATAATCCGCTGCAGATCGCCCCGGCTTTTGAAGCTGCGATCGTTGAGCAACCCCATGCTGCCGTCGGGCTTCTTGCACTTGATAGGCGTCCAGAAATCCCCCAGAACGATCACGTCCTGGCCAATAATCCGGCAGAGTTCGATGTAATCATTGGCGTGCATGGGCCGTGTCCCTTCGGCCGCCTCGCTGCCCTTGGCCGGGTCGCCACCCACGCCCAGCGTGTTGCCCGCCTCCCGTCCCAGAAGCTCCGTAACGTGTTGATCCTCGATGAGGACCTCGAAATGGGGAACGCGATCCGGTATTTCACCGCGTAGCGTGGTTTTAAGACGCTCTTTGTCCGGCTCGCCCACAAACGCTTCGATACTACTCATGATAACCGATCCCACCTGTGCGTGTGTTTGTTCCTGTTAATTATACGGTCGTTTCAGCCCACCATATCCCAGAGAATCCTCATCGCCTCCATCGTCTGGCCGTCGCGGATTATCTGTTCAACGTCCATTTTCATAAGCTTATCGGCGATGCGGCAGCACTTATCGACCACTTGCACGGTGCGCTCGACTACTTCGGTTCCCTCGTTTCGGTAAGGAAAGATGTCGATGCCGTACCATCCTTTGTATTCGAGTTTGCGGAGCCAATAGAAGAATTCCACGGTATCCCAGACATTTACCGATCCGGGCACGAGGTCGTGGTCCCAGTCGCGGTAGTTGTCGTTGATGTGGACCTGTTGCAGACGGCCCTCGGTCATGGCCAATACGGCAGCCTCGCTGGGGCTTTCCAGGGCGGCGATGCTGTGGCCGAAGTCCAAGGTAATGCCCACGTGCGGCTTGTTGATCTTGTTCACCAGCATCAGTGCCTTGCCCGTATTGGCGACGTACATGTTGGCGCGGGGTTCCTTGCACTTGGGCTCGATGCTGATGGGCAGTTTAGGATTGTGTTCGGCGACCTCCTGCAGCCCTTCCACGAGCCACTTCCAGGCGTCGGCATAATGGCCCTGGAAAAAATACTCGAATCCGTCGTGGCCCAGCCAGAGGTTGATGTCGGGCGCGCCGTACTCCACGGCCGCGTCGCTTGCACCTTTGATGCGATCAATAGCCGCCCGGCGGATCTTGGGATCGCGATTGGAAAGCGAACCGTGTTTGAACCGCGCCTCGGTATAGACGTCCGTGTCAATCGTGTAAATCTTCAAACCGTTGTCATCCAAGGCGCGTTTCACCGTAACCGCATCGGGGAATTGACAGGGCCAGGCCATTCCCACGCCCGAGACACCGTCAATCTTGCCCACCATCTCCAACTGCTTGGCAAGTTCATATCCCTGCGTATACCCGCTGGGCACGAAACGGTCTGACAAACGGGAAAACGGACAGAGATTGGAACCGAGTTTTATGTCAAGAGTCATGTTATGTTTCCTTATACATTTTCAACCGGGAAATGGTTAATTAGTTCCTGTTTCCTAAATCAATAAACGTCAAATTTTGCTAGCGGCTGGGCTTTGGTATTGTCAATAATAAACGCATTACTATCCTATTGAAAGCACGACCAATCAAGGAGGACAACGATGCGTGTTAAAGCTGAATCAATTTTGGATTTTGGGTGGTCGGACGATGTGGCCAACAACAAAACTGTACGCGATTATCGACTCGAGTACAAGGCGCTTAGCGAGATTTTGGACAACCAGCCTGAAATTCTCGATTTGGTGCATCTTGACCTCGAACAACTCAGTCAGGCTACCTCACCGAGGGGGCGCAGGCCGACATTCACCAGCGAAAACCTGTTTCGGGCGGTTATCGTCATGCAAAAAGAAGCGTTGGGCTATCGCGAAGCGTCGGTCCGTATCGCGGAAAGCGAAACGCTGCAGTGGTTTTGCCGCTTGCTGAACAAGCCGACTATGGATTTCACTTTGATCAACAAGGCTTTTACGGCGATCGGCGCGGAGACTTGGGAGCGAATCAACCATTTGTTGGCTTTGCGGGCCGCGGCCGAAGAATGCATTTCGCTCGATGACGTGCGGACCGACACAACGGTGACCGAATGCAACATCCACTGGCCCACCGATTCGAGTCTGCTTTGGGACGTATATCGCGTGGCCGCTCGGGCGATGGCGGCCGGTCGGGAGATAGACCGACTGAGTTGCCCTTGGCGTTTTCATGCGAAAAAGATCAAAAAGTTGTATTTATTCGTCACTCGATACTCGAACAGCCCCGACAAGCGGCGGTTGCGGAAAGTGCGGCAAGCCCTGAAATTGCTTATCGTTCGCGTCGAGGAAGTGCTGCAAAAAGCGGAACAATTCGTCGCTTGCGCGGCCAGGTCGACCAACATCGAGTTGGCTGCGCTGGGCCAATCGCTGGCAGACCGCCTGCCGGTGATGCGCCAGGTTGCCCGCGTGGCGCGGCGGCGCGTTTTCGACGGCGAAAAGGTGCCCAACGCCGACAAAGTGTTCAGCATTTTCGAAGCCCATGCGGAACTGATAAAGCGAGGTCGGCGTGGACAGCCGGTGGAGTTCGGCCACAAAATTCTGCTGACACAGTCGAAGGAAAAGTTCATCACCGACTATGTGGTGCTGGAAAAGAATCGCAACGACAGCGAGCTTCTGCCGTTGGTGCTCGAACGTCACGAAGAGCGTTTCGGCCATCGCCCCGACTCGGTCGCCGCCGACAAGGGTTTTTGTCCCGACGAGGATGCTTATGAGGAGTTGGAGGAGCAGGTGGACTACCTGGGCGTGCCGCGTCGGACGCGTGATTTCGGCGACACGCTGATGGGCGTCTGGCAGCAGTGGCGAGCCGGAATTGAAGGCACGATTTCATGCTTAAAACGAGCGTTTCGCCTGGCCCGCTGCTGTTTTCGCGGTTTTAACAACTTCGCTTCGGCCATTGGTAGTGCCGTGTTCTGCCACAACCTGAGAATCCTGGCTAAAACCACGGGAGGGTGACGCGGAGTCGACGCGAAAAATCAAAAATGAACCAAAAACACAAGGCACAATATGCGCGCTGTGGCGAAAACACGCCCGCCCACAGCGGAAAAACTCCAAGCCGAAGCGTCGACTTCCTCGTCGCTCGCTCGACGCCCGCTTGAAAAGCCGCCAAGGGGCTATTATCAACAGGAACTAATTATCAAAAGAGCGTGCGCCCTCCGTCGACCAGGATCTCTTGTCCGCAAATGAAGTCGCCCCAAGGGCTGGCCAGATAGGCCACCAGGCCGGAGATATCTTGCGGCTTGCCCAGCCGTCCCGCCGGAATTTGGTCGATGAGCGGTTTTCGCTTCTCGTCGGTGTCGTAGCGTTCGCTCAGCAGATCCGTATCGATCACGCAAGGGTGGATGACGTTGCTCAAAATGCCCTTGCGGGCGTAGTTTTTCATCAGATACCGCATCATGCCGGACATGCCGGCCTTGGCGGCGGCGTAGTCGATAGCACCACCCCCGCCGTCATAAGCGGCCGAAGAACCGATGAGGATGATGCGGCCAAAGCGGGCTTTTACCATATGCGGCAAGGCGGCGCGGACGCCGTAAAATGCCGTGGTGAGGTTCATGTCGATGAATCGCTGCCACTGTTGGTCGCTTACGTCTTCGGCCGCTGCGGCCAGGTTCTGGCCCACGTTGGCGACGAGGATGTCAATCCGCCCGTGTTGTTCGACGATCTCGTTTGCCAGGGCGGTGGTTTTCGCCGAATCCAGCGCATCGCAAACCACTGCTCTGGCTTGCCCGCCCTCTTCTTGAACACGCCCCAGCAACGATTCGATACGTTCCTGGTACTTGGGATTGCCGGTATGCGTAAAGACCGTCGCAGCGCCGGCTCGGCAAAGCGATTCCACGATTTCGGCGCCGATGCCGCGACTACCGCCCAGCACGAGGGCGACCTTACCTGTCAGATCGATGCATAACATGAGTTTTCCTTGATATTGTATACCGCGCGGGCGTTATCCGAGAGAATTTTACGTTTGAGTTGGTCGTCGATATCGGCCAGCAAGACTTGTGAAAGATTCGCTCTAGGGTCAAAAACCCCTAGGAAAAAAACACCCGTCTGTCCGATGTGCACATGTGCGTCGACAATGAAAGGCTCTGTCATGGCCGCACCTTGCCGATCAGCCCCCGCAGGTTTCCGCCGGCGGTCTTGGGTCGTTTTTTGTATTGCGGCTTCTACGCTCATGCTAACACCCTAGTTCGGCTGTTTAGTTCCGTTTGCAGTACCGCCTTTAGGCGGTAAACGCCTTGCCAGGGCAAGCCGAGATGCCCCATATTCCGGCTGAAGCCGGTACTACGAACAACAAATCGCCAGAACTCAAACAGTCGAACTACTTGCGAAGTACCTTGGTCAAGGCAATGCGGAGCTTGTCTATTATCTCATCACATTCATCCTGGGTGACAATCAACGGTGGCTTGATTTTAAGGATGTTGGGTCTGGGGCCGGCCAAGCCGAAGATCACGCCAAGCTCGATGGCCTCTTTTCTCACGGCCTTGCACTGGTCGAACAGCGGCTCCTTAGTTTCCGGATCTTTCACAAACTCCACGCCGATATGCAGCCCTGCCTGACGGATGTCGCCGATCTCGGGGAATTCTTTCTGCAGCTCTTCCAGACGACCGCGCAAGTAATCGCCCATTCTGGTAACATTCTCCAATACGCTTTCTTCCAGGATATCAATTAGTTTGGCGGCTGCGACTTGTGAAGCTGAATTATTGGCAAAGGTATGCAGTTCTTCCGCGTCGGGTTCAAAACCTTTTAGTTTGTCGGAGACAATGACCGCCGCGATGGGAAGCCCGCCGCCAAAACCCTTGCCCAAAAAGATCATATCGGGCGTTACGTCAAAATATTCAGCCGCAAAAAACTTGCCCACCCGTGCGTACGTCTGAATTTCGTCAAAGATCAATGGCACCGAGAATTCGTCGCAGACCCGCCGCACTTCTTGGAGATAGCCTTCCGGCGGAATGATTTGCCCACCGCTTGCCTGAATAGGCTCCAGGATAACACCCGCGGCGTTTCCCGCGATTCCGCGCTCGAGTGTCAAACGCAACGATTGCGCGCAGGCCAATCCACACTCTTCCTTTTTTCGGCCCAGCGGACAGCGGTAACAATAGGGGTTGGGAACGCGAACGAAGGTTTGCTCGAGGCCGAGAAATCGGCTCCCGCCCATGAGTTTTCCCGCTGAGCGGGTGGAAATCCAGGACGCGCCCATCGTGCCCAGCGTGGTCCCGTGGTAACTGTCGTAGAGGCAAACGAAATTGTGGGACGGTTGTGTGTTCTTATATGCAATCTTCATGGCCGCCTCGGCCGCGGCGCCGCCGCCCACGGTGAACGAAACGCGGTTGAGATCGCCCGGCGCTATTTGTGCCAACTTTCGGGCAAGGTAAAACCGGGCCGGCGTGTCAAATCCCTGATGGATGTGCGAATAGCGTTGCATCTGTTCGGCCACGACCCGGTTTATATCCGCATTGGCGAAGCCCAGGTACATGGCCCAACTCTGCGAGGTGCAGTCGATATAGGACTTATCGTTTTCGTCATACAGGCGAACGCCTCGGCCACGGGTTACCACCGGGCCGCCGCGGGTGCCGCCTCCGAGCATCAGATGACGGCCGCAGTCTTGAAAGTCTTGCGGAGTGAGCGAGTATATTTTCTTCAGAAGAGAGTCCATCTTATTTGCTTTTTAATCAACTAGTAGTTCGTGTTTCACAGATTCAGTGCTCGCCGGACCAGTTCTGATGATTTGCAGGCATCAGCCTCGCGAACCACTTCGTTGACGGCCTCCATTCCCACACGATCAATCGCCGCGAAGAACGCTTCCATCCACCGTTTGCACTCGCTGGCGGCACGGACTCCGTCCTCGCGATAGGGGAAAATGTCCAAGGTCAACCAGCCGGTGTATTTCAGCCGCTTGAGCCAATAGGCCAGTTCGAGGTACTCGACCAAATGCACCGAACCGACCATCATGTCGTCGTCCCAGCAGTGATAATTGTCGTTGATGTGGATATAGTCGAGCTTGCCGAACTGAGCCAACAGGGCTGCCGCCTCGGGGGCATATTCCGCGGCGGCCATAGCATGGCCCACATCCAACAACACGCCGATCTTGTCCAGATCATCGAGCATTAGCAGCGATTTTGCCGCGCTGTTGATGAAACAGTGGGTCCGCGGCTCTTTTAGTTTGTATTCGACGAGGATGCGAACCTGTTCGTTATGCTCGGAACATTCGGCCAGCCCGTCGTGCATCCATTTCCAGGCCTCGATGTAGTCGGCCCCAAAGGCATAGTCGTAGCCGTCCTGGCCCGGCCAGACGTCGATGTACGGGCAGCCGAGTTCGCCCGCCCAATCCATGACTTTCTTGACTTCATCGACGGCGGCCTGTCGCGTCGTTGCATCCGGAGCGGCCAGACCTCCCCGACCCCACTTCGCCTGGGTCCACAGATCGGGGGTGAGCATGGAGATATCGAGATTACGGTCGCGAAACATCTGTGCCACGTCGCGAATATTATCGTCGTTGACGTGCCAGTTGCCGACAAGTTCCAGGCCGTCCAAACCATCGACCTGAGTT
>SDBV01007849.1_pt1 | contig 14506 bp, 16 predicted proteins | sample 2277081 | NCBI WGS metagenome assembly SDBV01 (sample SAMN10402039, study PRJNA504765) | marine sediment metagenome | isolation source: marine sediment core GS10_PC15, 223 cmbsf | place: Arctic Ocean: Southern Knipovich Ridge | collected 2010
CATAAAATGTAAGTTTTACACCGGGAATTATTTCCCTTGTTCTGGCATATCCAAGGCCTACAAAAAAATTTAAACTATTAACTGCATCTTCCATTGTATAAATTGGCTCCAATGGAGGTAAATTTTTTTTCTTCCGTTTTTTATTTACATATTCAATATCATATTGCTGTATTTTTGCACTGTCTCTGAGCATTACAGCACAAAGGTCTCTTGTTGCATAGGTGCATATGATGTCACCTTTAAATCCGTTTTTAACAAGATTAGGAATATTGCCACTGTGGTCTATATGTGCATGAGAAAGAATTAGAATATCTACAGATTCTGCATTAAATGGCAGGTTCTGGTTTCTTTCATAAGTATCTTTTCTTCTACCCTGGTATAAACCACAGTCCAGAAGAATTTTATAACCGTTTACTTCAAGTAAATGCCGTGAACCTGTTACAGAGCGTGCTGCACCGTGAAAATGTATTTTCATAAATTACCTCTTATAAGTTAGTCTCTATATCTGTATACTAATCTTAATGCTCATATATATCAAGAAGTTTTGGCTTCTACTAATGTAGTGTTATTTTCATGTATAGAAATATTTCTAAATTGGACATAGATTTCACAGGATTTAAAAGGATTTTTATATAATATTATATAAAGTTTTATGTAATCCGTGTTAATCCTCCATTCTGCTTCGCTTCATTTCCAATGTCCATTCTGCTTCGCTTCATTTCCAATGTCCATTCTGCTTCGCTTCATTTCCAATGTCCATTTCGCTTCGCTTCATTCCCAATGTGTAAATCCAATTAAAGTTGCAATTATTCCTTTGAACACATTAAATATATGATTTTGATAATGTTAAAATCTGTGAAATCTGTGGCTAAAATTTTCAAACAGGTCTACTATCAGTTTGTTCAAGCAAAGCAATAGTTTCCATATGACTGGTCTGAGGATAAAGATCAAAAAGTGCAATGTTATTTATTTGATACCCACAAACATTTTTAAAATATCCAAGGTCCCTTGCATGTGTACCAGAGTCACATGAAATCGACAGTATATATTTTGGTTTAATCTTCCTGATAGCTTCCCTGACAATTTTGCTTAATCCAGTACGCGGAGGATCTAGAATAATACAATCCACTTCAGATAAGCCATTGGATTCTAAATATTTTTCTGCATCCGCACATACTGCTTTGAAATGTTTTATTTCATTATTTTTGAAATTTCTTTCTGCATATTTAATCTGCAGCCTCATATTTTCAATCAGTATTCCCTTTTTAAAACATTTATTAAGAAGAATAGAAAAAAATCCAACCCCTCCGTAAATATCAAGACAGGATTCCCCCTGGATTTTTTGTTCTGCCCAGGCCCCAAGTTCCTTTAGTAAAAATCTATTGCTTTGAAAGAATCCTCTGCCTGGTACAATAAAATCCTTATTATTTACAGTTATTGTTGTTTCTCTTTCTGACAATCCCGGTATTACAGGATCCGTAGAAAGTTTATCCCCATAAATAGCTTTTATCTGCGTAATTCCCCTTTGGAACTTTACTTCTTTATTAAATAATTGGTTTATAGGTTCATGAAGAAGCATACATTTATCTATATCAACAACAGTATTAGTCCTGCTAGAGAAATAACCTGAATCCTTACCATTTATTTTTATCTGAGTCCTTAGCCTGTAATTCCACGGATTTGATTTAAATACTGTAATTTCCGGTAATTCTGCTATTTTTCCAATTCTCTGCATGCACTCGGTAAATATCTCTTTTTTATACTGAACCTGTTTATCATAATCAATATATTGCCAATCGCATGCACCGCAGTTATTAAAATACTTACATTTCGGTACTATTCTATTATCAGAAGAATTTAAGATTTCATCTGCTTTAATAACAAGGCACCCCCCTGTTTTTCTAAATTGATAACCATTTATTGTTTCTCCCTGTAAAACCCCCGAAACAAATACAATACCTGATTCTGTTCTTGAAAGTCCTAAACCGCCGGTAACAAGCTTCTCTATGTATAAATTCTTCCATTTCATAATACTACTTCTTATGCTAATTATATTATTTTACCACAGATTACACCGATTTTAACGCAATCCAATACTTATTTATTCCTATTTACAAAGAAATATTATAACTTTAACAGGACATCCATGTACATTGTGGTTTCTAATTAAAATTCCTAAAAATAAGATACATTTTCTTCTTGACTTCTACACAAAGATATACAATATTATAGTCTCTAAAGGCAATCATAATGAATGAAATAATTAGTCTAACGAAATTCCCGGAGGGAGACAATATTGGGCTCCTTCACATGAAAGATGAGAAATCTAAGAATACATTTACAGATGAATTTGTAAAACTATTTATAGAAAAATTAAAAAAATTACAAACTGATAAAACATATAAAGTAATTATTTTAAAAGGTTTACCAGACGTTTTTTGCGCAGGTGCTTCAAAAGAAGCTTTAACATCCATTAGAGACGGAGATGTTGATGTAAAAGACCTTGTTTTATCAGAACTGCTCCTTCAGATTCCTGTTCCTGTTATTGGAGTAATGGAAGGTGCTGCCCTTGGAGGAGGATTTGTTACAGCTTTATGTTGTGATATACTTTTAATGAATGAGAAAAAGATGTATGGTGCGAATTTCACAAATATGGGTTTTACCCCCGGAATGGGGTGTACAAGGCTTATACAGCCTTTAGTCGGTGAATATATTACAAATGAAATGCTTTTTAGAGGAAGATTATTTAAAGGAAGAACATTTAAGAACAGAAGCCTCATTAATTATGTGCTCCCTGTAAATGAATTAATGACAAAAACAATAGATATTGCATTGGATATTGATGAAAAACCAAGAAAAACACTGGAGATTCTTAAATATTCACTTTCACTTAGAAAAAAACAGGCTTTATTAGAAGCAAGAGTACATGAAGACTTTATGCATAAAATAAGTTTTGCTCAACCTGAGGTTGCAAAGATTATAGAGAATATGTATAATGGCTGACAATTTTTAAATATTATATGCTGTAATAATTTGGAGGAAAAAGCATGACACAAGAAGAAGTATTTGAAGCATTAAAGAGAAATATTCTTGACCAATTAGAAGATGAAGTAGAAGAAAAAGATATTGATATAGAAAAATCCATGTTCGATCTAGGGGCAAATAGTCTCGATATTGTTGAGATCGTAACAAATACTATGCGCGAAATCAAAGTTAAAATACCAAGAGACGAACTAGCGGAAATTAAGACAATGAAGGGCCTTGTAGAGGCAATGACTAAATATAAAAATCAATAATCTAATTAAAAAGAATGCAACTATTGTTATTATAGTTGCATTTTTTCATTGGATTATTCTTAAAAAAAATAGGATGAATAGAAAATAAATATGAACAAAATAGCATTATTATTCCCAGGGCAGGGTTCACAAACAGTGGGCATGTGTTCGGATATGGCAGAGGATTTCCCAGAGATTAATGAAACATTAGAAAAAGCCAATGAAATTCTCGGATTTGACCTTAAAAAACTATGTTTTGAAGGCCCGGATGAGGAATTAATAAAAACCGAAAACACACAGCCTGCAATTTTTACAATTAGCGCGAGTATTTATAATATATTAAAAGAAAATAATATCAATTATAAAATAGCAGCAGGACATTCCTTAGGGGAATATTCAGCATACTATGCTGCTGGATTTATTTCATTTGAGCAGGCATTAAAAGCGGTCAGAAAAAGAGGCCTTTTAATGGCTAATGCAGATAAAGAAAAAATAGGCACAATGTCTGCAATCATTGGTCTTGATGCAGAAAAAGTAATAGAAATATGCAATAACGCATCAAAAAACGGTATAGTAGTTCCTGCAAATTTTAATTCACCAAACCAGATAGTAATATCCGGCGAAAAGAATGCTGTTAAGCAGGCAGGAGAATTAGCAGAAAATGAATCAGCTACAGTTATACCATTACCTGTAAGCGGGGCATTTCACTCACCTCTAATGGAATCTGCAAGCAAAGAATTAGAAAAATACTTTGACGAAAATCTTAATATTGCCGGCCCTAACGGAGTCAGGGTCATATCAAACGTATATGCAAAAATTATTGAACCGGAACATATAAGAGCTTCGTTGATAAAACAGTTAACATCGCCAGTAAAATGGATAGATTCTGTTAATTATATGGCACAAAAGGGCATAGACACAGTTATAGAAGTAGGCCCAAAAAATGTATTATGTAACTTAGTTCGAAAAATAAATAAAAATATTATGAGATTCTCTACAAATTCAATAAAAAATTTGAAAAATGTATTAGAAACCATATAATTAAGATATATATATTTATGTTGTACCTTTTTTTTAAAAGAACAATGTAAAATAAAATGAATTAAGGGTATTTTATGGCTTATATAATTAATAATGATATAAATATTTACTATGATACATTCGGAAACAAATATTCCGATGAAGTAATAGTATTTCTTCATGGAGCAGGTTCCGACAGGACAATCTGGAGAAACCAGGTAAATAAACTAAAAAATGATTTCTATATTATAACAATAGATAACAGAGGAAGCGGAAAAAGCGACTGCCCGGAATATAATTACAATGCATCCATGCTATGCTCTGATATTACAAGGGTCCTTGATAAAGAAAAAGTAAATAAAGTTAACCTGGTAGGCTTTTCATTAGGCGGACTTGTTGCACAGAAATTTGCATATGATAATCCTCATAGAATTAAAAAACTCATTCTTATGAACTGCTCTCTTGGAAGTGGAAATCCTGATACGGTTTTGCCAGAGCAGGATGTAATAAACATGTTTTTGTTCATTTCTGCTTTGTCTAAAGAAGATTGTGTAAAGAATGCTATGGACTATAATTTCGGAAAAAGATTTAAAATGAGAAACCCCAGATTATACAAAAAATATTTTAATGAGATAACAAATAATGCAACCGGTATACCATATCAGATTCCAATAATGGTTTCCAGTAAGTCTTTAATAGAAAATTACAGCAAAATTAAATTCCCTGTTTTATCTATTCTTTCTACAGAAGATCCATTAATACCAAAAGAAAACGGAAATGCTATACAAAAACATCTTCCTCATTCTAAGGTTGAATATCTTAAAGGGCACCATTCTTCTATGCTCATTCATCCTAAAAGAGTTACTAAACTAATAAAAACCTTTGTGCGTGACCAGGAATATTAAATATGGAATATGAAAAACTCGCACGAAAATACAGGAAAAAACCTGTTGCGGATGCTAATGCAGATACTTGCGTTTCTGTTAATTACGGACAGGAAGAAATAAAAAGCTTAATACCGCATAGGGAGCCGTTTCTACTAATAGACAGAATAGAAAATGTAGATTTAACAGAAAAAGCAATAATCGGTAAAAGATATATTAATCCTGAAGATCCGCTTTTTAAAGGACATTTCCCCGATTATCCAATTTATCCAGGTGTGCTACAGCTTGAGTTTATAGGCCAGCTTGCACTATCATATCATTCGCTGGCAAAAAATAATTCAATAGAAATAATTGGTGACAACAGCAAATTAGGAGTCAGGGCTTTAAAAGTTCTGCATGCACTTTTTCAGCATGAGGTTCTTCCGGGTGATGAAGTACAAATTATAGCAAAAGTATTAGAAGAAGATGAATATAAATTCCAGGGAATAGGCCAAATTATAAAAGATGATAAAATCTGCACAATAGTAATTGCAGAATTCTTTATTATGTAGTTTTTTAATATATTTTATAGTTGAGGGATTTTATAAATAATTTAAGTTATTTATATTTTATTATAAATAAATATTGTAATGATTAAGTTTTTATTATATTAATTATAACTTACTAAATACAAACAGGAAATTTATTAACTATAAATATATACTTTTATAGATAAAATAATAACATAGATTTCTTATTTAACACTGGAATACTGGTTTTTAAAAATGGCTAAATTTTTTAGCATTGTACTGCTATATTTCATAAAATGTTTTTTGATATACTGCAGTAATACAATATTTTTTTTTATGAGGAGTAAACATGAATAATAAGAAGAGAATTGTTGTTACTGGAATGGGAATTATGACACCTATTGGAGACAATTTGGATGATTATTACAACAACCTCATCGCTGGTAAATCTGCAATTACCACCTGGAGAACTTTAGATACAAGTAATATTAGATGCAAAGTCGGCGGCGATTTAGGAGATTATGATTACAAAGCTTTAATGGTAAAGTTAAAAGAACTAATCCCGGAAGATTCATTTAAGCGCTTAAAAAAGATTTTAAAAACAGCACCATTATCTTCACGGCTTACGACTCTAACTGCAATAAATGCTTATATTGATGCAGGTTTATTTAAAGAAAACATAGAACGTGATAAAATCTGTGCCATTTTAGGCGGACATAATATAAACAGTAACTATATATATAAGAATTTTAAGCAATTTCAGGAAGAACCGGAATATATTAATGGGTTAATGGGGATTGTTGTATATGACACTGATATAATTGCAAGTATAGCTGAAATCCTTAATATCCAGGGTCCTGTATACAGTTCCGGCGGAACATGTACAAGTGCAGGGATTGCTATGAAACATGCTGTTTCTGAAATTCGTTATGGTGATTGTGATGTCGCACTTGTAACTGGAGGAATACTGGATTATTCACCATTAGACCTACAGGCTTTAATTCTTGTAAGTGCAATCAGCTATAAAAACTATAATGATGCGCCAGAGAAGTCTTCCAGGCCATTTGATACAAAAAGAGAGGGCTTTGTACCATCTCATGGCGCAGGAGTCCTTGTTTTTGAAGAGCTGGAACATGCGAAAAAACGGAACGCGAAAATATATGCAGAAGTATTAGAAGTAGAAGCAAGTTCTGATGCGAACCACCTTTCCAACCCTTCTATAGAAGGACAATCCAAATTAATGAGAAAGGTTATGAACAAAGCCGGTGTAAAACCTGAACAAATCAATTATATTAATGCACATGCAACGTCTACTCCACTTGGTGATACAGTAGAAATTGCCAGTATAAAAAACGTATTTGGAGAACATGTTAAAAACCTTAAAGTAAATGCAACAAAATCCATGCTTGGCCATGCAGGTTGGTCTGCAGCTGCAGTAGAACTCATTGCAGCAATACTGCAAATGAACAATTCTACATTACATCCATCTATAAATATTGATGAACAGGACCCGGAGATAGATATTGATGTCTGCGCGAACAAAAAGGTCGAAAATTTTGAGATTAACTATCTAATAAAGAATTCTTTTGGATTCGGCGGCCTTAACTGCTGTTCTCTAATTAAAAAATATACAGAATAATATTCCCTGTCATAAGGAGCTTTTTACAATATGGATAAAGATTTTTTAGAAAAACTGGATACGGAAGCTAAATCAGTATGGCCTGCAAATTTTAAAGATATAGAAGAAAGATTTAATATATGCTGCTGCGCTATAAGTGTAGATACCATAAAACAGTTAAATATTTTCCAGAAAAAGAATGATTTTGAAACATTAGATACAATTAAAGAAAAAATAAAAGTTTTTAAAGATGCAGAGTACGTGCTTAAACAGATACTTGAAATATTATGTGAAGAAAATATACTAGAAAAAAAAGACAATGGTTATATTTGCCTTGACGATGACCCGGATGTAGAAACCCCTGCGGAATCCCTGGTAATTGCAACAAGGCAGTTCCCGGAAGAAGGAGCACCCTTTCAATGGCTTGCAAGAGCAAATGACGGTATTGTCAGGTTTATAAAAGGACAGCTTTACGGTGAAGAAGTTATGTTTCCCTGGAACAGTTTTAAACTTGTAGAAGAGGTTTATAATTCAAGTAATGTATACGGATTTTATTCAAGGCTTGCAGGTAAAGTAATTAAGCATATAGTAGAGACTCAATTTTCATCTAAAATTAATATTCTTGAAATTGGTGCAGGAACCGGAAACGGCACTATAAATGTACTTAATGAAACAAACACTCAATTTAATAAATATATATTTACAGATGTTAGTAAAGCTTTAGTCCAGAGAGCAGAAAAGAAATTGAAAAAAAGAAATTTCCCATTTATTGAATATACAGACTTAGACATTTCCAAGGACCCTTTTGAACAGGGAATAGAAAAGGATGATATAGATATTGCACTTGCTGTAAATGTTCTTCATGCAACAGATGATATTGGTATTACACTAAAAAATGCATATAAACTACTAAAAAATGGAAGTTGGCTAATTCTGGCAGAAATTGCACCTCCGAAAAATGCTTTGTACAGGTATATGGAATTAACTTTCGGCCTATTGCCAAGTTATCATGCATATAATGATAAAGATATAAGGCCGAATTCTCCTATAATAAGGCCCTCCTTATGGGCAGAAGAATTTAAAAAAGCCGGATTTAAAACAGTGGAAACAGTTCCCGGAGACCGCCATGAAGATATGGATAGAGGTGGAATTGTAATTGGAATAAAAGAATAATAAAGGTGATATAAAATGCTGTTAAAAAATAAGAATGTATTTTTTACAGGCGGGTCCAGAGGTATCGGACATGATGCTGTATTGGAACTCGTTAAAGAAGGTGCAAATGTTGCTTTTACATTTGTTAATAATCAGGACAGAGCAGAACAGACGTTAAAGGAAGCAAAGGAAATAAATCCGGAAGCAAAAATCAAGTATTATAAATTAGATGTAAAAGATTCAAAGCAAGTAGAAAAAGTCTCCGGAACAGCTATAGACGATTTTGGCTCAATAAATATAGTTGTTAATAATGCAGGTAATTTAAATGACGCATTAATTGCAAATATGTCTGACGAGCAGTGGTTTGATGTTATAAACACTCACCTTAGCGGTACTTTTTACGTATGTAGAGAATTTGTACATGAATTTTTATACAATAAAGGCGGAAAATTCATAAATATCTCATCTATTACTTATACCGGTTCATCCGGACAATCAAATTATTCTGCTGCAAAAGCAGGTATTATTGGCTTTTCCAAGGCATTGTCCAAAGAATACGGAGGAAAAAATATTTACTGTAATGTAATAGTACCGGGGTATTTTGATACTGAACTTACAAAAGCTAATGCTACAGATAAAATAACCAACTTTTTTGTAGATTTTTCATCCCTAAAAAGGAAGGGAGAAGGAAGTGAGTACGGTAAAGCAATAGTATTCCTTGCAAGCGATTATTCATCTTTTGTAAATGGTGAAGTGCTTTATGTAACAGGCGGATTAGAATATATTCCATAAAACTAATTTAAAGTAAATATACAGGAGAATATATTATGGGAATCGGAATAGAAAAAATGAATTTGTATGCAGGAAGCTTAGTACTTGATATAGAAAAACTTGCTGTCGCAAGAAACAGAGATGTGGACTTTTTTAAAAATGATTTGATGATAGAGCAGAAATCACAGAATGTGGATTATGAAGATGTTATAACAATGGCTGTAAATGCAGCAAGGCCTATTATCTCCGAACAGGACAAAGAAGATATAGAGCTCTGCATTTTTGCCACAGAATCGGGTCTGGATTTCTGTAAAGCAAATTCATCTTATGTATGCAGGTACTTAGGCCTTAAACCACAGGTAAGAAACTTTGAAATTAAAAATGCCTGCTATGCTGCAACCTGTGCTATTCAGATGGCAATAGGATGGATAGCTTCCGGTGTTGCACCAGGTAAAAAAGCATTAATAGTTTCCAGTGATATTAACTACGACCATGAAGGAAGGTCCGGAGAGGAAGTTCCTGCAATTGGGGCAATAGCCATGCTTATAAGTAATACACCAAAGGTTATTAAATATGAAATGGGTAAAAACGGTTACTTCACATTTGAGTGTACAGATTATGCCAGGCCAACCGCAACTTATGATATAATTAACGGTGAAGAATCTTTATATGCTTACCTGGATTGCCTGGAAGGCGCATGGGAACACTACAAATCTAAAATAGGCGATATAGATTTTAACACATATTTTAAAAGAGTAATTTATCATACACCATTCGGAGGCCTTGTAAAAATGGCCCACGGAAGACTATTAAAAGATATGTACGGCAAAATGAAAAAAAGCGAAATCTTAAGTAGTTTTGAAGAAAAAGTTGGCAAATCATTAAAAATACCAAAAGCAGTTGGCAATACTTACTCAAGCACTGTTTATACCTGCCTAATGGGACTTATACTGGAAGATGACGGAATAAATCCCGGTGACAGAATTGGAATATATTCATTTGGTTCCGGAGCATGTGCAGAGTTTTACAGTGCAATATTATTACCAGGTGCAAAAGAATATATAAAATCATTAAATATTGATGATTATTTAACAGGCCGTTATGACTTAACTATAGAAGAATTTGATAATCTTGCAAGAAAGCGTTCATCACATGCCGAAAAAGGAACATATACTACAGATCTTGAGTATCCTGCAGGATGGTATGATAAATACTATAAAGACAAAAAACTTCTTATTTTTAAAGGCACAGAAAAATATATTAGAAAGTATGGATGGAGCTAAGCTTACTTTAAAGGAATAATTGATTTTGAATCATAGTGTTATATGTGAAACTTATAGTTATGTTTCGAGAATAAAATTAAATTCTCCGAAAACAGGTAATGTTGTAAATAATGACAGCCTTTCTCTGTTATATAAATATATTACAGAATCTATAAAGAATGATGACTGCAGAGTAATAGTTATTGAGGGCTCTGATGGAATATTTTCACGGGGTATGGACTTTAATAACCTCATAAAAAATACAAATAAAAAAATTGAGATAAGTTTTAGTGAACCGTATATAAAAGCTGTTATGGCAATAAGAAACTCTCCAAAACCTGTAATTGCAGCAATAGACGGAGAAGTACTTGCAGGAGGCATGGGTATTGCACTTGCATGCGATATTGTAATTGCCACAAAACGCTCTGTATTCGGCCTATCGGAAGTAATATTCGGAATTATTCCTGCATACGTTTTTCCTTTTTTATTAGAACGGGTACCATTTAAAAAAGCAAGGTTTATAGTTTTAAGTTCAAAAAAGTTCAGTGCAGAAGAATATTTTAAATTCGGGATAATCGATGACATTGCAGAAGATGATAAACTTGAAAAAAAACTTACAGAATACATTAAGCGGCTTTTGTGCAGTTCACCTTACGCCCTTTCATTAGTAAAAACTTATTCTGATAAAATATCCGGCAAAGAGATTACAGATGCAGTTAAAACTGCAGGCGTACAGTTAACAGAACTTCTTAATAATAAAAAATCTGTTGATGCAATTAAAGCTTTTTTAGAGGGTGAGCCAATAGAATGGATGACAAAATACAAGAAAAAAAAATAATTATAAATAGCCAATACGATACAATAATAATAGGCTCCGGTTTAGGAGGCTTAAGTGCAGGAGCTATACTTGCAAAGAATAATAAAAAAGTTCTTATAATTGAGCAGCATAATAAACCCGGAGGATATGCTTCAAACTTCAAGCGCGGTAATTTTATTTTTGACGCATCACTTCATAACACAGGACCTATTTTCGAGAATAAAAAATTTAAAAGCCTTTTAGAAGAGCTGGATATACTTGATAAAATCAATATCCTCCCTTATAAAGAACTAACAAGAGTGATTTTACCGAATCATGATTTTGTTATAAAAAATGGAAGCAGAGGGTTTACACAGTATCTTAAATCTGTATTTCCCGAAGATTCGAAAGGTATAGATAAGATATTTAAAATATTTAAGGACATATATGATGAGTTCGAAGATATAAATATTTCGTACAGCACAATTGATAAATTAACAGAGGACATTCCGATGCTGCCTCTAAAGTTTCCAATGCTTGTAACTCTGGTAGACAAGACATTTAGTGATTTGCTAGATGAAAATATAAAAGATGAAAAACTTAAAAGCATACTCAGCAGTTACTGGTGGTTTAACGGTCTGCCGCCCAAAGAATTACCCTCTTTGTTATATGCAATGTCTGCTTATCCGTTTTTTGAATACAATGGTGCATTTATAGAAGGAACTGCACAAAAACTTTCAGATGCTCTTTTAGAAAATATTACAAATAATGGAGGAACTGCCATTTTTAGACGAGAAGTAGTTAAAATCAATATTAATTCCGGAAAGCTTACAGGTGTCACTACGAATATTGGTGAAACCTTTTATGCTCCAAACGTTATATCCAATGCAAACCCGCGTGATACAATAATAAAAATGATACCGGAAGAACAAATGGACAGGCGGTATAAAAAAAAGATTTTAAAGTCCGAATTATCTATTTCCGGGCTGCAGATGTATATCGGTCTAAAATGCGACCCAAAAGAACTGGGTATGAAAAACCAGACTATCGAAGTTTTTACAAATTATAATCATGCAGAAAACTACGAAACTGTTTTAAAAGGAGATTATGAAAATACATTTTTCTACATGACCAATTTTACATCCTTTAATAAAGACATGCTTAAAAACGGTAAAGGCAGCCTTAACCTTTTTACTTTAGACCATATAAAGAATTGGGAAGGCCTTACAAAAGAGGAATATAAAAGTAAAAAGAAAGAAGTAATAGACATTTTTATAAAGCGTATAGAAAAACTTTTACCAAGTATTTCCAATTATATTGAATTAACAGACCTTGCAACTCCTGTAACTATGAAGCGTTATACTAAAAATCCTGATGGCGCTATATACGGATTTAGCAATATCGCCTCACAATCCGGAATAAATCGTTTTTCAAATTCAACTCCGATAGCCGGGCTATATATTGCAGGCGCCTACACCTATCCAGGCCCTGGTTTCTTTTCCTGCATATTGTCCGGAGTAAATGCTGCCAAGCTCGTGCTAAAGAATAGTTAAATCTCAAGGCAACAAATATATATAGTGATAGAATGGTCATCCACATAAAACATGGGAAAGGAGCGAAAGACAGAATTGTTATGCTTTCTTCTTATCTACTTAAAGAACTTAGACTGTATTATAAATATTATTCATTAAAGTCAGCAAAATATTTATTTCCAGCTAACAATATTCAAAAACCTATGTCAATGGGAAATGTTCAGCACTTTATTCAAAATACTATTATAAAATCTGATATTTTAAAATAAACAAGTTCTCATACACTGCGACATTCTTTTGCGACTCATCTTTTAGAGGATGGTGTGAATATTATAAAGATTCAGAAGTTGTTAGGTCACAAAAGTCTTAAAACAACATCTGTATATACCCACATAGCAAAAGATTTTGTAAATGAAATAAAAAGTCCATTGGATACCTTACTTGCGATATATAAGGATGATGTGGAGGTGGAAAAATGAGTTTTGAAATTGCTGATATATTCAGACTTAATAAACAAAAATTAAAGCTCCTTCCTCATATTCATTGTGTGGTCCCTGGAGGAGGTTTTTCAAGGAAAATATTTAAACTATATTGAAAAGGCGCTTAATAATAATGAAATTACTTTTCCTGAAAAAATCAATATGTTATCCGACAAGCATAACTTTAAAAACCCGCTTATTAATTCTGCTTTAAAAGATTTGGTTGTATATTCAAAGCCACCCCTTAAAGGTTCTTTTTGGGTTATTCGGTACCTTGCAAGATATACTCACAGAATTGCAATTTCAAATATAAGGCTTGTTTCTTTAACAGAAGATGAAATTACTTTTAACTAGAAAGATATAATGACTCATTATACCGGACAGGATCCTACAGAATGTGAAAAGGCTGCCGACAGTGGACAGAATATTCATTATTTTTTGCTGCCAAGGACGGCAACTGAAATTAAGTAAGAGTAAAGTTCATACTTTCTGATATACTGCTTGTTATATTTTTTATCTTTATTTTGAACTTTCCCTATTTTCTAAGAATGTTCCGGCATATTTTCGTGAATTTCTTGTAAAAAAAACCATTGTTCATAATTTTCTAAAACATATTTTTCATAAATATTAAACATTTCTTGAATATAATTATCGCTATTTAAATCAATTCTATGCAAATCAAGTTTATAGTTATTTCCCACTCGCACCATTATAGTAAAGTAAACTTTGATTCCATCTTTGCCTGTAAAATGAATAATTTGATCAATTCCTACTCCACCTGTTATAGTTTTACCAAGAAAATTTACATTTACATTTAATGGTGTATGTTCGTCTAAAACCGAAAAAAATGTTTCTCCTGCCCCTAAACCGTTAGCAATCTTCGCCATAGGTTGTTTATCAACTTCAAAAAATTTTGTACATCCATATCCCAATGTTTCAATAATATTCAGACCTTTGGATATAATCAAATTTTTAAATTCTTCCGATGGAAATTTAAGAATAGATGAAATTTCCATTTTGCAAGAACTTAATACTCCAACAATAAGTGCCATTGCACCAAAATGTGTTGATAAAATGACTGTTGGTTGTTTTTCTTTTTGATTTTGTAATATTTCATCAATTACATCATCAGATTTAATAATACGCTTATGAAATTCCGGATAAAATTCCGGTTCCTTTATGAATGATAAAAACTTTTCATGATAATG
>SDBV01007850.1_pt1 | contig 14506 bp, 12 predicted proteins | sample 2277081 | NCBI WGS metagenome assembly SDBV01 (sample SAMN10402039, study PRJNA504765) | marine sediment metagenome | isolation source: marine sediment core GS10_PC15, 223 cmbsf | place: Arctic Ocean: Southern Knipovich Ridge | collected 2010
GGGCGCCGTGGCGGACTTGTACGGCCGCCGCCGCTCGATGATTCTCTCCTTTGTAGCCTACATGTTCTCTTTTGTCGTACTTGCCTACGCCTCGGCTCTGGGAAGTCTTTTCGCAGCCATGCTCCTGTTCGCCTGTGGCGAGGCATTCAGGACAGGTACGCATAAGGCGATGATTTTCGAGTGGCTTTCAGCCAAAGGACGCGAAAAAGACACGGTGCGCGTATACGGCTACACGCGAAGCTGGTCCAAGGCCGGTTCAGCAGTATCGGTCCTCATAGCCGCCTCGCTCGTAGTCTTCTGGAAATGGTCATACAGCGGCATTTTTCTCTTGTGTATTGTTCCATACACAGCAAACATCGTCAATTTTATGGGCTACCCAAGTCTTGTGGACGGTGCCGCCAACGACAAGTCAGACAAGGGAAGTGGCGTCATTGCCCACATTCGGGAAGCCCTCAGGCAAGCATGGAAGAACAAGTTACAGCGCAGGCTGCTCATCGAGTCGGCAGGTTTTGAAGGGGCCTTCAAGGCGGTCAAAGACTACCTTCAGCCAACCATAAAATCCGCCGCGCTTGGCATGGCCGTGTTGTCCGCATACCAGGATCGGCAGCGAACCGCCATAGTCATCGGCGCGGTCTACTTCGTGTTGTATTCCCTGTCGAGCGTGGCTTCGCGACAGTCTCACAGGATAACAAAATGGAAAGGCGGAGAAAACCGGGCAGCCCGTTCCATGTGGTTTGCGGTCCTGGTTTTCTACGCCGCGTTGGCAGCGTTGCTGATGCAAGAAATGTATATGCAGGCAATAGTCGTCTACGTTCTCCTGCACATCATGCAAAACATATGGCGGCCGGTACTGATTGCCAGGCTAAACGATTGCTCAGACCCGGACAAAGCAGCTACCACACTCTCCATCGAGTCCCAAGCCAAGTCGCTGTTCGCAGCGATTGCCGCACCCATCCTCGGACTAGCAGTTGACACATGGGGCCTATGGGTAGTGGGTCTGATGGGAGCGGCAGTTGCCGGAATCCAACTGCTTGCATGGCAATGGAAACACGAACAAAAAAAAGGCGGCCATCCCTGACCGCCTCGTTTCTCATCGCATCGATTGACCGCTATTTGGTAAAACCTGCACAAGTGAGGAAAACTGAGCAAAAAAGGGATTGACGCAAGCGAAGCGAGTCTTCGAGCGTAGACGTGTATGTGGAGCCGTTGAAAAAGTCCAGCGAGGAAAAACTGAGCAAAAAAGGGACTTTTGAGCCTTGGCAAAAGTAGACCCCTGCGAAGCGAGTCCGCGAGCGTAGACGGGTCTGTCCCTTTTCTTGCGGCCCTTGTCAAAGAACGCCACGGACTCAACGAACACTCACATCATTTGCCCATATCAACAACCCATATGTTCCTGAACTGGACATAGTTCTTGTGGCTTTGCAGCGTTACGCGCCCCGGTTCTTTAGGATGCGGTTTGCTGCGTATTGCTGCCGAGTGGGTCGTCAGGAATGATATTTCCTGGTTGTTTTGAATCGCTATCCCATTGTGAAGCACCGTCATACGCGGATTCTCAAGCAATTTGCCCGCGCTGTCAAAACGCGCAGCCCGAAAGGTGATGTCGTAAGTCTGCCAATGCAGCGGTGGCGCGCAGGCGTTAACGTACGGGGCCGAAACTTTATAAAGGGCGCCGCACTCGTTGTAATACCCTTCCAAACCGTAACTGTCAAGGACCTGCACTTCATACACGTCCTGAACAAACACGCCGCTGTTGCCCCGCGCTTGCCCACGCGCTTTGGGCATATTCGGGAGCCGGAACTCGACATGCAGCTCGAGGTCCTTGAAGGTGTCTTTCGAGGCAAGAAGTTTTGCCGTTGGAGTCACCATGGCAACGCCATTGTCAAGAACCCGCCAATCCGTAGCGTCCTGCCACTTATCAAAGTTCTTGCCGTCAAAAAGAACAATCGCCCCTCGAGGAGGTTTCGCGCCAAGCGTCGGCGAAACATGAGTGTACTTCGTCATTTCGAAGGGGGCATTTTTCTCGTCGCGGCTTCCCACAAATGTGTTTCCCGAAACTGTGCCCTTGTACCCAGCGGCATCAAACACGAGTTTGCCGCCAATCCTTTCAACCTCCATTTTAGCGAAGGGCGGACACCGCATGAAAAGCTCCGGCACTATGTTGATTTGATACATGCCGTCGCCCAAAGCGTATATCTGCGCGGCAATCTTCGGGTTCTTCGTCTCCACTGAGGTGAACTGGCCTACCCAATCACCCACAAGCGGATCCATTCCTTTCGGATACACTTCCTCGAGCCTGATAGTCGGTTGTTTAGCTGCGCCAGAAGCGCCAGAAGCGACAGCAACCGCAATACAAAGCGCACAAATTATTCTCAATGTCCCTTGATGATTAAACATGACGTCCCCTCCTGTTTCTGATCCAAATTCACACCTGCACATATATTCACAATTAATGTCGTTCTATGTCAATTTCCCTGCACTGCCCGCGGTTATGCCTGCGTGGTCATCTTGCATTTGGCGTACACGAATTCAGGATCAAGATCAACGCCGCAATCCCATTCGATTGTGTCAAAAGCAACCCTGACACGCTTGAAATGTTCGTACTCGCCTATCTTTTGGAACACGCCAAAACTGAGATGCGGCCTCATATCAAGAATTCCCTCTTCGCCGTTATCAAAAACGATATCAAGAGTGAAGTCTTCGTTGGGAACTACCTTTTTCACAGACGGGTACATTTTTCTCTCCTGATTACCGAAGCGGTTGAATCTTGAACGGGTTCTCGCCGTTCATCACCAGTTGTCAGTCTGCCATCAGCTCTTCTTGGTGAAGTTCCGCCCATGCCAGAACAAGCTTCTGCTGCCTGCGGGGCAGATTTCCTTCGATGATTTCACACTTGTCAATACCAACGGACGCCTTGTATTCGTTGTAATAGGCGTGAAAATGCGGTGGATTGTGCTCCCCTGGGGCAAAATACATCCGAACGATTATGCCGTAAAACATCGATATCGTTGGCATTCAATGTTCTCCCGCTTCGCATATCACCTTAGTTAGTTGGTCGATTTGGGGGTCATCAGGTATTTCAAATCCTCAACTATTGTGTCACAAAATGTGTAACATAATCCACGTCTTGCCAACGCCAAACCGTTAAGGAGGTTCTTGGACGACGACTCCCTGGCGCTTGATAGCCGTAGGCTGACATTGAACTGCAAGCGCTTCATCATTAGAATGCACCTGATGCCCCCGTCATTGCCGCGGGTAGAAGCTATACGATTACCGAGGAGATTTTTGATGGGCATGCGCCTGTATAACACGTTGACGCGTAAGAAAGAGGACTTCGAGCCCTTGGAGGCGGGCAAAGTGGGCATGTACACATGCGGCCCGACTGTCTACAACTTTGCGCATATAGGTAATTTCCGCGCATATGTCTTTGAGGACTTGCTGCGCAGGCACCTCAAATACAGAAAATACGATGTAGTCCAGGTCATGAACCTGACGGACGTCGAGGACAAGATTATCCGCGCATGCCGCGAGTCGGGCTCGTCGTTGGCTGCACTTACCGGCAAGTACAAAGACGCCTTTTTCGAGGACCTCGATACGCTCGGCATCGAACGCGCCGAACATTATCCCGCGGCAACGAACCATATCGGCGAAATGGTCGATCTTGTCAAGAAACTGCGGGACAAGGGCCACACATACGAGTCAAAGGGAAGCATCTATTTCCGCCTGAGTTCTTTTGCCGACTACGGAAAGCTCAGCCATTTCGACATCGACCAGTTGCAGAGCGGTGCAAGCGGACGCGTGGACACGGACGAGTATGGGGTAGAGGACGCCCGCGATTTCGCGTTGTGGAAAGCCTATGAAGAAGAGGACGGCGAGGTTTTCTGGGAAACCGAACTTGGCAAAGGCCGGCCGGGGTGGCATATAGAGTGTTCCGCAATGAGCACAAAGTATTTGGGCGATACATTCGACATACACACCGGGGGCATCGACAATATGTTCCCCCACCATGAAAATGAAATTGCACAAACCGAAGCCGCTACCGGCAAACAGTTCGTCAAGTATTGGCTGCATTGCGCCCATTTGGTCGTGGAAGGAAAGAAAATGTCGAAATCGCTCGGCAATTTCTACACACTGCGTGATCTTCACGAAATGGGACATGACCCGATGGCCATTCGATGGGTGTTGATAGCAACGCACTATCGCCAGCCCAACAACTTTTCATTCGATGCGCTCGATGCCGCCAAACAGTCCCTCAATAGAATTCGTGATTTTCGTATTCGTATGAGCGAAATCATGAAGCACAAAACCGATGGCAAATCTGAGGAGCAGACCAAACTGACAGAAAAATGCGAAAAATGCTTCGGCGAGGCGCTGGACGACGACCTGAATGTTTCGGCGGCCTTGGCGGCCGTATTCGACTTCATTCGCGATACGAATAAACTCGCGGACGGCAACAAGCTCTGCGCAAAAGACGCGGAATCAGTCGTGGATTTGCTCGACAGGCTTGATTGTGCTGTCGGACTCTTCAAAGACATGAAAGAGGACGGTCCTCCTAACCACTTGCAGGACTTGTTGTTAGAGCGTCAAGAGGCGCGCCGATCCAAAGATTTCATGCGTGCGGACGAAATACGTGACCAGATCGCAGCGGAAGGCTGGACTCTGGAAGATACGCCTGACGGGCCGCGTCTGAAGAAGCAATAGCTGTATTAGCGTGCCGCCTTCAGGAAAACGCCCATTAAAAGGGGAACCTTTTGTACTGTAGGGTGTTTGACTCATCAGAGGCGAGGAGCTTAAGGCAATGAACCAATCCTCAGATTGGGACCTGATAGCCCGCGCCCAAGAAGGCGACGACGACGCGTTCGCGGATTTGGTTCGACGCCACCAAAGGCCGGTCGTACATTTTTGCCAGCGTATGCTCGGTTCGAGAGAGGACGCAGAAGACGTCGCCCAGGAAAGTTTTATCCGCGTTTATCGCTACCTCCACCGGTTGAAACCAGAAGCCAAGTTCTCGACGGCACTTTTTGGGATAGCTCGAAACTTGACTTTGAACTTTATACGCGATGCGAAACGGCGCGGTCGTGGAGTCACTTATTCCATGACACGCGAGGACGAATCTGAGCGGCTGGTCCAGGACGAGTCGAAAAGGCCTGACCGCGAGGCCCGCACACGAGAGGTTGAGGCGATGATCGAAAAGTGCATGCAGATGATTTCGCCCGAACACCGCGAAGTGTTACTATTGCGCAACGTGATGGGACTGGACTACGAAGCGATTGCGAAGACTTTGAAGTGTAGAAAAGGAACAGTCAAAAGCCGCTTAGCCAGAGCGAGGGAACAGCTCAGGGCAAAAGTGGCGGAAGTTGCTGGAGATGTATTATGAAAGACGGCCACGTTCTAGATCAGCTTTCGGCATATTTGGACGGCCAAGCCAAGAATCCCGAGCGGATTGAGCGCCACTTGCAGCAATGCGCCTCCTGCGCGCGCCGTCATATGCAGTTGGCCAAGCTCGATGCGCATTTGAAGGCATTCGAAGGGCCATCCGTACAGCCCGCTTTCCTAACAAGGGTAATGGCCCGAATCAAAGACGAGCCCGTCAGCCAAAGTGCCTGGCCCCTTGGGCGCCTTATGCCTGTGGCGTCGGTGGCGCTGGTACTTGCGCTAGTCCTTGGCGCGTATCTATACTGGCCGGCAGGGGAAGATATTTCCGGCGGTCCCGAGTTTGCCAGTGCGGACGATTTGGTAGAAGAGTTGGAACGGCGCATCGCCGATGGTCAAGATATAGACCTCCTCGGCGTTGAAGAAGAACTAACAGTGGGCCAGCTTGCATCTGCAAGCTATTACGAACCCGAACTGGACGATGATTATAGCGAGTTGCTGATCGAGTCGGAATGGTTCGGCACTTTTGCAAGTGAGGTTGAAGCCAACGCCGACCTGGACGAATTAATACTTGGTATGGACGAGACGGAAATTGAAGAGTTCAAATCGTTAATCTTCGAGTATGCTACGCAGGAGTGGAAGACATGAAAAAAACAACGCTTCTAACAGTACTAGTTGCAGTGGCAATGGCATTGACCGTGTCCTACTGCCAAGCCCAGCCGCCCGAAATCCGCAGAGGGCCGCGACACGGTGAAGGCGTACAGCGCGGTGAAGGCATGCAACACGGCGAGGGTATGCAGCGGGGCGATGGGCCTCAGCGCGGTCGAATGGGCGGCAAATTTGGGGATCCTCAGCGACAACACCCAATGGGTATGTCCATGGACGCACTTGGTGACGTCGACGCCCGCGAATTGGTTGAAATGGTCCGCATAATGAGAATCTCCAAAGAACTAGGGCTTTCAGACGACCAAACCATCGTTATCTTCAAAAGACACAGCGAATTCAGGGATGAAATGGGAAAACTGGCCCAAAAGCGCCAGGAAACTGTCGCAGGACTAAAACGATTGTTGAAATCAGGCTCGAACGAGGCCAAAATTGAAAAACAGTTACAAACACTCACGAAACTCGATGAAGAAGTGCTGAAGAAAACTTCGGAAGGCATCAAGAAAATGGCCGAAGGACTCACAGTCACCCAACAAGCTAAACTGTACGTATTTGTAAGCGAGTTTCCAAAAGATATGCGCCGGATCGTCGACCGTGCCCGAGAACGTGGCGATCAGTTGAAAAGAGAGTGGATGGGCCGGCAGGGCATGGAAGGCGGACGCCCCATGGGAGATCCGCCCCGAGGCGAAGACGGCAGCCGTGGTCAGGCACAAAATGAGCCCCAAAGACAGCCCCGCCCGAAGCCCGAGAGAAACGCTGACAGGAACAACCAAACTAGCGAGTGAATTTGACTAATCCACCGCAATCGGGCATTCTAAGCACTGAAATGACGTTCTTTGACTCTCAAAGTTGAGGCATTACCACATGATAGTCACCCAAAAAACCAGATACGCTCTGCGCGCTGTTCTTGAATTGGCAAAAAGGGCGGGACAAGGTCCCGTAAAGATTTCCGAAATCGCACGCGCACAGAAAATACCCCCCCGTTTTCTTGAGGTCATACTAAGTCAACTCAAGCGCACGGGAATTGTCGAGTCGCGAAGGGGAAATGAAGGTGGCTACATGTTTTCCTCCAATCCGGCAACTTTGAACGTTCTAAGTGTCATCGAAGCCATACAAGGCCCAATCGATCCCGTTAACTGTGCTGCCGATGTTGAAGGCGACTCCTCCCACACAGTGGATGGAGATTGTATATTCCAACCTATTTGGGATGAGGCCTGTGAAGCAATACGAGACGTATATCAAAGCAAGACTTTCCAGGACATTATCGAGCAGGAGATGATTCTCAAAAACGGACACGTTCCTGCATACTCAATCTGACTCGCCGAGTCTCGACGCAGCCTATTGCATTAGGCTGCGTTCAAGAGAACAAAATGCAATTCTTAGAGCCAACTTCTTCTCAATTCATACCCTCCAAAGACGGTCGCAACATTGCCGTCATGATGAGCGGTGGCGTCGACAGCAGCCTGGCAGCACTTCTCCTAAAGGAATCCGGTTGGAATGCCGTAGGCGTCACAATGAAAATTCCCGTGGCGGACAAATGCAGCCTGATGAATCCATGCTGCGGAACTGAGGCCGCAGGCGTGTGTGACGACATCGGAATCCCACATTATTTCGTCGACGTCGATGAGGTCTTCAACAAGGGCGTTGTCGAACCTTTCAGAAAAGCCTACCTGCGCGGATTGACACCGAATCCCTGCATAGATTGCAACACAGCCGTAAAATTCCACGCGCTGTGGGACCTTATTGAAAAGCATTTCGGAATCGACCATGTTGCCACTGGTCATTATGCCCGGGTCATTCACGAAGCATCGAAGGCATACCTCGCCGTTGCCGCGGACCCGTCTAAAGACCAGTCGTACTTCATATACGGGGTTCCGCGAGAAAGACTGCCTAACTTACTGCTTCCACTTGGCGAATGGGAAAAAGCAGATGTACGAGAAGAAGCCTTACGCCGAAACCTGAGCGTTGCTGAAAAACCGGACAGCATGGAACTGTGTTTCGCAGGCGAAGGCGATTACCGCCGCGCTTTCGACGACTGCAAAGAGGAAAAAACCGGATCCGTTCTAGACTGTTCAGGAAATGAAATCGGCCAACACCAGGGAATTTCAAATTACACCGTAGGCCAAAGAAAACGAATCCCCATTCAAACCGGCACGCCACTATTTGTTATCAAGCTGATACCCGAACAGAACGCAATAGTAGTGGGGACACGTGAAGAAGCTTACAAAAAAGAAGTTGAGGCTGAAAAACTCAATCTGCTTGTGCCTGAGATGGTGCAAAGAGGAAAGCGACTTCTAGGAAAAATCCGTTCTTACCATTCCGCTGAGCCATGCACGCTCAATGAAGTAGGCGAGGACTCGATAGCCGTAGAGTTTGATGAACCTCAATTTGCGCCGACACCCGGACAGCATCTTGTTCTTTACGACAACAGGCAAAGAGTGATAGTTGGCGGCACGATCTGCTGAACAGTAATTGGACAAGACGCCCCAATCACCTCAGTTCCTAAACTCTCAACCTTTTTTTCCTACAGAAAATGCTTGCGCGATGAAATCGCCTATTCGGTAGTATCCACTGTCCGATGGCGAAAAAATAAATGGATCAATCTTTCTCATGTCGATCTTACCGTTGTCGTCGATGACAGATTCGTCCACTTTCAGGTCAAGAATCTCCCCGACGAATTGAGTGTGTATGCCAAGCTTCAGTATTTCTATGACTTTGCATTCGAGCACCAGTGGAAATTCTTCCACATAGGGCGCGTTTACAAGGTCACTCTTGACGGGTGTAAGATTTGTGGCCGCGAACTTGTCCTCATCCCTGCCCGAATAGATGCCAACGTAATCGGCTTCTTTAACTTGCGACGCGGACGGAATGTTAATCGTATAGGCGCGGGTCTTCATTATGTTCTCGTAGCTTTGTCGTGCTTCGCGCAACGAAACAGTTACACAGGGCGGTTTGCTGCAACAAATGCCTCCCCATGCAGCGCTCATAATGTTTGGTCTTTCCCGTTCATCGTACGAACCTACTATGAGAACAGGTGTAGGATAGATAATCGTTTTTGCGCCCATGGACTTCTTCATTTCGCATCTCCTGACTGCTGGTAATCGGGCATTTACTCGTTTGGCATGGATTATAGCGGACTGGCAGGCGTAGCGGCCACTAGGTCGTGGCGCGACACACCCGCGAATTCACTCATCAAGCACCTCGCGCACTCTGCGCAAAAGCGCCTCCCGATGGTAAGGCTTCTGGATAAGCTTCATGCCTTCGTGTAGCACGAAGTTGGTGTGGATAGAGCTTGAACTATAGCCGCTGGCGAAAAGGACGCGCGTCTCAGGCCGCCTTGCGTTGATATGATCGAAAACAGCACGGCCGCCGGCTTTGGGCATGACAACGTCCAGAACCGCCAGATCGATATCTTCGGCATTTGCGTCGAAAATGCGCACAGCCTCCTCACCGTCATTTGCTGCCAGAACTGTGTACCCGGCTTCTTCAAGTACGCGTTTTACAAGGCTGCGAACCATTTCATCGTCCTCGGCCAGCAGAATCGTTTCTGTTCCTCCAGGCAGAGGAGCGGTTTCCTCCTCCTCCTTTTCTATAGTCGATGACGTTACCTTGGGCAGATAGATTCTGAAGGTCGTGCCCTTGCCCATCTCGCTATACACATTGATCATTCCGTTGTGCTGTCGAACGATGCCGTACACCGTTGACAAACCCAATCCCGTGCCTTTCCCCGTCTCTTTCGTTGTGAAGAAGGGCTCAAACATGTGCTGCTGAGTCTCCTCATCCATGCCGCAGCCCATGTCAGTGACACTTATTAGCACATAGCTTCCGGGAATGGCCCAAGTATTTGTCTGGCAATACTCCTCATCAAATTCCGTATTTCCTGTCTCGATGGATAGTGTGCCTCCATCCGTCATCGCATCCCGCGCATTCACGCACAGGTTCATCAGTACTTGCTCGACCTGTCCTCTGTCTGCACGCACGGACATCAAGCCAGGCTGCGAATGAATCTCCAATGCTATGTGCTCGCCGATCACCCGCCGCATCATTTTAGCCAGATCGTTTATCACTTCGCTAAGATCAAGATCCCTTAATTCAAGCACTTGGCGGCGGCTGAAAGCCAGAAGCTGCCGTACAAGCGTAGTAGCCCGCTCGGCCGCCTTCATCACCTGCTCCAATTCTTCGTGGGCCTCGCTGGCCGGATCTACGTCTTCCAACGCCATCTGGCCGTATCCAAGAATCGCTTGAAGTATATTGTTGAAATCGTGGGCAATGCCTCCGGTCAATTGCCCAATGGCTTCTGTTTTTTGCGATTGCCTCAGTTGGGCCTCCAAGCGTTTGCGATCCGTAACGTCTCGAACCAGGCCCAGAACCAGCTTTTCGCCACCAATATCTAGCAGTCCCAGGCGGATTTCCACAGGGAACGTGCTTCCGTCTTTTCTACTGTGTTCGCCTTCCAGCGTAATGCGCTCTCCGGAAGACAAATTGCGCCATATTTCCGCCAACTCTCCTGCCAAATACTGTTCCGTTTCAATATCTGATACATTGAGGGACAATAGCTCTTCGCGCGTGTACCCAAGGCTGTCGCAGGCTTGTTGGTTAGCGTCCAGAATTCGGCCATTCAAGTCGTGCATAAAAATGGCGTCTGCCGCATTCTCGATCACTGCCCGAAAGCGCTCTTCACTCGTTCGCATTGCCTCCTCGGCCCGTTTGCGCTCAGTAATGTCGTGAGCGATCCCTTCGACGGCCATGACAGCGCCCGATATGTCACGCACAGGCACCTCTGCGACCTCCAGCCAGTGCTTGTTGCCATTTTTGTGGAATAACTGGACCTCGTATGGAGGCTGTTGAATTCCTCTCATGCCCAGCTCTGTATGCTCGATAACTTCCCGGTTGACAGGATGGTCGGTAAGATACTCGGTGAAGTGAGTGAGGAAATCCTCCGTGGAGTAACCAAGCACATCCGTCATCGACTGGGAAACATAAATGAACTTTCCTTCAAGGTCATGGGTGTACACGAAACTTCCCACCAGATTGTCGATTACACGGCGGAGCTTTTCCTCGCTCTCGCGCAGTGCAACGTCGCTGTCTTGAACTTGGTCAAGCATCTGATTGAAAGCATCTGTTAGAAGACCGATCTCGTCCTCGCTGTGCTTAACGGCGCGAACAGAGTAGTCCCTGCTGTCCGAGATGCTCTTGGCGGTATCCGCCAGTGAGAAAATCGGTGCTGACACTTTTCGCTGCAGCCGCTCTGCCAGCGAGTATGCGACTGCGCAAGACAGCAAAACCAAAAGCGCAGAAACGGTGATGCTCTGCTTGAGAAGAGCTGACAATTCACTGAAGTCGGAGCGCAAATAAACGTTTCCTAGAGGACGCCCGTCAAGGTAGATTTGGCGCCACGTATCGAGCCTGCTATGATGAAACTGATGGCCGTCCCTTTCTACGGTGGGCGGCGGTTCCACGGTCGAAGACTCGTCACGCTGATATGTGGCAAATACGTCCCCGTTTTCGCTATAAACACAGGCAAACTCGATCGGCGTTCTCGCCCGCAACGCGTGCAGGACTTCGACGGCATCTTCTGGATAGTCAAACGACAAGGCACCTGTAGAATTGTCGCCAATCATTTCAGCGAGAGCGGACAAATCGTCCACCATACGCTGTCTAAAACTAAACCATTCGTAGGCAACAAAGGCGCTGCTGGAAAGTATAATCGCACTGGAACTGACAAGCATTATTATCAGCACCAGCTTGCGCTTGATCGATGCGCCGCCGAGCAGCCCGGCTGAAGCGGCGGCTTCAGCATCAGCGCTCTTTGGTTCGTTCTTCATTATCGTCCTCTACAACTCTGATCGCCAGCCGCAGTAACTTGGAGTGGAATTTAATGCCGGCACGTTCAGCGGATGCCTTGTTGATTTCAAATTTGATCTCGTTCTTCTTTTTGACCAGATTTATCATTCCGCCCATTTCAACGAATCCCCTCGTTTCGCTGACAGTGAGCACTGGGGAATGCTCCAACGATTTCAGTACAAGTTTGATTTGTCCTCTGAGTGACGAACTGATGAACAGGAGGTCGCACTGCTTGAAGGAGTCTGCGGGTGAATCCTTGTCGAATCGCTTGATCACAAGTTTTCTGCCTTTGACCGGTTTGCCCTCAACTGGTTCAAACTCTTTCTTGAAGGGATCCTTGCCTAAGATTCCTATTGTGACTGAATGTTTGGGCTCTTCGGAGGAAGCTTCCGGCCAATCAGCGAACTGCAGGAATCTGTACAGATATGCCGCCTTCAACTCATACTCAGTTGGCGCTTTTGCCGGAAGACAAACCGCCACAGTGGCGAATGTTACCAACGCGACTAGAATGTTACCGCCCTTTTTCATCACTTCTATGTTGTCCTAAAAGCTGTATTCGGTCCCAATTAAGAAACTCCGTCCCGGCGCAGGATAATCCCCCTGAACCGTGTCGTGCGGAGCCGGATAAGTATAACCGCGGTCAAAGATATTGTAAACGGAAAACTGAAGGTCCAGATTTTCCCGGATATCTGTCGCCAACAAGGTCGTGTTCACGACAGCGTAGCCTGCCATCGAATCTCGAGTATCACCGGACAATCGCGGGGCCTCGCTCTGCAAATACGTGTTCACGTTCAGATTAAAATGCTTGTTGATAGACCAGTTGGCGGTGACATTGCCGCGGTGGCGGGGTAAATCGGCGAATCGCATATCTTCCTCGTCTTTGGAATCAGTAAAAGTGTAATTGGCCAACAGATAACTTCCGCCGCCAAAGTCATAACGCCCCTCCACCTCGACGCCGTCCACTTCGGTCGAACCGAAATTCTTAGTCTGGTTCTCCCCCGGAGGCACGCCAAGCAGGTTATCCAACTCGTTATGAAAGTAAGTTATGCGTCCGCTCAGCGCATTAGCCGTTCGTCCGCCGATACTAATCTCAAAAGTCTCGATCTCTTCGGGATCGGCATTGGGATCTCCTGAAGCCCCTCCCAGGTTTTGAGCAAAACGATCGCCAAAATCAGGGGCGCGAAAGGCCGTCCCGTACAGAATCCTCATGTTGCAGTTCTTAATGAGGTCCCACGAAAGCGACAAGCGCGGATTAAAGGTCCCGCCAAAATCACTATAGTAATCATACCGGGCTCCAAGATTCAGCCGAACATGCTCGGTAATCTCCCATATGTCCTCGACATATCCCGCGTATATCTCTCTACTTGCGGGCTTGTTCCAATTAAACACGTCCGACACGTCCTGTACTTCCGGCAAGAAGCCAGGGTTATTGTTCGCAATGTGCTGAATATCAAATGAGCGTTGCCGTTCAAACGCAATCCCCGCAACAAACGTGTTCGACTCAAGACTTCGGTTTACCAGCATAATGTCGCCGCCGGCTTTTGACGCCTTCCATTTAAGATCTGAAATGAAACCCGATTCGTTCCACGCATTCAACGGATGTGGAGAAGGCACTGTTCCTGGCGGGAAGAATTCAAAGTACCAATCTACATCCCGGTAATCAAAATAGCCGCTTATCGTAATTTCCGTGTCGTTAAAAGGCTCCAAGACAAGTTCCGCGCTCAGATAGGCATGCTCGACATCTTCTTCCGCGTCGTCGCTTATCACGTTTGTAAACCCGAGAAAGGCCGAACGATCATGTTTGTGATAACGGCCGAATAGCTTCAACTTGCCTACTTCCAGAGAGCCCTGAAGGTCGATGGATTCATGATCCGTGTCTCCTGAGCCTTCAACACCCACCGAATCAGCCTCAAAAAACCTATTAGCACCATCATAGTCAAATACGCCCACGTTCAGCGTGAAACCTATGTCGTTCTCGAAGCGCTTGCCGATTAGGACATTGTACTTCTGGCCAATACTACCTTCGTTTTCAAACTCCGTATCGATGGAAACTTCGACACCGTCTACGTCGTCCGGACCTTTTGTTATTACATTGACCACACCTATAACGGCCGTCGTGCCGTAAAGCGCGGAGCCGGGCCCCCTAACAACTTCTATGCGCTTGATGTTGGCAATCGGAAGATCGTACATCGCGATATTGGGAGCGGCGCTGGTCACCACGCCATTCATTGGATGGCCGTTAAGCATGAACAGAACATTGTCTGTTCCTGAACCCTTCCGTATGCCGCGAACTTCGATAATGGGCATGTTTCTGCTGTTATAGTCGACGCTTATGCCCGGAACCGTTCGCAAAGCATCGTATATAGTGCGAGCTCCCATTCTCCTCAGGTCATCGGCGGTGATCACGGTCACGCTCGAAGTGGTCTTGGACTGCTCCTCAGGTACCCTGGATGCGGTCACAATTTTCATTTCCATTAAGTCATCAAGCGACATCTCAAACAGCGACCCACCAGCTATTTGTATTTCCTCTTGGTCCTTCCCTTCAACTCCTCCTTGATCGTACGAAGATGCGCTACCACTGCGGGTTCGGTCCTCAGAATAGGCCGCAGTGAGCGTCGAAAGAATCAAC
>SDBV01007851.1_pt1 | contig 14502 bp, 9 predicted proteins | sample 2277081 | NCBI WGS metagenome assembly SDBV01 (sample SAMN10402039, study PRJNA504765) | marine sediment metagenome | isolation source: marine sediment core GS10_PC15, 223 cmbsf | place: Arctic Ocean: Southern Knipovich Ridge | collected 2010
TCTCATCGAGGTCGCCGCGGTTCTGGAAGAGGCCAGATTGAGTCTGAATTATGATTACGGGAGGCTCACTTCTTTTGAGTTCAACCAGATGAGGAGTCCCGAGGAGTATATCGAGAAGGGTGGCCAGTCTTGTCACATTCCGTCTAGTTCACCTTTTATCGAAGCGGCGAAACGGGTATACTTTGGTGAGGTCGGGGCGTATCCTCGCCAGCGTTCCTACGCCAAGCCAGTCCTCTGGCAGGGGGCGGAGTCGCGGCTGCGGTTTGCGCATCGGGCTGAGGCGAATCGAGTGGAGGTGTCTGAGTGAAAACGTTGAAGTTCTCCCAAATCAAAGAATCACATTACAAGCTTGTAGACGGTGTAAAGAGGCTTAAAAAAAAGTTCTTTGAGAAGGAGCTTGCAAGGCTCCAGGTGGAGCTCGTCAAGCTGCAGTACTGGGTCAAGGAAAAGGGTTTGAAAGTCGTCGTGATCTTCGAGGGTCGCGATGCGGCAGGAAAGGGCGGGGTGATCAAGAGGATCACTCAGAGCCTCAGTCCCCGTATATGCAAGGTCGTGGCTCTGGGCAAACCTTCAGAGCGGGAGGAGAGCCAGTGGTACTTCCAACGATATGTTCCTCATCTTCCTGCAGCGGGAGAGATGGTGCTCTTCGACAGAAGCTGGTATAACGCCGCCGGTGTAGACAAGGTCATGAGTTTCATCAGTAAGAAACAGTATGAGGAGTTCCTCCGTTCCTGCCCCCTGTTTGAGGAGATGCTGCAGAGATCGGGTATTCTACTTATCAAATACTGGTTTTCGGTGGATGATGAAGAGCAGGAGAGACGGTTCAAGGACCGCAATCGCGATCCTCGAAAACGTTGGAAATTGAGTCCCATGGATATGAAGTCCCGGGAGATGTGGGTGGAGTATTCCAAGGCCAAGGACGAACTCTTTGCCCATACGGATTTTAAGAAATCGCCCTGGTACGTCGTAAAGGCGGATGACAAACGGCGCGCACGCCTGAATTGCATATCCCATCTGTTGAGCATGATTCCCTACAAGGACCTGACACCGAAACCTGCTAAGCTGCCTCCCAGGCAGAAGGACGGCGGCTACGTGCGTCCGCTGCTGGAGCTGCAAAACTTCATCCCGGAGGGATACTGATGCAAGTGTTCGACGCAATAGGCAAACGCCACAGCTACAGAGGCAAGTTTATCAGGAAGCCGATCCCCCGGGAGGATTTAACCAGGATCGTTCAGGCCGGTATCCAGGCACCGTCCGGCTACAATGGGCAATCCACCAGCTTTGTGATCGTGGACGACGAAAGTCTGCTGGAAAAGATAGCTGAAACCGTGCCCAACGAGGTGGTAAAAGGGGCTCCGGCTGTCATTGTATGTTTCATGGATCTCCTTGCGGCATCTGATAAGGATTTCTTTTTCGGCGCAGAGGACTACGCGGCGGCTGTTGAGAACATGCTGCTGGCGATGACGGATCTGGGTTACGCGTCTGTCTGGATCGACGGTGCACTGCGCCGCGAAGATCGGTCAGAGCGCATCCGCAGGCTTCTGGGTGCTCCGGAAGGACGGCAGGTGCGCGTCATTCTACCCCTCGGCATACCCTCAGAGCAAAGGAAGCAGAAGGAGAAAAAGGAGTTCGGCCAACGGGCCTGGTTCAACCGATTCGAAGGAGAGTGAGGCGTGACCGGCTGAGGCGCTTCGACGCGGTCGGCCGAGCCTTGCCGTTCTTACGGCCGGGCTCAAGCCTGAATCAGGATTCCGACGGAGGTTTCTGTGGGAAGGCCATTTGTTCTTGAGGCTTGATAAAACGCGACATCACAAAAGACGCAGATACCATTACCACTCCCAAAAGGAATGTGGCGTGGTAGCCTACGCTCTTCCAGAGGATTCCGCCTACCAGGGGAACGACAATGGCTGCCACGTGGTCGATGGACGTCCTTATGGAGACATTGCTGGTGATCTCCTCGGCGGGCGCGATCTTCTGGAAGTAGGAGTTGAGCGCCACAGCCAGTCCCATGACAACCCTTGACAGTACAAAAAAGACGATCACTACCCAGACGTTGGAGGCGAACCCCATAACCAGATAGACGGCGATCATAAAAAGGTAATAGAAGCCGAGAACATTACGCTCCTGAAGCCTGTCTGCGATCTTACCGAGCTGTTGATGGGTAAAGCTCGTGATGATACCTGTAATAAGAAAAATCAGAGAGATGTGTTTGGCGCTGATCTCGAAGACCGACACCAGGAGAAAAATGGAAAAGGTCGATGAGACATGTTTCTTGCTGCCCTCCAGGAAGCTCATGACATAGTAGAGCCAATACTCCTTTCGGAAAACGAAACGGCGGAAGGAGGGGATATGCCCGGCTTTGCTCCTCTGCGACAGCATGTAGAGACCAAAAACGACGCTGATTGTGCCTGCAATAAAGTAAAGGTTACGAAATCCAACCCGCTCTATGAAGAGAAACACGACCCCCATCGCAAGGATTGCGGAAAGGCTGCCAATACTTCTGAACTTGCCCATGTTGTGGGCCACATTCTTTCCATCCGATACCATCATGATCATCGAGGTGTTCACTGTATAGAAGAAGTGAAATCCCACGCTCATGAATATGCTCGAAAGAACGAGAGTGGAAAAGGAATGCGAGATCCCTGTTGCTAGAAGTCCCAGTCCCAGGATGATCGTGCTCAGGGCCGCGATATTCGCCTCGGAGAAAAATACACTGATAATGCCTGCTGCGAAACCCAGAAATCCCGGTATCTCTCTTAGGGACTGTATCAGCCCGATCTGCTGACCATCGACAGAGAAATACTCGACCGCGAAGTTATTGAATGTTGTATGCCAGAGATTGAAGGTGAAGTAGTGGGCGAAATACGTAACCATCAACGCCCACAACAACTTCTTGCTTTTTTCCTGCACTGAGTCCTCCGCTGCAGTCGAGCTCATGCCCGAACGGATACTGGCCCTCGTCACCCGACTCATATTCGGAAACCGGCTGCTGTTCGAGTACCGCTGGAATTCATTAGAAGCTATATCAATATCCGCCTCTCTGCAAGGAAGGCTCAAAGGCTTGTTGCGCTGATGCGGCCAAAGACATGAATGTCCTCACCATCGGGTCGGCTTGGATAACCGTCTCCATTCCACTTTTCGTGGTGCTCATGGGCAATAGTGGCCGCAGATTTCAGGATCCTTCTCTCTGAGTGCTTCAAAACATGTGGTATCCCAGCTTGGTGTGTGACTGTATGATTTCCCGCTCTTCGCCTGCTTCAGCCAGCGTAAATATAATCAAAAGGTTGGGAAGCGGTGTGAGCGATCTTTTGTTGTTGACTATCGTTTCGCAACCCATTATAACGATGCATAATATTGGGGTGACAGCGATGGCAGCGGAACTTCCAAAGGTATACGAACCAGGTAAGCTCAGAGAGCAGATCACAGCACGCTGGCTCGAGAAGGGCGCATTTTCAGCCCTCCCGGACGAGCGGCCCCGGGAACAGCGCTACGTCATCATGATGCCGCTTCCCAATGTCACAGGCGCTCTGCACATGGGACATGCCATGGACAATGTGATGCAGGACCTGCTGATCCGCTGGCATCGTATGATGGGTGACAACACACTGTGGCAGCCCGGAACCGATCATGCAGGTATCGCCACTCAGGCCGTTGTGGAAAAGCGTCTCTTCGAGCTCGAGGGGAAAACCCGCCATGACATAGGCCGCGAAGCTCTGGTGGCCAGGATCTGGGCGTGGAAAGATGAGTATCAACAGCGTATCGTTCAACAGCAGCAGCAGATGGGTTGTTCCTGCGATTGGGACCGCCAGCGTTTTACCATGGATGCCGTGTGCAGCGCAGCGGTACGGGAATCCTTCTTTCGGCTTTTCTCTGACAGGCTGATCTACCGCGGAAACCGGCTCGTCAACTGGGACTGCCAACTGCAGACAGCAGTGGCGGATGATGAGGTGTATCACGAAACCGTTGGCGGGCATCTCTGGTACCTCAGATACCCTGTCGTCGATCCCCGACCGGGAGAGCCTGAGTACGTTGTTGTGGCCACCACCCGGCCGGAGACAATGCTCGGTGATACGGCGGTTGCGTGCCATCCGCATCCGACAGAGGCGTTGGACGCACGCATCGCAGAGCAGGAGCTAAAGCTGGTAAATGTGCCGGCACGGGAGAGAGACGAAGCCGAGGCAGAGCTGAAACGTATCAGGGAACGAAGGAAGACCCACCTGCCCAGGCTCGAAAAGCTCGTGTCGATGACCAGAGAGGGACGCACTGTGATGCTCCCTCTGCTCGATCGAGAGATACCTCTCATTCTCGATGAGTGGGCCAAACCGGAAATGGGCAGTGGCTGCGTCAAGATCACGCCGGCTCACGACGCTAACGATTATGAGGTGTGGCGTCGTCACGAAGAGCAAATCGATATTATCAACATCCTGCTGCGTGATGGATCGCTCAATTCGAACGCCGGACCCTATGCGAAACTCGACCGCTTCGAAGCCCGGAAGCGGGTGGTCGAGGATCTCGAGGCAAAGAACCTCATCGAAGCGATCGAAGAACACGAGGTTGAAATCGGACACTCCGATAGATCGAAAACCCCCATAGAGCCCTATCTGTCGAAACAGTGGTTCGTGCGGATGGGAAATGTAAACGGGGGCATCACATGCGGAAAGGGAACGGCAAGCGAATTCACAGCGCCCGGTCTCGCGCAGGTCGCCATCGACGCGGTTGATGAGTCCTGGGCGACGCCGACGAGAAAGAACCTGACCTTCCATCCGTCCCGCTACACCCCTGGTTATGTGAGCTGGCTGGCGGAAAAACGGGACTGGTGCATAAGCCGTCAGCTGTGGTGGGGCCACCGCATTGCGGTTTGGACGGTGACCTGTGACGATCGAAAGAGCCTGAAGGATTTTCTGGAGAAGCTTCCGGATTCATCGTCCGGTGAGCTGCACGTCTGGGTGGCGGACCAGGAAGGTATCCAGCACGATCCCAGTGAGGCTCTCATGGATTCGGATGACGTCGGAGGATTTGAGGTTCAGGTTTGTCTTCGCAGTACAGAAGCCGATGTGCGGCATGGAAAACGGCTCGAAGAGCTCGGCCTGGAGCAGGATCCGGATGTTCTCGACACGTGGTTCAGCTCGGCCCTCTGGCCATCCAGCACTTTAGGGTGGCCTGAACCGGCAAAAGCCTCGATTGAAGAGGGACAGAGGCAGCTGGGACCCGTAAACGGTCAGGGTGATTCCTTTAGCTATTACTATCCCGGCTCCTGCCTGGTAACCAGTCGTGATATCATCACTCTCTGGGTGGCTCGAATGGTCATCATGGGTCTCTACATTCACGGGGAGGTACCGTTTACTGACAGCTTCATTCACGCAAAGATCCTCGACGGTAAGGGCATCACAATGTCCAAGAGTAAAGGGAACGGGATCGATCCGGTAGATATCATTAACCGATACGGTGTCGATGCCATGCGTTATCTTATCTGCGATATGGAGACTGGCATGCAGGACGTTCGCCTTCCTGTTCAGGCCATCTGTCCTTCCTGCAATGAGACCATGGAGCTGGCAGAAGCCAGGCATGGAAAGACTATTTTTACCTACCTCTGCACCTCATGTAACGCCGAATTCGATGTTCTTGGCACAATGCCGGACGTTCCGTCCAGCCAGGTGATCAGCGACCGCTTCGAGGTGGGGCGGAACTTCTGCAACAAGCTGTGGAACGCCGCACGGTTTGCTCTCACAAATTTGGGCGATCAGGGCTTCAGCTCACTGGCCCGTGATGAACTGGAATCCGAGGACCGCTGGATCCTGTCGCGTCTCTCGAGGGCAATTCGGGAGGTTACGGGTCATCTGGAAGGTTACCGCCCCTCAGCCGCCCTTGCAGCGGCTCGAGATTTTTTCTGGGGAGAGTTCTGTGATTGGTATCTGGAGCTCGTAAAACGGCGGACCCAGAATGCAGGAAAAGCACCTGTCGCCCGTCAGGTAATAGCAGTGGTCCTGGATCAGATTCTGCGGCTTCTTCATCCCTTCATACCGTTCATTACCGAGCAGATCTGGGAATATCTCAACGAGCAGGTACCCATTCGGGGCGTTACAGAGGAGCTCCCTCCATCCGCATTGTGCGTTTTAGCTGCCTGGCCCGGACCGTGGGAAGGGTGGGAGGATACCGGTCTCGAAGAGGAGTTCGACAGATTGAAGAACGTGATTAGCAGGCTGCGGGAGCTGCGATCCCGTTATCAGGTTTCGTCAGGCAAACCTCTTCCCGGCGGGGTAAAGACATCGGGTGAGGCGTTAGTCTCCCTGAGGCGTTACGGGCACCTGATCTCTTTAATGGCGAAGCTGTCGGATTTGGAGCTGGGTGAGAACATCGAGCGACCCAAAAACGCGGCCACCCAACTGGGGGATGATTTTGAGATCTTCCTGGGTGACGTGTTGGATCCGCAAAAAGAAAGGGCCCGTCTCGAGGATCAGAAAACCAAGATGATGAGGCAGCTCGCAGCGGGCCAGAAAAAACTCTCAAATGATAATTTTGTGAACAGAGCACCTGCAGAAATCGTAGAGGCAGAACGAATGAGAGTCACGGATCTGCAGGATCAGATTGCTCTCCTCGAGAAGAGCCTAGAGGCTCTCGAGGGATGATCCGGCTCTAACTTGACTGCGTTGCAGAATGACATTCCTCAGCCTGTCCTTGAACTGGTCGTGACTGATTTTATTGAACAGGTAGTCCTCGACCATCGGGCTGACAGCACCGCCATCGACTGAGAACCTTTCGGCTATTGCGTTTGTAAGATCCTCTGACTTCATAAGCTACTCCTCTTATGAGAAGTGTTGTGAATATTTTCATAGTTGTGATGAAAGTCACAACTTCTGTTTGGAGATCCCCAGCTCCCGGGCGGAGGGGAGAGACTACATCATCGAGCTGGACGATCGGAGGTGCCCCAGAAAGACTGAGTAATCCTATATCTACTCTCTCATCATCAGATGGACACCGGCCGTCTTGAAAGTCCTGGGCAGGGCGAGAATGTTGGGTTCCGGTCCCGTGCACTTCTGCGCATCAGTCAAAGCTTCGGTAAAGGTGCTGCGGGTTTTCATGCCCATTGCACGTGCGTATCCCGGGGCATAGGCCCCCACGATATAGACCGCCGCGCAATGCATCTCAGCAATATGTCCGCAGCTCACCATCGAGAAGTTGTGATACGGGTGGTATCCATACCCGAATCTGTACTTGTCTATGTATTCCTGTTTGCTGCAAAACCACTCGCCGTACTTCTCCACTTCCGCAAGCGTTGAGTGGTAGTCCTTCTGAAACAGCTCGTAGAGCTCACGGTAGGCCGGAAACTCCTCGTCGTGAAAGTAGCCGTTGCAGATCGAGGAGCAAATGACAACGGGATAATCGGATAGAACGCGCTTGTGTCGGACCACGTTCGCCGCAATCGCCTGCTGAATCAGTATGGGGTTGGTGCCGTGTCCATTGCCGTAGTGGAAGGCCTGGGGCATCCCGAAAATCATGATGTCGTATCTCTTGGTCGCCCACCTCACGTAGGTCCGTTTGTCCGCCACTTTCCACGACATCGGCTGGATCTCCTTTGCATAGCCGCTGAACACGGCGATCTGCCTCATCCTGGTGTCCAGCACGGCGTCGCAGGTGAAGAAGGGACGCCCCATCTTGGCCTCCATATGCAGGCCGATGGAGTCGAATTTCTTGCGCATCAGGCTGTCGTTGCGTACGGGTGTGAAATCCTCCCGGTGCATAACGTCGGGCACATGGCTCTCTGCGATGGTACGCCAGTTGGTAATCCCGGTCGAGCAGTGCTTGTAGCCGCCGGAATACCCGCCGTAGGGATTACCCAGGGTGTGGCCCACCAGGCACGCCAGAGCCGATACGAAGACCGCTCGATTCATGATCACCCGACTCCCCATCGTGTCAGTTCCCAGGTCGATCAGGTTGTCCCAATCTTCACCGTCGTGATTGACGATCTGGCCGCTCCACCAAAACTGGTCGAACACCTCTTCGCCAAGGATCGATCGGATCTCATCCTTGGTGTTCTTTCGGTGAAGTCCGTTCGAGCAGATCAGGCGTATATCCTCCCTGCTGACCCCTGCCTTGAGACACTCATCTATGAGCATCGGGATCGAAACCTTGCGGTGGCTGCTCTTCTGGAAGCCTCCCTTGACCTTGTCCGGGAACACTATAACGACCTTGCTTCCGCGATCAGCCAGCTTGGCGATGGGATCCATGCCGATCGGGTTGAGAATCGACTCCCGCGTTGCGGCGAGCGGGTCTTCGAGTGCCGGTGGATCCGGAACAGTCTCACCTGGAACGAAGATGTCCGCACTGTCCGGTAACTCCGCGGTCATCGTGCCCTGGCCGTATTCAAACTCAACTGTCTTCACGATACACTTCCCTCCTTGTACCCACCTTCGTACACCACCGATGCTAACTGTGCAAACCGGATACCCCAAAGAGGTAGTAGCATGCGGAAACGAGTAATGTGAACAGCTGGGCCAGCAGGTAACCGCTGTCCCCGAACAGCACGTACCCGATCAACCCGCCAAAGGTTTTTCGGCCGAAGCGCTGAAGGAATCGTCGTGCTCACGCCGGCTGAAGCCAGAGCGCTCCGAACGGGGGGAGCTCGAGATCGGCTCGGCCGCCGGCATGCACCTTGTAGGTTTTCCCGCTGAGGGCATCCACGAGCCCTTTCTGTTCCAGCGTACCTCTGTCTTCGGCGCTCACCCCTTCCAGTCTGTTCAGATCCAGGGTCACTGTTTGCGGTGATCCGATGATGTTGCCGACGATAAACGAGTGGTTTGATCGTGCATAGGGGTGGTTGATAAAAACGGTATCGCTTAAGGATTTGAACTCGAACTCCGGGCTTCCCGGATAAAAGGCCTGATCTTTCACCCGCGCATCCAGAATCGCGTTGATCTGTTTGACGTAGGCCGAAGTGAAGGCATCATCCGTTCTGTCCAGCCCGGTCTCGGGCAGATAGTTTTTGTGACGGTTCAGATCCCTCGGTTTGCCGATCAGCTCGAAGGAGACGAGATCGTTCTCCAGCCCGAGGAGATCGTTGAAGTAGATGGCAGGAACGACCTGACCGAGAGTCAGAACGTAGAGCTGGGCCAGCGCCATGCGTGCAGCCTCTTCTTGGGGGAGTAGAGGCTTGCCGTCGAGACCCGCCGTATCAAAGGCACTTCGGGAGGTGCAGCAGAGCTCGTAAGGGGTCTGGCCCTCCACGATCCACTGGAGGAAGTAGTCGATGGCCGGGATGGAGCGCAGTTCCTGCGGCTTCTCACCGACCGTTTCGGCCAGCGCCGCCAAAAGTTCGTCTCGTGAAGCCTGCGGTTGCTTGAGCCGCAGGGAGTCACCGGAGGCAACCGATTCTTCGGTAAAGAGGGAGTATGCCTTCTGCTGGTCCCATCCGACCTCTAAGCCGCTCTCCGCACGGATTTTCTTAAACGTATCAATCGGGATTTCGCCCGCTGGAACCGATCGAAACTTGGGTTTGCCACCACGCTTTTTGACCACATCCATGAGCCTGTAGAACTGTTTGATTGAAACATGGCCGTCGGTCCTCTGCACTCCAAGCCCCTGAACAGACCTGCCGTCGTGGGTGCTCAGCATGACAAAGAGGACCAGGTTTTTGGGGCTCTTTTGCTTCCACAGGGAGTAAAATTTCTCGATGGGCTCCAGAGATCCCGAGTTGAAGGCAGCCGGGACGGCGTTGACCTGCCCGAAGAGATAGACGAATCCTCCGTCTTTGGCCATGTCGTAGACAACAGGATCGGGGCTGTTGATCTCATCGAGAGGCAGCACCCGGGGGGCGGCCAGCCGAAGGAGAAGTCGGATAACCTCGATGAGCCTGTTTCCCTCCTCCATGTCAAAGTTCTTCTTGCCTATCTCCTTCCAGAGGTATTTGATGGCGTCCATACGCATCATGGCCAGCTCTCCGCCGGAGAGAAGATGGAAGAGATCGTCGACGATCATTTGGAATCCGCCCTCGCTGGTGGGATTGAGGTCCGGCTGGGATTCGCTGAAGGTGGTGTAGACGAAAAACTTCTCGCCAAATACCTCGTCATCGTATCTATCGAAGACCTCGGCATACTTGCGGTCCAGGCCGATGGCATCGAGAAGCCCGGCCATGTTCTCTGCCGCGCTTCCAAGGAACACCTTCTGTTGCGGTTGAACTGTCGAATCACGAAGTATCCGACTCTCGTCGATCCCGCTCTCCTGTAAGTATCTGCCAAAGGCTGCAAAGGTTCTCCCGTCTGCCGCTGTCAGACCCTGGTCGTTCCTGACCTTGAAGTAGATAGAGAGAAACAGAACGGCCCGGGGGTCGAGGGTTTGGAGTCCTTCCGATTCAAAGCGTTGATTCATCTCCCGGGCAAAGGCTGCCGTTGTTTCAGCGGAGCCGTTGCCTGCGCCCGTATCGTCAGTAGACGATTTGTACTTTCTCATGCCCGTAAAGAGGGGAAATGGCCTTGGGCGAAAGGTCTTTTCGAGCACACGATCCTCTTTGAGCCTTTCGTACTCCTTCGGTGAAACGATCACGAATGCCGAGCCGTCGTCCTCTCCCCGTCGGAAGGCCTCGAGGGCATCGTTGTCGATGTCGAGATGATTCACGACAAAATCGAGCATGACGGCGAACCGCTGGGAGAGTTTGCGCAGATCGTCGGTGGTTCCAAACCGAGGATCGACTATGGCCCTGGATTTCTGGGAAAACCCGCCATCGTTGAAGTGGGAGTTGTAAACGGTGTCGAGACAGCCCAGAATGCCCCCGACGAAGTCGGATTTTTCTACGCGGATGCCCTTCCTGTTCTTCTCAAACCACCCCGGCAGATGCTCAGACTCCAGCTTCGCTCTCAGCTCTTCGAAGTTGTCACTGACGTATCGGTTCTGATCGAGGACCGCTCTCTCCTTGAGGAAACCGACGAGGTTCACGGCACCTTCGGGAGTAAGAAGCTCCAAAAGGTCCTGGGGCCACAGGTCGGCATGACTCATCAGGCGTTCAGGCAGTATATGGATGCCGTTGACCGACGGGAAATACCTCTCCAGAGTCTGCCCCAGAGTCCGGAGAGTAGGGGTGGTATCATCATAGACGTTGTCCGGATAACAGATAGCGAAAACCTTGCCGTCGAGGTGTGCGTACGGGTCGCCGGGATCGAAGTCGGCGGCACGCCGTACCGCATCGTCGGATAACGACTCGAGGTAGCGGCCGAGAGCATCGACGAGATACCGGTAGTCCTTGCCTCCCAGGTCTTTCCCGAAGAGCCCGTCGAGCAGTGATCGAATACGCCCCAAGGCTTCATCTGCAACGCCCTCTCCATGAATTGTCGCCAGAATCTCCTTCATGGCTACCCCCTCTATGAGATTTTGTTATTGAAATAATCTTGTTATTAGAATAGCAGTAAGGGCTTTCAGAAACAACCGACCCCTCTGTGTGTCTATGTGTACTTATTCGACTTTGTTTCGTAGAATAGCGAAAGCGTGGGCATATCGGCCAGCAGCGATGGGAATCGAGGTGACGTAGACAGGTGGAAACCGCGGACGTCGTAGTGATAGGTGCAGGAGTCATCGGCCTCTCGGTGGCCTACGAGCTTGCCCTGGCAGGGATCGGGCAGATTGCTCTGCTCGAGAAGGAGGAGTTGCCCGGCATGGGAAGCACCGCTGCCTGCACGGGGGGTATAAGGCTTCAGTTTTCCAGCGAGGCGAACATCAGGTTCACCCAATATGGACTGCAGAGGTACGGGAAGTTCGAAGAAGAGCTCGGGGTCGATGTCGAGCTCAAGAAGAACGGTTACCTCTTTCTCCTCTCTGACCGAGACGAGATATCCCGCTATGTTCAGGGCCACGAGTTGCAGAATGCCCTGGGGGTGACAAGCCGATTCGTGGATACGGAGTGGATAGCGCGAATCGCTCCCTTTCTTTCCCTCGAGGACATCGTATCGGGCAGTTACTGTCCGCAGGAGGCCCATGCCGATCCGTCCAAAGTGTGTCAGGCCTATCTGGGAGGGCTTCGGGTTTTTGGGGTCGAGGTGCAGACCGATCGAGAGGTCACTGGCATCGAGATCGCCGGCAACCGCGTGACAGGCGTTGCCACCACAAAAGGACCTGTTTCAACACCCATGATCGTCGACTGCGCAGGACCCTTTGCCGGCCGTGTTGCAGGCATGGCAGGGTTGAAACTTCCGATTACTCCCAGAAAGCGACACGTGCTGGTCATACAACCCCCCTTCGAGATGAAGGATTCCCTCCCTCTCATCGTGGACAGCAGCACCGGATGGTATGTGAAGGCTGAGCCAGGAGGCATAGCCCTGATCGGGGGTACCGATCGTGAGGCAACGGTGGCAGACCCAAAGGCAACGGCGGCAGACCCAAAGGCAACAAGTACAAATCCAGCGGCACTCGATACGGCTGCAGAGCCCGGAGCCGTTGACCGGATCCTCGAGGCAGGGATCCGGCGCGGTCCGGCGCTGGAGGATGCCGGATTGATCAGGACGATCGTAGGATTGAGGTGCATGTCTGAAGACGATCACGCCCTCATCGGAGCAGTGCCGAGTCCCGCGGGTTTCTACTGCGCCGCAGGATTCAGCGGACACGGTTTCATGCACGCCCCTGCGGCCGGTGTCGCTCTGGCGGATGTCATAACTCGCCGGCGGACCGGCTCCCTCGACATCAGCCGCTTCGATCCTTCGCGTTTTGAAGGCAGCAGCACGGTGTGCGCGGAGGGATACGTATTTTAAAGGAGCTCGAATTTGATCAATAAAAAGCTTGCCGCGTGGATCCTGGTCATTCTTGCTTTAACGAATCTGGCGCAGGCGGATGACAGAATCGATGGGCTTATGGATGAAGCGCTGAAGACGCTCTCATCGGGAAATCCCTCGCTAACGGTTGTCAGTCTCGGCAACTTCACCTACGCTGACAAGGAGGTGGGCAGCAGTTTTTCCCGATATCTTCAGGAGCTGCTCAGCTCCGCGCTGACTCGCAGTTCGAACTTCGAGCTTTTTGCCCGGGACAGGTTAGAGCAGATTCTGCAGACCATAGAGCTCAACCTGAGCGATCTCGTTGACCAGCAATCGGCGACCCGGATCGGGGCTCTCAAAGGCGTTCAGGGCCTGCTGGGCGGGAGGTTTTTCGACGAGGAATCCCATGTCAGGGTGTTCCTCGAGCTGGTGGAGATCGAGACGGGAATTGTTCGCAGCAAGATCGCTGTTGACCTGCCCCGATCCTCGATTCCGTCCACCCTTTCGATTCAGCCGGAGAACTACTCCGACGCGATGTTCGTTCTGGAGGAGCTGCGGGAAGTTCAAAACGCGGGGAACACGAGTTTTGTCGTAAAAGCCTGGACGACCCGCGGAAACGGCGGGACCTACAGGGACGGAGAGTCGCTGGTGATCGCCTCGACACTTCAATTCAAGGATATCGAAGCTTCTTTCCAGGAGATCGGCACCGCTTCACGAGGGGCTATCCAGAGGGAACTCAACATCAAGGCTAAAAAAAGCCAGGTTACGGAGGCGATGATAAGCTACACCATCATCGAGTAGGGGAGACTCAGAAAGCCTCCAGAGCGTTGATGTAAAACATAAAACCCTCTGGTGAGAAGGCAAAATCGATTCGTATATTGACCTTCGGATCTTCCACGACCGCAAAGCGGATACCGAGACCCGTCGCGTACTTGATATCATCAAATGAAAGCTCGCTCAGGCGAGACGCTACCTGGCCGACTCCAGCAAAGAAGACACCTCCAAACCTCCAGTAAATCGGGAACCGATACTCGATCTGGGTCGCAACAGAGAGCTTGTCCCTGAAGCGAGCCTTGAAATAACCTCTCATCAGGCTGCTTCCTCCTATATGGGGCAGGACCTGAAAAGGCACGGTTCCGCTCGTCAATTGTGAGGAGAGCTGTACGCCCAGGACGTGTTCTCCGTACAGCTGGAAGAAATGCCTGTAATCGAGAGCAAGCTGGGTGTAGTTTTCGCTGCTGCCGAGTTCCTTTCGAAAAAAATCCAGTTTGACATCGGCTATGAATCCGCTGTGGGGATAAGTCCCATTGTCCCGCTTGTCCCAGGTCAGATACGGACCTCCGCCCAGGAATGTTGCGCCGTCACTTCCCGGGATATTGCCGGTATCGAGCAGTTCGCCGTCTTCGATTTCGACCATGTCGATTGTGGTGAAGAGGACTCGCGGGCCCAGATAGAGATCAGACACTATCTTGAATCGAAAAGCCGTCGCCAGGTCGAATCGGAGAGGGGTGTAGGATTCGGCGTCGTCTAAATCGGTGTCGGGTCCAATCCCGTAGAAGGACGAGGGGAATCGGCTGACTTCCGTTGAAAATTTGAGGTTGTATCGATCGACATCGAAGAACCAGTCCGTCGCCCCTGACATGGTCCACTGTTGCTTCTGCGTGTAGATTCCAAGAAAGCTAATCGAATCGGATTTCTGATCGGGGTTTGAGATATCGGGGTTGTAGAGGATGTTCAGAAAGAGGCCGCCCATAAAGCCGGTGTCGGAGGAAAA
>SDBV01007852.1_pt1 | contig 14500 bp, 26 predicted proteins | sample 2277081 | NCBI WGS metagenome assembly SDBV01 (sample SAMN10402039, study PRJNA504765) | marine sediment metagenome | isolation source: marine sediment core GS10_PC15, 223 cmbsf | place: Arctic Ocean: Southern Knipovich Ridge | collected 2010
ATTAAAGCCGTATAGAATGGAGAACTAACTAATTTGATCTTACTTACAGCTACATTCTTTCGACCTATCATTAAATACGGGCAATGGTGGCAACCTAAAAATGAAAAGTTAATGCCTTACGATGAACAAAGCACCATTGCCCGGTCAGAGATATTTAAAAACCTGTCAATGGATAAGGTTTGGGGCGGGTATTTTTTTTTGTGTACTCATTTGGAGAACTTTGCAAGCCATTTGAAGAACTCTTTAAAGGAAAAGGGGGCAGTGGTAAACTGAGTAAATACGGTTGGTATGTACTAACTAAGAACATTGCAAAAACAGGAGTATTTAATAACGGAAACGACAACAGCATAAGAAGCGTAGAATTAACAAACGCCTATAAAGTACTTCATTACGCTATGATAGAGAAAATTGAAATAGACGAACGTAACAAGGAAATAGAACGGGCTAATAAGAAATGAAATAAAAACAGGTAATTACTTATTTATAATATCAGCTATGTTTATAACCTTCATGTTAGGAATGATGGTTGAAAGCGTGGGTGATATGTCAGTGCAGGAAAAATATACATGGTCTTTACCTGTAACCGGATTTATAATTATGAGCGGTTTCTTTGCTTTGGGTTATTTCTCAGGTAAAAAAGACTTTGAAAATTAATTGTTTATGATACCAAAAATCCTTGTTTGCGCTCCAACTTCTGATTTGAAATCATACTGCTTTAAGGAATACGCAAAGCAACTACGATCATTCACTTACCCCAACTACGATATTTTACTTATTGATAACAGTGAAGACCCTACATATATTGAGAAGATATGGGAGGCTGGCATAGATGCTGTGCATATAGAGCCGGGCGGATCACCTATTGAGTACATAACCTTAAGTCAAAACATCCTGAGAAACAAAGTACTTAACAACCAAATAGCGTGGATGTGCATGATTGAAAGCGATATAATAGAATTACCTACTAATTTATTAGAATATTTATTGATGCACGGAAACGAAGTACATACATTCCCTTACTTTATAATGAATGGTGCAAAGACAGCTTTATGTTTACAAGGAATAACTCACAAAGAAAGGTACAAAAGAGCTGTGAGATTAGACCCCGAAACATCGTTTAGTATGATAACCGGAGAAATTAAGCCGATACAGGAGTTTAAAATAGGTCATGGCTTTGAATTATACGCTACTGGACTTGGTGTGTGCTTTATTCACAGGAACGTACTAAAGAAAACCGAGTTTAGAATAGACAAAAAAGCTCCGCATATATTCAGCGATAGTTACTTTTTTAAAGATTTACGCAAAGCAGGTATTAATATAATTCTTGACACTACGTTAATCCCTACACATTACAGGGGTGATGCGTGGCAGAAGGATTTAAGACTAATTAACTAAAAACCATGAACGAACGAATTGAAATAGAAAAGCAAATAGAAGGCTTAAAAGACAGGGTGCGCTTTTTAGGTCGCAGGGTTACGATAACTGCCAATATGATTAATCAGGAAAGGGATAGGGTAGAAGATGAAAAGGATAAATTTAAGTTATCTGAAAGTCAAATGAAAATTGCTGAGTGGCAGGATGGTATATTTAAGTATAAAACAGAAGCCCGGCACAATGAATACTTGATCGAAGTCAGGGGGCAGGATTTAAAGATGCTTGAAAAACAGCATAAGGCAAACATTGAAGCTCTGAATAAAGAAATGGGCGGCATGATTGGGCAGTTAAGAACAAAGATATTCCCAGACCCAAAGCATCAGAAATTAGCAAAAGGTGTTATAAAGCGATTTGGTAAAGAATATAAGCATATTCAGGAAAAGATAGTTGACTTTAATATCGCACAAACATTATTGAAATGATATATTTCGCAACCCCGTATGAAGTTGACAAAAACATTGGTAAGTACTACAACCGTGAAATGGAACTACTGCCTAATGATATTGATTTCCGTTGCTTTCAGGATGGTGATTCAATGTTCACCACATTAACCTACGGACACGCATTAATTGACTATACTGAGAGATACCCGGAATGTGGTGTATTCGTTTGTATGACTAATCGTATAGGTTGTGAGTGGCAACAACAACCCGAAGTTGATAAAGACGATCATGATATAAGATACCACAGAAAACTAGGTGAGAAAATACAGGCAGAGCATTACCTTGAGATCGAAAATGTATCTGATAAACCTCACGGCAAAGTTTTGGGCGGTGTATTAATCCTGATCCGTAAAGATGTTTGGAGAAAAATTGGCAGGTTTAAGGAGACTGGAATACTAGGTATTGACAATCACTTACATTGGGCTTGTCAGAAGCATAACGAAAAGGTTTATTTAATGAAGGGAATCTACGTTTATCACTGGTACAGAGCGGAATCTGGCGACAAAACACATTTACTATGAGCCATTTTGCAAGATTAAAAAAGAATATAACAACATTAGAATTATCCAAAAGATTAGCCTCAGTTGGTTTCAGTCAGAATAGCTTATTTTGGTGGAAAACCTATCAGACCAAAAAAAGATTAATGACACAGGCTTGTATTAAGATGGATGGCGGTGATTTTCTAAGGTTATGGGGTGATAAGTTCCCTAAAAGAACAGCGAAAAGGAAATATAATCAGTATGCTGCCTATATGGGTTATGAGGTAGCGGAACTTTTAAGACCATACGGGTTAAAAATAGTTTGCTTTCCGCACTTAAAAGGCAAAAAATCTCCGTATGTTTGTTACGTTGAAACCGATGGGGTAGAGGATAAGACATATCCACACATATTAGAGGAAACCGATGCAGAAGCAAGAGGCTTAATGCTTAAATATTTATACGATAGAAAATAAAGATGCCAATAGAAAAAGCAATAGCAATAGCAAAAGAAAGAAAAGAGAAAGCTGAAGCATTAAATATTTGTATTAAATATAGTGTTTGCCCTAAATGCGCAAAAGATTTAACATTAAGAATATTGGACAATTTCTCAGGCAAATCAGCATTTAAGAAATATTACTGTATTGATTCAAGTTGTAAATTTACACATATAGAAACAATATGATTAGCTTAATAGTGTTTAGCCGGGATCGCGCTTTTCAATTAGAAGCACTTTTAAGTAGCTTAAAGGTGAATTGTAACATATTCGATCAAATAACTGTTATTGTAAAGCATAGCAATAATGATTTCTTGAAAGGCTATCAGCAAATAGATTCAGATATACTTAATAATTGCGATACGCATATAAGGTTAATGCGTCAACATAACTTCAAGTCAGATGTTTTAAAATCATTCAATATACCAGCAAGAATAGATGGACTAACATATTCAGAATATACCTGCTTTATGGTGGATGATCTGATTGCTTATACACGACAGAAGATTGCACTATATATTGAGGGTTTTTTAGAATGCGTTCATGAAAATACAATATTCAGTTTGCGATTAGGAAGCAATATTAAACATTGTCCATATATAGAAGAAAATTTAATTGCTTATGAGTTTCAATGGGAGAAACAAACAAAATACTGGACATATCCTTTCAGCTTAGACGGTCATATATTCCGTACCGATTTCATTAAACCTATTATAGAAAAGATTAACTTTACCAATCCCAATAAACTTGAATCTCATTTACAGAAATATAAGAAGCAAGCCCCTAAATATATGAGTTGCTTCAATCAAAGCGTAGTAGTCAGCAACCCAATTAACCGGGTAAGCGATACCGCAACGGCTTCTTATGGCGAAAAGTACCCACATACAGCCAAAGAACTTAACGACAGGTTTCTAAATGGTGAACGTATGGATTGGGAGAATATGTGTTTTGATAATATTAATATGCCACATCAGGAAATAGAACTTAAATTTAAGAAGATATAACAAAATGATAAGCATACCAACAGCCGCACAGCCACACTTGCATCCTTCAAAAGAAGGCTATATAAAAGATTACTATTTCGTTTTAGGTGCTTTAAAATCAGTAAAGAATAAAGAACAATATTTTAGTTGTTTCAATTTACTTAAGAATTATAAACAAAAGCACGAAGGCGGGATAATAGCATTTAAAATGAATTTGATGTTACAAGATGAATTTATATCTATCGAACATAAATTTGGGATAAAATTTCCTGAAGATTATAAAAAACATTATGCTAATTGATTTAAAGTTTAAGAAGATATGAACATGTCTTATATTGCAATAACTATGTTTATAGCTGTTATAATTATAATGTGCTGTTTTTTCTTTGCATGTTTAGCGGGTAGAATAGTTTTAATAATACAAAAACACAATAAAACGGACTATACAGGGCTGATATTTATGATATTTCTGCTGATTCTTCTTGTTGTAGGATTAGCTTACAGTGTCCAGTTTAGTCTTGTTTATAATAATTTTTTACAAGATATATGTTAATCCCACTAACCGACATCCACGAAAAGTACAATCTCGACATTAAAGGTGTTATCCATATAGGAGCGTATAATGCAGAAGAACAACCCGCTTATGATGCCTGTGGCGTTAAAAAGGTTATATGGATAGAAGCATTAAAAAACCTTGCTGATCGCTTAAAAACAAAGTTTTGGGACAATGATAATATAAATGTTATTCAGGCAGTTATCAGCGACAAGGAAGAAACTATTGATTTCAATATAACCAATAACGAGGCGAGCAGTTCAATACTTAAGTTAGGCACACATTTACAGCACCATCCTAAAGTAAAACCAGGGAAAACTCAAAAGGTAATTACTAATACTATGGAGCAGATAATAAAAGGCTACGGTATTAATATGAACGATTACAACTTTATGAATATTGATATCCAGGGCGCGGAACTCCGGGCGTTAAAAGGACTTGGTAACTATCTGAGCTATATTGATTATCTTTACCTTGAAGTAAACACTGAATACGTCTATGAAGATTGTTGTTTACTCAATGAATTGGATGAATATTTAACCGATTTTGAAAGGGTTGAAACCAAAATCTATAAGAAATACGGATGGGGTGATTCATTCTACAAAAGAAAAACACTACTATAATGGATGATTTAGCACAATGCGATATGCCGAAAACGTCAATACCTTACGATAGGTTGGAAGAAATAGGAGTTTTAACAAAAGCTCAAACAAAGTGGATGAAACAAGGAGAGAAATTAGGTTTTCATGCCGATGTAAAAATAGACATGGCACTACACAGGAGCGATAATATGCTTTATAATGAACGGATCAAGCAGAGCGTTTCTGTTAAATTAGATTATTATACGACAATAGATTAAATGAGATATTTTACCACAACCTGCGATAGTAACTATTTTAGTCAGGGATTAGCTTTGTACAATTCCCTTATGCGGGTTAATCCTGATTTTATTCTCTATTGGCTATGTGTAGATCAAAAAGCCTTTGATATACTTTGCAAACTTAAACTTCCAAATGTAGACTTCGACCTTGCAGAACCATTATTCAAAGGCAACAGTTTCAGTCATAAAGAGTATTGTTGGTCGCTTGCATCCCGGTACACTCACTATATAATGAAACAAATAGATAAGCCTATTGCTTATTTAGACGCTGATTTATATTTCTATCAGAACTACGAACATATCTATAAAGAGATCGGAGATAAAAGCGTTGGACTTGTGGAGCATCGTATTCCTACATATAAGACAGTTGGTAAATATAATGTAGGGTTTGTTTATTTTAAGAATGACATTGCAGGAAAGGATTGTTTGAAGAGGTGGAGTAATCTTGTAGCTAATAAAAGCAACTTCTATTTTGAAACTCACGGACAATGTGGAGATCAAGCCTATTTAATGCTGTTTGAGGAATGGTATAGGGATAGCGTTCATGTTATTAATTGCGGCCATTCTGCTTGGTGGAACTCAAAATATTGCAGTTTTGATGGTGATTATATTAATTGGAACGGTAAAATACAATTACTAATTTATACCCATTATTCACATTTTAAGCTAACAGAAGATAGTTATACCCACGATGAAATGAGGGCTATGTCGCCCCGGTTAAAAGAGTATTACGATAATTACGAAATAGAAGTCAGGAAATGTCAGGAGAAGATAAGGTGAGAAATAAAGACAAATCATGTTCTGCATGTGAAACACCATCGGTGTATGCAAAAGGGTTTTGTAAAAAATGCTATAACAAGATCCCCTGCCGAAAAGAAAAAAGCAATAAATATGCAAGAATGTGGAGATCGGAAAACAAGGAACATGTTGCAGATTGGAAAAAGAACAATTATGAAAAGAATAGAGAGAGGATATTATTGCAACGAAAAGAAAGCAATGTAAGAAACAGGGAAACAATAAAACAAAAATCAAGAGAGAAATATTGTGCAAACAGAGAAGCAATAAGGGCGAAACAGAAGGAATATGGACTAAAAAATAAAGACAAGATAAAAAAGGTTCAAAAACAATATTACGAATTAATAAAGAATGATCCAGAAAAAAAGGAAAGACGGAAGCAAACAAGCATTAAGTGGGCAAAAGAAAACAGAGATAGGGTAAGGGAGCTTGATAGAAATTATCAAAAAAAGAAAAGAGAAAACGATCCTGCTTTCAGGATGAGAACTAACATATCAAGGCATATACGAAAAGTATTGAGGGATTCTAATGGATATAAAAGAAATTCTATATGGATGGTCTTGCCATATACTCCAGATGATTTAAAAAAACATTTAGAATCGCAATTTAAGGATGAGTGGACTTGGGAAAATTACGGAAAAGAATGGAATATAGACCACATAACTCCCCAATCCGTTCTATTGTTTGACAACATGAATCATCCAAATTTTATTAAATGCTGGTCGCTAAGCAATCTTAGACCATTAAATTGTTCTGAAAATTACAGAAAACAAGACAAAATAATTACATTATAAATTATGAGAATAGCTGTAGGAATGATTGTGTTTAATAGTGATTTTGTTTTAAGGGAGGCGTTATCATCAATATACGAATTTGCAGATTCAATCCATATATCAGAAGGCTGCGTAAGCTACTGGCACGGCAAAGGGTTTACGACCTCAACAGATCGAACCAATGAGATTATAGATAGTTTCCCAGACCCCGAACACAAGATCAAGATATATCACGGCACATACAAAGAGAAAACCGAACAATGTAACGCCTACATGCCTATTGATGCTGATTACCTGTGGAGCTTAGATAGCGATGAAATAATGAAACCTGAAGATATTGAAAGGATTTTAGAACTTATTGAAAAAGAACAACCTACTTCAATAGGATTAAATAGTAAAACGTTCTACGGTGGATTTGATAGGATAATTGGCGGCTTTGAAGCAAGAGCAGAGTATAAGCGTATATTTAAGATCAATAAAAATTCAATGTGGGGCAATCATAGACCGCCTCAGATCGACAATATAGAAGCCACTAAATACATATCCGGCAAGGTACTGGCTAATATGGGTATCTATATGTATCATTATTCATACGTTTGGCATAGGCAGGTTAAAAACAAAGTAGAGTATTATAAAGCCAAAATAAGTAGGGATAATTGTATAGATGATTATTATGAAAAGATATTCGTTCCGTGGGTTGCTGGCAATAAACAAGAAAGGAATATAATCGAAGAAAAAAACAAGGGTGTGCATGAGTTTAAACCAAGTTACAGGGGTGATGCTTATACTCAGGAGTTTACAGGCGAACACCCGGAAGTAATGAAATCAATTATTGGAAATGATATTAATAAATAGAAAAAAGATTTTTTTTGCATGTGTGATGGTGTCTATATTATTGAATACGCCACTTTACTATTTAGGATATAGTTTTACGAAAGGTATATGGTGGTGCATCATTATTCCCGCTTGTGCATTATCGGCAGTTGTTATCGAAAGAATATTTAGAGATAAATAATATATAACGTAAAAGAACGAGAGCTGGTAAAGCCTTATTTAACCAAAAAGGCAAAAGTGCTTGAATATGGCAGTGGTTTTAGCTCTATTCAAATCGCTGAAATGGTTAAAACTTTACTTACAATAGAACATCAAAGGCAATGGCATGATACGGTAAAAGCAAATTTACCTTCAAATGGAAAGATAATTTTTGAACCACCAACTTGCTTAGATTGGGGAACCGATGGAACGTATGACCAATTTAAACGATACATAGAAATACCGAAAGGGATATTTGATGTTATAATAATTGACGGCAGGGCGCGTGTAGGATGTGCTAAATACTGTAAGAACATAGCAAATGAAAATACTATTATCTTTGTTCACGATTATGACAGGGATGAATATAAGGAAATCGAAAACTATTTAGAATTAATCGAAGTCGTTGAAACAATGGCTAAATTTAAACTGAAATAAAATGGAAAGTCTATATGAATCATACGGGTACAATGTAACTTCTCAAGCCGGTGAAGATGGAATAATTAAAGAGATATTGAAGCGTCTGAAAATAAAAAAAGGAACATTTTGCGAGTTCGGAAGTCATGACGGAATATTCCTATCCAATACGAAAGTCTTAGCAGACAAGGGATGGGAAGGGCTTTATATTGAAGCCGGAAAAGAGTGTGGCAAGTGTGCGGAGAACTTCAAGGATAACCCTAAAATCAAGGTAGTCAAGGCATACGTTGGCGAATTTGATGCAATGGGTGAAAACTCAAAGGTTATGGAAACATCATTTGACACTATTTGCAAAAACAATTTCGATAAAAAACTGGACTTTCTTGTTATTGATGTTGACGGTGGGGACTATGAGATAATGAGAGGCATTAAAAAGTACCTGCCTAAAGTTTTGATGATCGAATGTAATCCGTTCCGGCATCCGTTGGATGAAAAGTATTATGGTTATGTGATCGGTGATGTACAGGAATCACTAACTGTCATGAATAAGCTTGGTGAAAAGATGGGTTATAAAATGATTTGCTGGACACAAAACATCTTCTTTGTACAAGAGAAATACTATCATTTGTTTGACGTTGAAACCGATATTATGGAAATCTTCAAACAGGGATTGAAAGGGTATATTGTCAGGGATGAACCTGCGCTGCATAGGTTATTTAATCGCATGGCTTCTAAAAGGTTTGACGAACAGGATATTGCATGGATAAAAGAGATTTACCGTATTTGTTTAGACGAACTTAAAAGGGATGGGATTTATGAAACAGTCTGTTGAAAAATATAAATCAAAGGATGGGGTACTGAAAGAGTGGAGCGATTTATCTCATTCAGAACAAGCTAGAATATTTGTACAAGCATGGTGTGAGGGATTTCTTAATTGGATGAATACACCAGATCACCCGGAAACCGAAGGAAACAAAGATGTTGAAATAAAAGTTAAATATAAAAAAGTATAAAATTGGAGGCGCATTACAAAACAAAAGAATCTGAAATAGATGTTTATAATGACTTTGTTATTGTACGGTGGAAAGGTTATTTAATAAAAATAACTCATAGTGAAATATGTAAAGAAGGGGGCGGAGAGATAATTGGTGGCTTTACTTTGGTTTATACCATTGAAACAATAGCGGAAAAGAAATATAATTCAAAAACCGATTTTTGCAAAGTATTTAAAGCATGAAAATAGGACAACCAAACTGGACAGATAACGACCTGAGAGCTAAATTAAAAGAGTTCTCCGATCTTTACATGACCAGACCGATAGCCAACAACAGGGGCGGTATGAAATCATCACATCTATTTCCTACGTGGTTTCTTATCCAAAAGATGCAACCGGAAGCGATAATTGAAAGCGGAACTTTTCAGGGGCAGGGTACTTACTTTATGGAAAAGGCAGCACCCGAAGCATTAATTTTTAGTATTGAGCCACGACCTGAACAAATACAATGGAGAAGCGATAAAGTTGTTTATTGCACAAAGGATTTCTCTAATTTTGATTGGAAAAAATTACAAGACGGGGTGTTAATTCACTTTGACGACCATCAAAATGCATTCGATAGGATTAAACAAATGAAAGAACTGGGCTTTAAATACGCCATGTTTGAGGATAACTACCCACCCGGACAGGATGGAATGGTAACTTTAAAGAAATGCTTTCACGAGAAAGGAAAAGAAGCAGATTATCTTAAAAAGAACATTAAATTATACTATGAGTTCCCGCCTATTTTTAAATTACCTTATACACGTTGGGGCGATAAATGGGACTTGTACGAAACCCCCGAACCATTATATGAAGTTGATGGGCTTGGTTACGAGAATTGGATGGCATTAATGGTAGGAGAGGCACAAAGCTATACATGGATTTGTTACGTTGAATTGAAATGAAAACAAATAAAATGTGCAATGGATCAAGGGATATAAAATCTATAATCCTAATTAATCCTAAAGATATTGTTTGGGATAAGAATGGCGATTTTAGAATAAAAAGAAAGATACTGGGATATCCAATAGAAAAAAATGGTTAACATACACCCAAAAGGTAGATTAGGAAACCTAATGTTTCAATACGCATTATCTCGTATTATATCAGAGCGAATGGACTACGCTACGGATATGGATTTACCTTTTGATAACGCCAAAATGTTAAGGGGTCGTATATGTAAAGGAAGCGTTCAGAAATTAACCGGACACACTATTGATTTGAAAGCAATCTTTGATAATAAAAAGGATAGGCGCATATTTTTACAGGGTTACTTTCAGCAATTAAGATACTACGCATATCACAAAGAAGAAATAAAGCAATGGTTTCATATTAAGGAAAACTATCGTAAGCCCGGAATGGGTGATCTTGTTATCCATGTCCGGGGCGGTGATCTTTATAGGAAAGGCTGTAATATTCAACACGTTCCATGTCCTTATTCATATTACAAGTCAATTATTGACAAGTCAGAATATGACAAGTTGTTTATAGTAACCGAGCGGCCGGATGACATTATAGTTCAAAAGATTCACGTTAATTATAAAAGCGAAATCATAAGCCAGTCGGTACTTGAAGATTACTATTTTATGCTCCATGCAAGTAAGCTCGTTATGTCCGTCTGTACAATCGTATGGTGGGCTGCATGGCTCGGAAAAGCAAAAGAGGTACATTTCCCTTTATTGGGCTTTTGGCATCCTGAGAGCGTAAGAAAGGATATTGATTTAATCGTTAAGGACAATAAGTATATCTATCATGATTTGGGAGTGATGGATCACTGGAATGCAAGTGATGAACAAATTGAAAAACTTATATTGAAATGAATAAAATGATTCTTGATATAAGATATTTTGGATTAGGTGATAGTTTGGTTTTTAGCACTATCCCGGAAAGGTGTGCGGAAAAAGGTATTGACTTTTACCTATCTGAATCATCAAGACAGCATTTTACACCGAGCGGAAACCCGCAAGTATTTGATATTGTCTGGAAATCAAATCCATATTTCAAAGGATTTTCGGATGGTAAAATTACAGGCGGCAATATGTATAAATCAAAAGAATCTGTAACGGAATCTATTGTCTATCAAATGGAGCGACTGCATGGTTTTTCTCCTGTTAATAAATACCCTAAAATTTATATTGAATTAGAGAAAATACCGGAACTTGAAAATGTAACATTAGTAGATGTTAATTGCTTTGCCATTTATGAAGAAATGTGGAGAAATAGGGATTTGTTAGTTAGCAAGATAGATGAACTAATTGGTAACGATAAAGATGTTTATTATGTCGATCTAAAGAACAAACCCGATAAAATAAATGATATAAACCCTGTTTTATTGAAGCGATTTAAACCGTTCCCGATAGATTCATTGTTGTATTATTGCCATGTACTTAATAGTGTAAAGCGATTTGTAACCGTATTGTCAGGGGCGAATACATTAGCATCAGCAATTAAAAAAGATACAGGAACGCTTCAAATTGATACTGTTATATGGCATTGGTTACAGGGAACTTATTATTTTGACAACATTAACAATCATATTATACATACAAAATGAAAATTCTAATTATCGGGGCAACCGGGGCTTTTGGTAGCGAACTTGCAAAAGCCTTTCAGGGCAATGACCTTTATCTTCAAGGAAGGGATGCCACTAAATTCCCGGACTTAAAAGCGAAAACTATGACGGGAGACATCAACATGCCTGCTGTCAGGAAAAATATAATAAATACCTGCGAGGATATTGATGTTTTTATAAATAGTACGGCATTATTTCAAAACTGTTTGATAGAAGATTTTAGCGTTAACGAGATCAGTAAAATAATCGAAACAAATTTAACTTCTCCTATAATTATAATGAAGCATGTTATAGAGATATTCAAAAAGCGTGGCAATGGAACGATTATAAATATAAACTCCGTAGCTGGAAAGATGGGCAATAAAATGGAAGCCGTTTATTGTGCTACCAAATACGGCATGAAAGGTTTTTTAGATTCTGTAAGATACGATTGTATTCAAAAAGGGGTCAAGGTAATAGAAATATTCCCCGGTGCAATGAGTAAGGGAATGGCAGCATACAGAAAAGATTCAGAAATATATACAAACCCTAAAGAATTAGCTGATTTTGTAACAAAACTTGTAGATACAAAAACATTTTTTCCGACAGGCATAGAAATACACAGAGCCACTTATGAATGAACGCAGTAAACAGGTAAGGAAAGATGCTATAAAGCTATCTAAAGCAAATGGCGGTTATCATTGGGGTGGTAGTTTCTCATGCACAGAGATTCTTATTGGCTTATATGATAACATTCTAAAGCCTAACGATATATTTATTCTAAGCAAGGGGCATGGATGTTGGTGTTATTATGTTCTATTGAGAGAAAAAGGGTATGAGCCAAAACTAGAAGGGCATCCAAGCCTTGATCCTCAAAATGGAATACACGCAACAACCGGAAGTTTAGGTCATGGATTACCTTTCGGGATAGGGATAGCACTTGCGAAAAAACTAAAAAAAGAACCGGGTAAGGTTTATGTTCTTATGGGTGATGGCGAATGTCAGGAAGGCACTACATGGGAATCGTTATTACTTGCGGTTAAATTAAACCTTACTAATTTAGTGGTTATTATTGACGATAACAAAATACAGGGTTCAGGGTTTACCGGCAAGATAAACTCTATAACTGATATTTGCAGGATAGCTGAAATGATTGGATGGAAAACAATGAGCATAAACGGACACGATATTAAACAGATAAATAACGCATTACTAAGATATTCGCAAGACCCAGTACTAATAAAAGCAAATACAATAAAAGGTAAAGGCGTGAGCTTTATGGAAGACGGCCCGGAATGGCATTCAAACTGGCTAACAGATGAATTAGAAGAAAAAGCTATGGAGGAATTAAAATGAGAATAGAGTTCGGAAAAACCATAGTAGAACTTGCAAAAAAGGACAAAGATATAATCCTTATTACGGGTGATGTAGAGCAGGAAATGGATGAATTTAAAAAACTATTTCCTGATAGGTTTTTCAATATGGGATTATGTGAGCAGTCAATAGTTAGCTTATCCGGGGGGTTGGCATTACAAGGGTTTAAGCCTGTTGTTTATTCTATTACTCCCTTTCTTATCGAGAGAGCTTTTGAACAGATAAAAATTGACATTGATTATAATAATTTACCTGTTATGCTTATTGGTTACAGTGATTATCCAACACATGGAATTACTCATAGACCACTAGATGCAGAGGGATTAATAAAACTTCTTCCTAATACTATGGGGTATTTCCCACGCAGCGAAAACGAAACCCATAAGGCTATGATAGACGCTTATTTAATGAATAAACCAGCTATAATTTGCCTAAAAAAGAACCCTGATGAAAAACAAATATTCTAATTTCAAAGTAGTTTGGTTTCCTGAAAAGCTGGAATCATTTAAATCGGAAACAATTACAGCACCTATTTATGTGCGAATAAAACCTACAAATAAATGTAATCATAATTGTCCTACGTGTATCTATGAGCCTACATTTGTTGGTATGCACTCTTCAATGAGCAGAAAGGATGAACTTTCTAGGGAAAAATTACTGGAATCAATAGGGAATTTAATTTCTATCGGCACAAAAGCAATAACATGGAGTGGAGGCGGTGAACCATTATCGCATCTTAATATAATAGAGGCTATGGATATGGCGTATAATGGAGGGATCGAGCAGGCTATTATCACAAATGGACAACTATTAAAAAGAGACAAGATCGAAGCCCTTTCATGTTTTAAATGGGTTCGTATATCTTTTGATTATTTCGATAAAGATTCATTCCGAAAGGTCAGAGGTGTTAGCGGTGAAGGGTTCAATAAAGTACTACAAAACTGTAATGAATTTGTAAAACATAAAAAAACTGATTGTGATTTCGGAGCTAATTTTATTGTCAGCAAGGATAACTGGGCGCATATTTTTGACACAGCTAAGATGTTAAAGAATATAGGATTTGAAAATATAAGATTTTCGCCTCTGTGGATTAATGATTTTACGCTATATCACAGAGAAATAGAAACATCCGTATTGGAACAAATTGCCCTTTGCAGGGAATTATTAGAAGATGGTACTTTTAATATTTATGATAGTTATGATATTAATTCGGCAGATTGGAGTTCTGCCTGTAATCGCTGTTACATAATGCAGATA
>SDBV01007853.1_pt1 | contig 14498 bp, 13 predicted proteins | sample 2277081 | NCBI WGS metagenome assembly SDBV01 (sample SAMN10402039, study PRJNA504765) | marine sediment metagenome | isolation source: marine sediment core GS10_PC15, 223 cmbsf | place: Arctic Ocean: Southern Knipovich Ridge | collected 2010
CACCCGGAATTTCTCGGATCCCATGACCCTGGTTCTGCTGGTGTGGGAGGACTTCGATGCCGATCTGAAGCTCGTCGCCAGGCGCGGCAAGGAGGACTACACCGTTTCGGATCTGGTCGAGTCCACGGAGACGGGGCTCGTGATGGTCGATCTCGGGCGAAATCCCCCGAAGGACGTAGATCTGACTGTTGAGATCGCTTCGACTCCGCTGCGCCGGGCGGTTCCGTTCTCCCTGGTTTCCATCGTGTGGGATGGTGAAAAATTCTCCGTCTCCGAGAAGAAGGGATCCCTCAAGCCGAGGGGCGAGAAAGTCATCGCCGCCAGGTAGGATGTAACCGGCCGGAACGCTGGGCAAGTGATATATGATGGGTATTGACCCTGATACTCTGGAGGAGCTATTCAGGGCTGCTCTTGACGGCTTTTACAAACTCTTCCGAGAGAACCTCCAGGGCAGAACGCTTGCCAGGTAGAGATCCCGGTTCCAGCTGCATCCTCGTTTCGTCCTCCTTGCCTTCCCAGAGATCTGTTGCAGCATTATAAGCGATTGGTACTTCGATATTCTCGCCGGCTGCCTCAATCTTCCAATTTTTTATGATCATATTCTCGCCCAGATCGCCGATCCTAATAAAGACGCCACCAAAGACATTTCCTATTTCGTAGACCCCGGTAGTGGGCTTGCGCTTCCCCTCAATGTTAAATGGTTTGGCCATTTCGATAAACGCCTCCACTAGGCTAATAGCCGCCTTTTCCTTTTCAGAGCTTTTACGTTCACCAACGAATCTACCCAGAATATTCCTGGCATCGTTTTCTTTATACATGGCTCAAATCCCTCCCGTAATGAGTGTTGACGATCACTATCCCTTGGCGTTCTTTTTGCGCAGTTCGCACAACCCGATCTTAATACTCTGAGTCCATCGAAAAGAGTACTTCGAAAAGAATCTAAGTCTGTGATGAAGTTTATGTAGTCTCTATGTCCTTGAGTTTCCGGGTGATTTCAAGGCTTCGAGTGATCAAACTCTTTATCGTCCAAACCTTGGCGATGTCGTCGATGTAAACCCGTGAAACTCCAAAACCGGCGGGAGCGTCTTCAACCTCGAAGTCCTGGCATAGTAACTTTGCCTCCTCCGTCGGAACCCACGTCACAACGCACTTCCGCCTCGCATCGCCGAAGTAGCGGACAAACCATTTTGTTTTATGTTGATAAGACACATTGAAGTAGTTGACTGTGTCTTTATAGACGATCTCCTCTGGGTTCACGCCCTCTTTTGCGCAGATGTCTTTCACTGCTTCGTAGAACTCAAGCTCTTCTTGAGTCGTCTCGATTTTACTTTTCTTCTCTTCGGAGGGGGCCTCCTCCGCAGGCGGTTCCCCTTGGGTGAAATCCTCCACTTTGGTCTTCTGCTCCACTTTTTCTTCGGCTTCTATGCTTCGCTGCAGTCCAGCCTTGAGTTCTTCGATGAAGTCATTGCTCATCACCCGCATTAGCGAGGGCTTGATCGCCTCCTTGGCGATCTTGCCCATGCGCTTCATAATCGAAGCCGTTCTCGAACCCTTGTACACATTGGCAACCAGCCACTTGAGGAAGCCGTCTTCATCGGACGGGTTCTTCAGAGCGCGTGAAATACTGTCGATCATCGCTTGCCGATAGCGGGAGTTCTCCGCCTCGGTGATAAGAGTTTCAGCGTTGAAAGCATCCCGGCTATATTTCGATAGCTCTTTCGCAACGGCTGTAAAGTCAAGCTTCGGGTCGTCGAGTGAGAAGTTGAAAAAATGTTTCTTGTCCATCTGATTGCGGTTCTCAAGATCGCCGTAGAAAAGATAGTGACAGCCATCGGTGATTATTCCGAACCGCAGATCTGGCATCTGGGCGATGTAGCGCGCCAGTTGCTGCGACTTCGACTGCAGGTCAGTGCCCAGGGGCTTTGCCTCGATCACTATCAACGGCTTCTGTCCGCTTGAGTCGAAAATCGCGAAGTCCATCCGATCCTGATGCCTTTTACCGTCTCCCTGAGTAAAATCGGCGGAATACTCCAGTCTGACTTCCTTCGGCACGTTAGGATCGTAGCCAAGCGCCCGGATGAAAGGCACGATGAGCGCCATTTTGGTGGTCTCTTCGTTGGTGATGAATTTGCGGTTGTCGTGATATCGCTGCACCAGTTCTTGGAGTTGGGAAACGTCCATTGGTCTACCCCTAAAAGTTGAAGTTATTTCAAATGGTACAGCATATTTCCCTCGCCCTCTACGCTGAACAGATATGCAGAGTGTTCCGGCAATCACGGAACATGGGGACGGATAAATGGGGGACGGACTTCAGAAGTTCACCGATTGAACGAGAGCGACGCAGGACAGTCGTCCAAAAAAAAAGAAGTCCGCGACGGAAAAAACTTGACTCCGCCAGGTTCGCCGGGTTGTTATTCGCGCTTACAGTGAGAACAGAAAGAGGAAGACGATGGCAAAGATGAACTTCAATTCGACGGTAGCGGCACGCACGAGGGCCGCGATCCAGATTCTCGAAACGCCGGATCTGCTCACCAAGTATGATGAACTCGGCGGCCTGCAACGCGACCTGGTGGCTATTCGGGACGCGGGATTGGAGGCCGAGGCCGCCAATCTGAGCCAGAGCCAGGCCAAATCGACCGGCAAGGGCGCCACAATCGACGTGCTGGCCGGCTTCGCCTCATTGCAGAAGGAATACTCGTCCGTGATGGCCGTATTGCAGGCCGTTCGCGCGGAGCTTTACCGGACCGGCGCCCCGGCCGACCTCGTCGCCAAGATGGACGGCATCATCCGCAACGAGGCCCAGGTCACGGTGAAGATCTGGGAGGAAGAGGGCGAGAAGAAGCGCAAGGTCAGCAAGTCCCAGAGCCAGGAAGCCCTGCGGGCCGAGGTTTCCAAGGACGCCGGCTCCCTGCTCGATCTCACCCCTTGAAATGTGACTGGCACCCTTTAAAATGCAATAAATACAACAACTTAAAGCTCTCTGCGACTCCGGTGGGCACGGGTTGTGCGCGGGCGCAAGGGGGTCTGACCGGAGTCAGGGCGGGTTGTGCGCGGGCGCAAGGGGGTCTGACTGGAGTCGGAGTGGATCGTGCGCGGGCGCAAGGTGGTCTGACTGGAGTCAGGGTGGGGTCCGACGGATCTGTATGGCTATTTGCGATACCGAAACATTGGTTCGGCGCGGGCGGAGGTTGTCTGACTGGAGTCGGGGTGGATCGTGCGCGTGCGCAAGGGTGGCTGACTGGAGTCAGGGCGGGGGTTGACGGATCTGTATGGATGTTCGCGATGCCGAACATCGTCTGTGCAACCGGTTTCTTGGGTAACACTTTAGACCGGGAGCTTGGGTTACACTTCCAGCTCGTTCCGAAACATAATCTGTGATCTCAGGTGACACGGACCGGCGCCGGTTCGCCCTACTTGAAAACCCGCTCTATTTTGAATTGCCCCTCGTCGAGTCGCGCTATGGCGAAAAGACGACCGTCTTTCCGGTGAAGGCAGACGATCCCGTCGCTTTCGAGATCCTTCGTCACTTCATAGTTCCCCGCGTCGATGGGGCGACCGTCCGAGACGAATAACTGATCTTCGGGAAGGATCTCCGCCCGGGGATAAGTATGAAGCGCGTCCGCCGGCGAGATGATCTTCGATTCCAATTCGCCGCGTCTGGAAAGACTATCGAGGTGGTCCATGTGGACGGCGTCTAAGACGTCAAACCCGGAGGTGAAGGTCCTGCGCAGAGAGGAAAGGTGGCCCTCGGTTCCCAGCGCCTTTGCGAGATCCCTGGCCAGGGATCGAATGTAAGTGCCCTTCCCGCAGCGAATGTCCAGGCCGATCTCCGTTCGAGACATGCGGGTGATCGAGATGGAGTGGATTGTCACGTTCCGGGGCTCCGGCGCGATATCCTCACCCCGGCGGGCCTTCTTGTACATTGCCTCCCCGTCTTTTTTCAGCGCACTGAAACGAGGGGGCACCTGGCTGATGACTCCGGTGAAGCCCTTGAGGACGGTCGCGAGCGCTTCCTTGTCGACGGGCGGAACGGGCGCTTTGGCGATTTCCCTCCCCGTCGAGTCGTCCGTATCGGTCCGCATTCCCAGGGCCACGGTGGCCAGGTATCTCTTCTCGCTGTCCATCAGGTACGGAACCAGCCTTGTGCCCTGACCGACGCAGACAACCAGCAGTCCCGAAGCGAGTGGATCGAGGGTTCCCGCATGTCCGACTTTCCGCAGGCCCATCGCCCGTCGGACCGTCTTCACAACGTCGAATGACGTTGGGCCGGTGGGCTTGTCTACGAGGAGGATTCCGTTCATGGAACCGGGCACTCAGTCGGCTTCGTTCGAGTCGAATGCGGATGGTCGATCGAGGAAATCCCGTGCCGCATCGCGGACCATGTTCATGGCTTCCTCCATCGACACTTCGTGGAGGGTGGCGCCGGAGGCGTTTCTGTGGCCCCCTCCGCCGAATCGTGCGGCCAGGTCCGCCACGTCGACCTGCCCCTTGGACCTGAAGCTGATCTTGATGTGCCCCTCCGGTTCCTGGCGGAACATGGCCGAGATCTCGACACCGCCCACGGATCTTCCCAGGTTTATCATGCCGTCCAGGTCGGCCTTTACGGCGCCGGTTTGTTCGAGCATCTTCGGTGTGCAGTACAGGTACGCGTAGCGGCCGTCTTCGCTTAACCGGAGGGTTCCGGCCACCGCCGCGAGGAGGCGCTGGCGCCGGACCGGGTACGACTCGTAGAGCGCGGTCGCCGATTTCCAGGGATCGGCTCCGAGGGTTATGAGCTCCGCGGCTGTGTGATGGGTCTGAGGTGTCGTGCTCGTGTAGCGAAAAGACCCGGTGTCCGAGACGATGGAAGTGTAGAAGCACTGAGCGACCTCTCTATCGACGGGCCAGACCAGCTCTTTCGTCAGATGGAAAAGGAGTTCGCCCACCGCGGAGACCTTTCGGCGAATGACGATGTCCCCCATTTCTCCGTGGGTCATGTGATGATCGATCACCGCCAGGGTCCCGCGTTTTTGCGGGGGTGGAAACCCCCTGGGCAGGAGACTCTCGTCGGCTGTATCCATGAGAATGGTGAGATCGAATTCGTCGTCCACGTCCATCTCGCCCACAACGTCCCTGGAGCCGGGGAGAAATTGCAGGGTGCCGGGGATTCCGTCGGGACAGTACAACACCGGTTTCTTTCCCAACAGGTGAAAGATCCTTCCGAGGCCCAGCAACGATCCGATGGCGTCGCCGTCCGGATTGGCGTGTACGCAAAGCAGGATTCGCTCCGATTGCGCAACGAGCCTGGCCAGGCTCTCCTCCGGTGTCTCCTTTTTCGTCTTCATTTCGGTTTCGTTCGATGCCTGCGAGATCAACTCGTCGATCTTGTAGCCCTGATCAAGACTTTCGTCGAACTGAAAAGCCAATACGGGCGTGAAGCGCAGCTCGAGGGATCGTCCCAGTTCTCTTTGAAGGAAGGACGCGGATCTCTTGAGGTTGTCGTGAAGGATGTCCGGATCTCCACTCTTCGCGGACACGAAGAAGACCCTGGCATATCGCAGATCCGGGGACATCATCACGTCGGTGATGGTGACCCATGCGAGCTGTTTGTCGGAGGCCACCGTGGTGAGAAGTCGCGAGATCTCCGCCCGGACGATCTCGCCCACCCGCTGCTGACGTCTGGTCTGGTTTTTCCTGCTTCCTACCATTCCAGCTTTCCTATGTCGCCTCCCAGCGGGATGACCTCGGTCTGGATTGATGTGACCGGGGCGATACCGAGTCCCTCCACGAATCCACCGATACGGCTGATCATCGAGTCCACGTGAGAGGCGTTGTTGCCGACCACCGTGATGCCTATTACGGCTCGCTGGAGCACATCGTTATCCGCCACCTCGGCGACGGATGCGTTGAACTTGGCACGTGTTCTCTCCACGATTCGCCGGACCATGGACCTCTTGCCTTTGAGGGATCCGTTTCCGTGAAGATGCAGGGAAAGACGAAGGACGCCAACGAACATTGCCCAAGAACCCCCGGTCTCCTCAGGTGAGGGTCGCCGCTGTTTCCTTTTCCGTGTACAACTCAATCACGTCTCCATTCTTGACGTCATTGTACCCATCGAGGCAGATACCGCATTCGAACCCGGACTGGACCTCCTTCACGTCTTCCTTGAAGCGGCGCAAGGAGCTGAGCTTACCCTCCCAGATCTGTACCGAATCCCGGATGAGGCGCGCGCGGGAGTTGCGCACTACCTTGCCGTCGGTCACGTATGATCCCGCGATGGTCCCTATCTTGGGGATGGTGAAGGTATCGCGGACTTCCACCGTTCCGAGGGTCTCCTCCGTCACCGTTGGAGACAGCAAACCGAGCATGGCTGCCTTCACGGCATCGATCACCTCGTAGATGATGGAGAATATCTTGACCTCCACGCCCTGCTCCTCGGCCAGACGGCGCGCCTTGCCCGCCGGTCGGACGTTGAAGCCGATGATGATCGAGCCCGATGTGGACGCCAACAGCACGTCCGATTCCGTGATGCCGCCCGTTGAAGCATGGATCACCGAGACCTTGACCTTTTCTCCGGTGAGCTTGGTGAGCGAATCCCGCAGGGCTTCGGTCGTGCCCTTGACGTCCGATTTGATGACGAGGTTCAATTCCACCTGCTCGCTTCCCTGCATCTGCTCGTACAGATCTTCGAGGGTCGCCGGTCGCGCGTAGGTGAAAGCGGTCGAACGTGTCTTGTCGGCTCGGGACTGACCCACTTTCTCGGCGGTTTTCATGTCCGTCGCCACGTCGAAGGTCTCTCCGGCGTCGGGAACAGATCCCAGCCCCAGCGCTTCCACCGGTGTGGAAGGGCCTGCCTCGGTGATTTTATTGCCGTGTTCGTCGGTCATTGCCCTGATCTTGCCGAAGGCGGATCCGGCCACGATGATATCGCCTGTCTTCAATATGCCATCCTTGGTCAGCAGGTTGGCCACCGGGCCGCGCCCTCTGTCGAGGTAGGCTTCGAGCACGACGCCCGTCGCCGGACGTGTCGGGTTGGCGTCCAGTTCCATCATCTCCGCCTGCAGATTTATCATTTCCAGGAGCTTGTCCAGGCCGTCCCCCGTCTTGGCCGAAACGTCGACGATGATGGTGTCTCCACCGAGCTCTTCGGGAAGGAGGTTGTGCTCCATCAGCATGCGGCGAGTACGCTCCGGATCCGCGCCCGGCAGATCGCACTTGTTGACGGCCACGATTATTGGACAGCCCGCCGCCCGCGCATGGTCGATAGCCTCGATTGTCTGAGGCATCACGCCGTCGTCGGCCGCAGCCACGAGAACGACGATGTCGGTGATCTTGGCGCCCCGCGCGCGCATGGCGGTGAAAGCCGCGTGACCCGGAGTGTCGATGAATGCGATCTCCGAGTCGCCGATCTTGGCCCGGTAGGAGCCGATGTGCTGTGTGATCCCGCCGGCCTCCCCCGAAACGACGTCCGAGTTGCGGATGGCGTCGAGCAGGGAAGTTTTTCCGTGGTCCACGTGCCCCATCATCGTGACGATGGGAGCCCTTATCTGGCGATGTGCACGTTCCTCGTCGGTTTCTTCGGCGCGTGTCTGAGACAACAGGTCATCCTCCACAAGGGCCACGTCCTCGACCTCGTATTCAAACTCCTCGGCAACGATCTTGGCGCTCTCGATGTCCAGCGTGGAATTGATATTGATGCTGGCAACGCCCATCCCCATGAGCGTCATGAGCAGCTCGGTGGACTTCACGCTCATCCGCTTGGCCAGATCCTGAAGGGTTATCGAGCCCTCCACGCGGATCACGCGCTTGATTGCCTTTGGAACCGTGATCTCGGTCTTCTTGCCCTTCTTTCCGGGCGTCATACGGCGCTTGCGGCCGCGGGGAGATCCGAACTTGGACGACTGGACCCCGGGCAAACTTCTGGCGGGCGTTATCTCGCGGCTCTCCACCTGGCGACGGCGCGGCCCCTTGCCGCGTGCCTGATCACCGGTGTCGGAATCCGGGGCAGGACGCTGTATCCGGCGACGGATGATCGGCGCCTCGGCCGCGGGCCTCAAGTAGGTGTCATCTTGCTCCGATTCGGCGGAAGCGGGAGTCCCGTTGTCGACGACAGGGAACTGACCGTTCTGGAAGGCGCCCTCCATGAACAACTCCGGTCCGATGTCGGGCAACTGCGGTTTGACTTCCTCCTGCGGTATGTCGGGTTGCGGCTCCTGTGGCAGCGCGGATGGTTCCACAGGGGATACCAACTCCGGAACTTCGGGTACGACAGGCTCCGCCTCTTCCGAAACGGGAGCTGTCTCCTCCATGGCGACCTCGGCTTCCACGGGCGGGCGGGTTCGAGCCGGTTTGGGCGGCGCGCTTTTCTTGGTGCGGCGTCGAACGACGGTGGGACGAATCTGCTCCTCGATCATGTTCTCCGTTCGTTCCCTCTCGAGAAGTCGACGCACACGTTGGGCGTCTTCAACATCAATGGCGCTCATGTAGTTTCGCACGGCGAACCCCAGGTTCTGGACCTTGGCGACCATCACGTCGTTCTTGACGTCGAATTCATTGGCCAGCTTGAAAATCCGTACTTTTTGCACCATCTCTCCTCCGGGCCGGTTGTTTTCTTGTGACGGCGGCCCCTCCGTCATTATCTTTTCAGCGTGGCGGCTGTCAGTACAGCGCCTCCAGCCGATCCGCGACGGCCATGAGAGCGTCGGCGAGACCGCGATCCTTGATCGCGACCACGCCCGTAGGCCGTCTGTCGGTCAATGTGCCGAGTAAGTCCTTGCTCGGCAGCGCCCTCGTCGGGACGCTTCTCTCTTTCGCTTGAGCCTCGAATCGTCCCCTCCCGGCGGCGTCCGAGGCGAGCAACATGCATGCCGCCTTTCCCTCGTTCAAGCACTTGCGCGAGGCATCGGTTCCGGCGCAAAGGAAGCGCGATGCGCTTCCCGAGGCCAGCAAGGTGGTGATGTTTCGAAGCAGAGAGGATCTTATCGCGTTCAGAAGATCGTCGGCGCTCGGGTAGCGAACCCGCGCGTTGAACAGCCTGTCAAAGGAACGCTTCTTCAATGCGTGGACTATGCACTTACGGGTGGGGCACACGTGTGCGCCCCTGCCGCCCAGGTTTCGTCGTAAATCAGGGACCACACCGCCGTCGGGCGTTTGGGCCAGGCGCAGGAGATCCCTGGAGGGGGCCTTCCGGCGACATGCCGCGCAGGTCCTCTCAGCGTTGGACCGGCCCCTGGAGGCCGCAGCCCTGTTTTCGGTCGCTCCAATCATCGTTTACCAATCTTCGTCCACGGCATCCATGTTCACGGATTCTCCATCTTTTTCGTCTTCTGACTTCTCGGTTTCCCCGTCGGTCTCCGGTTCGTCGGAATCAACTGGTTTGGACGCGTCCATCGCCTCTTCTTCAGCGACCTTTGCGGCCTTTGCAGCCTCGGCGGCATCGGATTCCGCCTGCTCCCGAGCCTTTTGCCGGGCCTGTTCCTGCAGATTTGCCAGGACCTGCACCTCGCTTTCCAGGTATTGCTTGATCCCGTCTGAGATCACGCGAGCCTTTCGCAGGCCGAGCCCGGTGCTGAGCGCCAGCCGATCCAGGTTGTCCTCGGCGGCCAGATCGTCCACAGTGCGATAGCCCGCCTGGGAGAGCAGCTCGATGGTGCGCTCTCCGATCCCGCGTATGAACATAAGCCTCTCGCGCTCCTTCAACGGCTCCGCGCGGTCCGCGAGGGCCCTGATCCGCGCCTGCCGGAGATCTTCCATGGTCACCTCGGCCGAATTCTGGATCTCAACAACCGTGTCCGTGTCTCCAAATCCCGGGATAGCGGAGAGTTCCGCCGGATCCGCCTCGGCCACCTCCTCGACGGTCCTGAAGCCCAGCTTGTACATAGTGCGGGCCAGGTTGTCGTCGATTCCATCGATCATCGCCAGGGTTTCGATGGCCTCCCGTTCGCGTTCGTTGAAATTGGTTTCGCTGATGACGTCCAGGCGCCAGTCGGTCAGCCGGGAGGCGAGGCGAACGTTTTGTCCGCGGCGGCCGATGGCCAGCGAGAGCTTGTCGTCCGGGACCACTAACTCCATGGAACCGTTGGCCTCGTCGATGATGACCCTCGTGACCTCCGCCGGCTGGATGGCGTTACATACGAATCGGGCCATGTCCCTGTCCCAGGGTACGATGTCGATCTTCTCGCCGTGGAGTTCCTGCACGACGGCCTGTACGCGGGAGCCTCTCATACCCACACATGCACCCACGGGATCCACGTCCGCGTCCCTCGAGGTGACGGCGATCTTGGAGCGCGCGCCCGGTTCCCGAGCAACCGCGACGATGCGCACTATCCCCTCGTAGATCTCCGGGACCTCCATCTCGAAGAGCCTCAAGAGGAGTCCCTCATGCGTCCTGGACAGGACTATCTGCGGCCCACGGGCTTCTCGATCTATCTCTTTAACATAGGCCATCACTCGATCGCCGGGACGGTAGGATTCGCGGGGCGTCTGCTCCCACGCGGGTATGATCGCCTCTGTTCGGCCCAGATCGATGATGATGCTGTTGTTGCGCTCGAATCGTCGGACCACCCCCGCGATCACTTCATCCTTGCGATCCTTGTATTCGTTGAAGATGTTCTCCCGCTCGGCGTCGCGCACCCTTTGAATGATGACCTGCTTTGCCGTCTGAGCGGCGATTCTGCCGAAGCCGTGACCGTGGGTCTTGAGGTCCAGTAACTTGGCGAACTCCTTGTCCTGCTTCTTGGCTTTCTTATCGTCTTCTTCGCGGTAAAAGATCTGGAATCCCAGTTCCTCACCGACTTCGGCGGCGAGCTTCAGTTTCTTCACGTCCTTCGCAAATATCTCGCGTTCGGGGAATTCGACCTCTTCGACCACGGTCATGTACAAGTACAGGTCGACGACCTCGGTTTCTTCGTTGAACCGAGCCTCCAACTCCCGGCCCTGCCCGAATGTACGTTTTGCGGCCGTAAGGATGGCCGCTTCGATGGCTTCGACCAGCACGGTCTTGTCAATGCCCTTGTCCCGGCCGACTTGGTCCAGGATCATGTTCAAGGGTAAAATAGCATCCGACATCACCACTCTCCTGTTTTCACTTCGAATACGCTGGAATCGAATACGAGATTTGCTTTTGTTATCAACTTGAACGGTATCTCGGTTCTCGTACCGTTCATGAGTTCGACACAAACACGGTTCTGATCGGCATCGCTGATCACGCCGGTAAAACGCTTGGAGCGATCAATGGCTTGCCTGGTCTTAATCATTGCCTTGTGGCCTTTGAAGCGCTCGAAATCCTCAGGGCCTATCAGAGGGCGTTCTATTCCCGGGGACGATACCTCGAGCACAAAGGAATCACCGATGAAATCCTCTGCGTCGAGCAGAGTGCCCATGTCACGACTGATAGAGGCGCAAAGAGCGTGATTCACACCGGAGCCTTTCGATGGATCCGATCCCTTTTTTTCGACCATGAGGCAGAGCACTCGGCCTTGTGGTTCCCGGCGCAGGGTCGCCAGCACAAGGTCGCAACCGTGCCTGTCCAATAAAGGACGCGCCAACTCCTTGATTTGCTCAATTTTGGACATGCCTCAAAAAAATAAAAAAAAGGCGGGTCCGCTATAAGGGATCCACCTATCCATAATACCCATATTGCCGGGGCTTCGTACCACAAAACGTCATGTCATTCAAGGATCATTTTACATTGAAGCACATGCGATCATTGTCATTAACCGGCGTCGAAAAGGGGATGGCGGATCTAGTTGGGGATATCCTCGTCTCCGATTGGGTTCTCCAGGTCTAGGTTGTCCAGATCGTCTTGGGATTTCGGGTTTCCCTGGCTTTTGGGACCGCCGCCTCGTCGGATGTTGCGTCCGGGCCTGGAGCTTCGCGCTGCTTCTAGTTGGCCGTGCAGGTCTTTCATTTTCATGTTGAGGTCGGATTCCTTCTTTTTCGCCTGTTCGAGCTGATCTCTCGCGGATCGTGTCGTCGCTCGAGCGTTGGAAAGCTCGTGCCGGATATCTTCGATGGTCTTCGCGCTTTCTGTTTCCACTCGAGATATTCTGAATTCCGTTTCGGATTTGATGTTGTTGTAGAAAGTCGCCCCAGCGCCGACCAGCCCGAGGACAACAAGGGCCACGGTGGGCCATATCCACGCCGGTGTCCTGTTCTTGCCGGACGAGATTCGCTTCATTTCCAGCTCGAACTCCATCATTCGAGTCTGTTCGGCGGCCCGTGCCTTCGCTTCGGCTTCAGCTTGAATGCGGGAAGCCCGTTCCCTTTTCTCGCGTTCCTGCTTTTCCGTTTCCAGACGTCGTGCCTCCCTGGGGGCCTGTTCTGCGAGCTCCTCTTCCTTCCTTCGGGCTTCCTCCTCCTCCTTTTTGCGGTTTTTTTCCTCCTCGCGTCTCGCTCGCTCTTGCGCCTCGGTCACGCGTCGTTCCTCCTCCTCGTTCCAATGTCGATCGTCCTCCAAGCACATCAGATCGTTGAGCGCCATGTTCACCGAGTTCTCGTCACTTTTCTTTTTTTTTGCTTTTCTCGTCATGATTGCCTCGCCGCGCTTTGGTTTCCCGCTTATGAGTGATGACGCCTGTGCGCGGATCGAGATCTGTATAAAAACCAATAAATCTGAACATTTACATTCTTTTTACAACCCCCGGATTCGTCGGAGATCTGACAGGTTTGACTTGACGCTCCGCAGATCCCCCCTACTATCGTCGGGCGCCGGTGCTTGTGAGGTGCCGGTGCCAAGGACATGTTGCCCGGGAATACAATGCGAAAACCCGATTGGCTCAAGGTGCCCATCCCATCGGGAGAACGGTACAAGAGGGTCAAACAAGCTGTTGATTGCGGCGGCCTCCATACGGTCTGCGCGGAGGCGCGCTGCCCGAACGTGGGCGAGTGCTGGGACGCGGGGACAGCCACTTTTATGATCCTCGGAGATCTGTGCACCCGCGGCTGTCGCTTCTGCGCGGTGTCGCGGGGCAATCAGGGCGGTTCGGTCGATCGGGAGGAGCCCCGGAGGGTCAAAGAAGCCGTCGTGCGGATGGGGCTTGAATACGCGGTGATTACTTCGGTAACCAGAGACGATCTCGATGACGGGGGCGCTCTGGTCTTCGCGGCCGCAATTCGCGCCGTCAAGAGCCTGGATCCCCCAGTGTCGGTGGAGGTGCTCACGCCCGACTATATCGGCGAGGATCTCAAGACGGTGCTGAAAGCAGGTCCCGATGTCTTTGCCCACAACATAGAGGTCGTGAAAAGTCTGACCCCATCAATGCGGCACGCCGAGTTCAGTTACGAGAGATCCCTCGAGTGCCTATCGCGGGCGCGGGCCTTCAATCGCAACCTGAAAACCAAATCGTCGATAATGCTCGGCTTGGGGGAGAGCGACGCGGAGATCGAAGACGCGATGGCAGATCTCCTGGACGTGGGCGTGGAGATCCTGGTGCTCGGCCAGTACCTTCAGCCGACAAGGGATCACGCGGAGGTTGTTGAGTATGTTCACCCTGACAGGTTCGAGGAGTGGGCGCTTCTCGGTCGCTCGATGGGGTTTGGATACGTGGCGGCCGGACCGCTGGTCAGGACGTCGTACAGGGCTGCGGAGGCATACGTTCGCGGGTCGAGGGACGCCGGATGAGCGGCGGGGCATGCCGGCTGGTGATCCTCGACGGCCTCACCCCGTACGACGAGGCCCACGCGCTCCAACTGGATGTCGTGGAGCAGCGAAAGCGCACCGGGATCCCGGATACTCTCATTCTCCTCGAGCATACGCCGGTGGTCACCCTCGGCAGGAACGCCGACGAGATGGGTGTGGTCGCGCCCGTAGATCTGCTGGAGGCGCGCGGTATCGACGTGCGACGGATCGAGCGGGGTGGGCAAGTCACATACCATGGTCCCGGGCAGATCGTCGGTTATCCCATTTTGGACCTCCATGGACTGGGTCTGGGAGTGGCAAGGTACGTAGCCGCCCTGGAGGACGTGATGATCCTGGCCGCGCGCACCCTGGGCGTTGCGAGCGATCGCAAGGAGGGGACCACCGGTGTTTTTTCGATCTCCGATTCAGGTGGAAAGATCGGCGCCATCGGCGTGCGGGTGACCCGAGGGGTGACCTATCACGGGTTCGCGTTCAACGTCGATCCGGATCTCTCACACTACGATTTCATAGTACCGTGCGGCATGAGCGATACACCCGTCACCTCCATCGCCGCGATTTTGGGAGAGGCTCCTCCCATGAAGGCGGCGCGTGACGCCGTCGTGGAGTCGTTCGCGGAGGTGTTTGGGATAGGTCTCGTGCGTTGATCAAACCTACTCGGCGATGATGTACTCAGGGCAGATTTCGAAATCGGCAAGACACGAGAACTCCAGGCCCTCGAGCGCGGTCATGACGCAGGCGTCTGATCCCAAGCGTGCATCCCAAGCCATCCCAAGCGTGCCAGACACATTTTTTTAGTTTGGATGACGATTTTTGGAAACTTTCGCGCCAAGCGTCCGATTAAGGAGGGTGAAAAAGGAGCGCACATGGCAAGAAGACCGAG
>SDBV01007854.1_pt1 | contig 14498 bp, 11 predicted proteins | sample 2277081 | NCBI WGS metagenome assembly SDBV01 (sample SAMN10402039, study PRJNA504765) | marine sediment metagenome | isolation source: marine sediment core GS10_PC15, 223 cmbsf | place: Arctic Ocean: Southern Knipovich Ridge | collected 2010
GCCGTCCGGCAGCGTCATCTTTTCAACCGGCATCCGAACATCCTGGGTCTCGGTGGTCATGCTGGCTAATGTAAACCGCATCGCGTCGGCCCCGTGACTGTCGATAGCCACCAGCGGGTCGATACCGTTACCCAGACTCTTGGACATCTTGCGCCCCTTGCCGTCCTGAATCATTGCGTGAATAAACACATCCCTGAACGGAATATCACCTGCGCAATACTGGCCCATCATCACCATCCGTGACACCCACAGCGTAATAATCTCCCGCGCTGTACAAAGCACGTTACCCGGATAAAATTCTTTCAACTCCGGCGTACCGTCCGGCCAGCCTAACGTACTAAACGGCCAAAGCGCCGAACTAAACCACGTGTCAAGCACGTCCTCGTCCTGTATCCATCCGTCAGTTTCAAGTTGCTTCTCGACATCTTCGTTTTCAGACGCGACACAAACATAAGTCACCGGGCCCTGCTCGGAATCCATTTGAAAAGAATGTATTTTATCCTGCAGACTTGAAAGTTTGCCTTCTAACTGGTCGCCGTCTCCAGACTTTGACCATATCGGAATTCTGTGTCCCCACCACAGTTGCCTGCTTATCGGCCAGTCTCGTAGATTCTCCAGCCAGTTCTGATACGTTTTGGCATAGCGTTCAGGGATAAAACACAACCTGCTATCAAGTAACGGCTTCAATGCCAAACCCGCCAGCGAGTTTACCGGCACATCAGTACCTTTAATCAACCCCTGGCCGAATTTTTCATTCAGGTGCTCTATAGGTTTTTTGACCGCGATATACCACTGGTCGGATAGATACGGTTCAATCGGCACATGGCTTCGGTAGCTGTGGCCGACTTCGTGGATGTATTCGCGAACATCTTCGAGCAAATCTTCCTGGCGAAACCATTCGACGATTGCTTCGCGGGCCTCGAAGCGATCCATTCCGAGCAAAAATTCAGCATCGGTCTCGCCTGCGTCGTCCCAGCCGAACTTGTCACTTATCGAGCCGTCCGGGGCCATCACGTTGATGACATCCAGCCCGTGACGGACGCCTATTTCCCAGTCGTCCGGGTCGTGGGCAGGAGTAACTTTCAAAAAGCCCGTAGAAAACCTGGCTTTTTCGTCTTCGCTATCCGGGTCCGGCAAAACAACGTGGTCATCGGCTATAATCGGAATCAGCCTGCCCACTATCGGCAGACGAACTTTCTTGCCAATCAAATATTGCCCGCGTTTATCGTTCGGGTTCATTGCGACAGCCGTATCACCAAGCATTGTTTCCGGCCGCGTGGTCGCGACGGTTACATGCTCAAAGGTTTGACCTTCGATCTGGACCGCCTCTGCCAGCGGATACCGCATGTACCAGAAATGCCCATGGACCGTTTCATGCTCGACCTCATCGTCAGCCAGTACCGTCTGTGTAGCCGGGTCCCAGTTTACCAGCCGTTTGCCCCGATATATCAGGCCATCCGCAAAGAGCTTAAAAAACGCCTCCCGAACAGCCTTTGCGCAAACCTCGTCCATAGTGAACCTGGTCCGCTGCCAGTCGCACGAACAGCCCATAGCTTTGAGTTGACTGATAATTTTGGCTTCGTATTCATCTTTCCACGCCTGCACGCGCCCGATGAATTCCTGACGCTCGAAGTCGGTACGTTTTTTACCTTCCTCCGAAAGTATCCGTTTCTCAACGACTGTCTGGGTGGCAATGCCCGCGTGGTCTGTGCCCGGCATCCATAGCGTATTGTAGCCCTGCATCCGGCGAAACCGTATCAAGATATCCTGCAGCGTATTGTTCAGCGCATGGCCCAGGTGCAGCGGTGCCGTGACATTGGGCGGCGGTATTACAATCGTGTAAGAGTCCCTGGCATTTGCCTGTCCGTCAGAGGCAGCTTCAGCGTGAAAGTACGGCGCCGAAAGCCAGATTTCATTTGCCTGCTGCTCTATTGCCTTTGGTTCATAAATTTTCGAGAGCTGCTCTGCCATAATGCATCCAAATCAATTGCCTATAAAAAAAATTCCGGCCAAATAACACCTGCCGGAATTCAATATTATTAAAAACAAATACTAATGTAAAGAAAACAATTGCTCACAAAAACAGCGTTTTGCGGCTGTTATTGCGAGAATTCATTCTATTGCCCGCCAGCTCAATCGATATTCATTGTCATCAGGAACTCGGCGTTACTTCGGCATTTACCGAGCCTGCTCTTGAGCAGTTCGATTGCCTCAACCGGGTTCAGGTCGCTAAGCACCTTGCGGATGCGGTATACCAACTCAAGCTCTTTTTTGTCCAGCAGCAATTCTTCTTTTCTGGTCCCGCTTCGGCTGATATCGATAGCTGGATAAGTTCTTCGCTCAACTAACCGCCGATCGAGGTGCAGTTCCATATTACCGGTAGCCTTAAACTCCTCGAAAATGACCTCATCCATCTTCGAACCGGTATCAATCAAAGCTGTGGCGAAGATAGTCAGCGAGCCGCCTTCTTCGATATTCCTGGCCGCTCCGAAGAATTTCTTGGGCATCTGCATAGCGCCCGCGTCAACGCCGCCTGTCAGGATTTTACCGGAGTGCGGTATCTCGGTATTATAGGCACGGGCCAAACGAGTTATCGAGTCCAGAAGAATCACAACATCTACGCCGTATTCGACAAGCCGTTTTGCTTTTTCAATTACAACCTCTGCTACCTGGCAGTGACGCGAAGCCGGTTCGTCGAAGGTCGAACTTATGACCTCAACGTCTTCTGCGGTCTTGCGTTGCATTTCCGTAACCTCTTCCGGCCTTTCATCTATAAGAAGCACTATCATTTTTACTTCCGGATGATTTAAGCTGATAGCGTTTGCCATTTTTTGCAGCAGGACTGTTTTGCCGGTTCGCGGCGGTGCCACGATCAGCCCTCGCTGACCTTTGCCTACCGGAGTGACCAAATCGAATATCCGCATATTAATTTCTTCAGATGTGGTCTCCAGTATCAGCCTTTGCTCCGGGTGCAGAGGCGTCAGGTCGCTGAATACCACCTTCTCAGAGAGTTTGTCGGGGTCTTCGTAGTTGATTGCCTCGACACGCAGCAGGGCAAAATACTTCTCCGAATCCTTCGGAGGCCTGATTTGGCCGGAAACCATGTTCCCTGTTCGCAGACCGAATCGCCTGATTTGAGACGGTGACACATAGATGTCATCCGGCGAAGACAAATAGTTGTAGTTTGTATTTCGCAGAAATCCGTAACCGTCCGGCAGCACCTCCAATATACCTTCGCCATACATCAGCCCGTTTTGGCGAATACGTTCTTTGAGGATTCTGAAAATCAGATTTTGCTTATTCAAAGCGCTGTATTCTTTGATATTTTCTTTCTTGGCAAGTTCGTGAAGTTCCGAGACGCTCTGTTTCTGCAGATCCGTCAGATACAAACTCCCCTTTTTAATCCGCTCATATTTGGCATGCGTGGATTCTTCTTCTGCCTTTTTGTCGTTTTTCTGCGCTTCGTTTTTGTCGCCGTTATTTACCGTAGCTGTAGCCGAGTCGGCTTCTTGCTGGTTTTGTTCGGCCTCTTCGGCGAGGCTCTTTGCCCTTGTGGGCTTGCGTTTTTTGCTTGCAGCGCTATTTTCGTTTTTTGCCGCGCTCTTAGCCATAATAACTCCTTCTTGTTTTGTGAAACATCAATGGTTTAATTAAATGACCTTCCCGCAGGAATATAACTGGATTTGAATTTTGTAGAAAAAGCAAATATATTAAAAAATACTCAGTAACGCGAATAACCCGCGATAATAAACCCCGTTTACTTATTAGCCATGATAAAAGAGAAAATATCAGCGACTTGTCTGACTAAAGTCAAAAAGCCGGAATTGTTGTCAATCGTATTATCGGCGATGCCAACCTTATTGTCCAGAGAAATCTGAAGATTTTCTCGCATTTTAAACTGATTTTTATTAAAAACGCCCTTTTTTTTAGCCCTTTTTTCCCGCAATTCCTGCTTACAATCCACAAAAATAAGCCTGTCACAACGTTTATCCCACCCAACCTCTGTAAGTAAAGGCATGTCCAGCACAATTGCCTTCACCGAATCCTGCTGATTATACCGCTCTATAAGCTCGCCAGTTTGTGCCAAAACAAGCGGATGAACTACCCTGTTCAGCACCGAAAGCCTGTTTTCATCGGCAAAAACGATATCCGCTAATTTGCTATGGTCAATTTTTCCCGCCGAATCTAAAATGCCCTCACCGAAAGATGCGACTATTTTTCCTCTCACAGCCGCCTCATCAAGCACTTGGTGCGCGATTGCGTCTGCATCAATGACGCTGCACCCCAACTTGGCAAACTCTGCTGCCACCGTACTCTTGCCGGCGCCAATACCCCCTAAGATACCAATAATCGGTTTTTTCCCAGAATTATCCACAGGAGGCAAGTTTAAGTATTCTTCGCCAGATAGTCAAGCCGATTGCTTCATTGTCTCACTTTGCGCTTACGTTGTAATGCCGTTAAGGTTCTTCAGCGGTCTGTATATTTTTGAACAACTTGGATTGAACTGGATCGATGCCGGATAAGAAGACCGGACTCCTGGGATAGATTACGCTTTCAAGGACACAGCTTTGTCACCTTTGCGCAGGGCCTTTTGCAGACTTGACAAAAGGTAATTTCTTACCACCATGTCCCAGCTCATATTTTTCGCAAGCTGATAACCTCTACGAATCGAATCTTCGATCTCAGATTCACTTTCTGCCATATATGAGCATATCTGCCCCGCGATTTCTCCACTGATTCGATCTTCAACCACGCGCCGAACCGCCTTGTCAATATGCAAATGATAGTTGTCTTCAGTCGGACACTGGTGGTCAAGATTGGTATAGTCGGCGACAATAACGTTTTTGACCTCATCCCCGTTCGCCACGTCCCGTACAAAACCCGCGCATCCGCAAACGTTACTAATGACGCATATCCCGCCGAAGGCCAACGGCTCAAGTTGTGCAATACCGAAAGGCTCATAAATGCTCAGCCCGAATTCGACATCGCTGCCCTTACGAATATCCATAAACTCCATATCCTCCGGCATCCTTTTACCGCAATACTTTGACTCCCAGCCGAACTGATTGACGAAGATGATTTTTATATTACGGCTTTTCGTATTGAACTCCTGTATCTTTGCATACAGTGCCGCCTCACCACCGGAAAGGTCTGGCCAGCCCTCACGGTGAGCTACAGGCCAGTTATAAGCCGATTCCATACGACAGATATCTTCGCTCTTCCTTTGCGAAACTTCCGTCGAGAGCAAAAGCATCACCCCGTTTTTACCCTTGGCACAGAATTCTTTATCTATATGCCCAAGCACGTTGAGGTCACGCCAAAGCCCCTTACTCGGCACTAACCTGGTGACATGTGTGAATACGAAGTCCGGCTTATAGCCCAGCAAATTCTCGCAATACGATTGCAGTTTCCCTCTTGAACGCATCTTCTGTGCCAGGCTGATTTCGTATGACGGTATCCCGTTGTAAACTATATCGATATTAGCCGTCTTGAAGTCCGCCGAAAGAAACTCTAATTCCTGGGCCACAAAATCACCCACCGCGCATATAGAGTCACAGTGCTTCGAAGCCTCCACAAAAGCATGCTTGAAGTAATCGCTCTGGTCCCCGAACACATCATCTACATAAAGCCCATTATCACGCGCATGCCTCAGAGCGTTATAAAACATCGTATCATGCCCCGGATGTTTCTCCACTATCCGCCGTATCGTCGCCACTTCGTGCGCATAAAAAACCGTCTTGAAATCACACGAACCGTCCAGAATTCCCGCCAGCGCCGTGGGCATACCCATAAACTCGTGAGAAACAATAATCGTCGAACTGTTAGCTGCACCAATTTCTTTCAAAGCCGCAATCGCCGCCGGCGCAAGCCTGACATATTGCTCACATTCCCATATATTTTCGTATAAGTCACTGCGAATGCCGAATTCCTCGTACATCCGCCTCTTGAATTCGTTCACAGGCCCGTTGCTGCTGCCTCCCACATCTACAAGCAATACTTCCGGCGAACTTTCTACGCCGGTTTCTTTATCGACAAATGTTCTTTTGCCATAGACAATGCTCACGTTGTAGAAATTCTCAATCATCCGAAAGGTTGAAGTATGCTGTGGGTTTACAACCCCATCGACCGACGAATAAAGTATTTCGCCGTTTTCGCCAAGTCGATTTGACACAGGGCCTTCGGTACTGAATAATGGCCCAACCAGAATTGAGCGTTTGACCGCGTCAAGATAGTCACGGCTGGTAAAAAAACCCTCCAGAACCGCACCTATACCGCCGATTTTACCTACCGCTTCGTGAGTGACATGCACCGCTGTTGTTTCATTTGCCATAATAAGTTTCTCACCCTGTCTTTCTTTTTTGACGTCGAATCAATTCATTTTTTACACCCTCTATATAAACTGTAAAAAACAGGTTTACTGTCGCCAAACGCCAAACACGCCAGCGGTTTATTATTTTTTTAAGGACCGGAAAAATCACGGTGGTTTTGAAGAAAGGATGTGTTTTTTAGGACTTTTGACTTGGCTCTGGAAAATTCTCTACTTAGGGCCTGCTTATTTTGGCCCGCAGGGTCCTTATCAGGCCTGCAAGCACCTGTGGCTTGATGTCGGCCAACTCCGGCTCTGGCATGTCACTCAAAGCAATCTGGTCGAGAACGGCCACCGCCTTGGGGCCGTGAGCCGCTATTGCCTCGGCAAGTCTTTCAGCCTCGCCTAATTGACCGTTTGCCATATGCAGCAGATAAGTAATTATGTCATTACTCAATTGCCGGTCATCACCATAAAATGCGTCACCGGAGGCCATCTCGCCGGACTCGTTTAACTTCTCTTTTTCAATCAACAGGTCCTGTTCGAGCTTGAATGTTTCAGCCATTAGCTTTTTTTGTCTTGCCACCTCTGATTTATCTATCGGGGCAAGTTTGAATTCTTCTTCGGTGGCTTCGCTGCCGGGAACATAAACTTTGTTATGGCACGCCGGGCACTTACCCCATTTACCACCGGCACTGTCTGCAGCTTTGATTTTCTTACCACAGTGTTCGCAATGAAGTGTTATACTCATTTTGTCACCCCATATTAAGACACTCTAACAAAACCAAAACTGTCATTCCGAGCGCAGCCGGGGAATCTATTGAAATAGTCCCGCCAAGCGGCTCCTTCTTTCTGAAACTGGGTTTTGTTAGAGCCCCTAAACCTTGAATCATTTATCCGATTTATGTTCGGCAACCACCTCGGTTGTTATTCCGCCACGTGGCGTAAATCGTGACCTGACCTTCATCCATCGAGGCACGCACGCCGCAACCAGGTCATCAAGTATATCATTTGTCAGGGCCTCGTAAAAGATACCTTTATTGCGATAGCTCTGCATGTAAAATTTCAGGCTTTTGAGCTCAATACATAGTTTTTCGGGACAGTATTCGATGATAATTTCGCCGAAATCCGGCTGGCCTGTCTTAGGACAAAGGCTGGTAAATTCCGGACATCGGATTGTGATACAGTAATCTCGTTCGGGATGGGGATTGTCAAAAAACTCTAATTTTGCCTGTTCATCCATCGCTTGGTCCCTCTCATTATCGTGACCCTTATTTATAATATAGCCTAAATACTGATTTTAGACAAGTGATAATCAGTGACTCAGGAAAAAAACTGTGGTAATTATCCGCCCCGGATACCATCGCAGCTGCTTTGCTATTGACCTGTATTTTGCTATACTATTGCGCATAAACCAGATACTGATTTTTATCGGAGACCACAGCAGTGTCACAGAAAAGTGCGGTTGTTCTACTAAGCGGCGGCCTTGACTCAGCCACGACTTTGGCTATTGCCGCCAGCCAGGGTTTTCAGTGCTACGCCTTGACTTTCAGATATGGTCAGCGCCATCAGCGAGAAGTCGAAGCCGCTAAAAAAATAGCTGGTTCTCTGGGGGCTGTAGAGCACCGTTGCATCGATATTGATTTGGGTCAGTTCGGCGGCTCTGCCCTTACTGATTCTGCCATTGAAGTGCCGAAAGACAGAACCGATTTGACGACAGAAAATCAGATACCCTCAACCTATGTCCCCGCCCGCAATACGGTGTTTTTAAGTTATGCCCTTGCCTGGGCCGAAGTGCTCGGTGCATTCGACATCTTCATAGGTGTTAACGCTCTCGATTATAGCGGCTACCCGGACTGTCGCCCCGATTTTATAGAAGCCTTTGAAAAGACCGCCAACCTTGCCACCGCCGCAGCCGTTGAAGGTAAGGGACACTATAATATTCATACTCCGATTATAAATATGACCAAGGCACAGATTATTCTAAGAGGCACTGAACTCGGCGTAGATTACTCCCTTACCCATAGCTGTTACGACCCCGACACCGAGGGTAGAAGCTGCCGACGATGTGACTCATGCAGATTACGACTAAAGGGATTCGCCGAGGCAGGTTTGGATGACCTCATCGAGTATGTAAAATGAGAATAAGCGAAATTTTCTATTCTTTGCAGGGCGAGGGCACTCTTGCCGGCCGCCCCAGTGTCTTTATCCGTCTGGCCGGCTGTCCACTGCGATGCAGATGGTGCGATACCAAATACGCATGGCAGTCCACAGCCGGGACAGATTACAGCATCGATAAAATAATTCAAACCATTGGACAGTTTCAAAGCAAATTCGTGGTAATAACCGGCGGCGAGCCTATGATAAATCCGGATTTGCCGCAATTGACAAAGCAACTCAAAGCCATCGGCAAACATATCACAATTGAAACAGCCGGCATCGCCTTTATTCCGAACGTACTTTGTGATTTAATGAGTATCAGTCCGAAACTGAGTAACTCGGTCCCAGCCGATGCTGCTCTTGCCGCTGTTCACCAGGATTCGAGACTGGATACCACTGTTATTAGTGAGTTGATTGACAATTACGAATATCAACTGAAATTTGTCGTCGATTCGCCCCAAGACCTGACAGAAATCCAGCAGGTTACCGAAGAAACAGGAAACGTTGACCCCGGCAAAGTGATTTTAATGCCGCAGGCCCAAACGACAGAAGAGCTGTTAGCCAAATCACCGATGGTCGCCAAATTGTGCAAAAGCACCGGCTTCATGTTTGGCCAGCGCCTTCAGGTCTTACTCTGGAGCAACAAGAAGGGCACCTGACTCGCCTTTTTTGTAGATTTCTGAATTGACATTCAATAATCAATAATCGATAATAAACCTGTCCTGAGTTTGTCGAAGGATAGTAAATAATAATACAAAATCAGTATCAGCCGTAGAGCCAGCCCTGAGCGAAGTCGAACGGGCTGAATCCTTAATTTTGATATTTAATTTTTGATTTTTAATTTTTCATTGAACGCCCGGGTGGCGGAATAGGCAGACGCGCTAGCTTGAGGGGCTAGTCCACTTCGGTGGGTGCTGGTTCGACTCCAGTCCCGGGCAGTTGAAGCCATCAAAAGTCGGGAGCGTAGCGACCGATCTGCAAAGCCGTGTCATTGCGCCGAGTAAATACTTACCTGCCTGAAGGCTGCTATTTCAACGGCCAATTGTATTGGCAATAGCACAACCATTCATCAACGAACGCATTCAGATCAAGCTCGTCAACAATATCGCCTGAATCCTCGTACAAATCAGCAGGCAACCCTGTTCCTGTTTCAAGCCAGTATCCAGCAAACCTTGCAAAGTCCTCGAAATCCACCACACAAGTTGGCTCGCCCGGCCAGAAACCGCCGAGCAATTCATATTGATCACTTTGAGAATATGCCGCATCCGGCTGACCGATAGTACCTCTAACTATGTAAGCCCCACCTGTACTAACTGCTCCACCATTGTCGATCGTATATGAACTCAGATCGTATTTGGCTTCTACTAAAAAAGTTGCTCCCAGGACAATAAATATGGCACCTAATGCTACCTTAACATTCATCATTTCTCTCCTTCCTGCTGGGCTGCGAATTTGGCCACTAACTGTTCCACCTTTGCTAAACGAGCCTTTAGTGAAACAATCTCAACATCTTTTTCCTGCACAATTTTGTACAAACCCTGAATAGCGGCAAATGCAACACCGTCAGCATCTTCCATATTTATCGCCTTATCACTTTCGCCATATCCAAAAACCGCAAAGTCCTGCGCAACCGGCCCGACATGACGAATCGAATCATCCTGACTTTTCAGTTTATATTCGGCTATCGGCATAGCCATCAATCTTTCCAGAACTTCGATCCCATCCACCGGTTCAAATTTCTCTTTCGTCGCCCGGTCGCTTATCGAGTTCCACGAGTTACCCCCAGGCGCAACATAAACACCAAATTTCAAATTAGCTGTCGTATAGAAATATAAGCCTCCGGTAGACCTGACAAACCAACGGTTTGCAGTTGTACAGGAAATATCTTCATCGGTAGCATCGCCCCAGACAAAACTTCCATTGGCATTGGCCTTGGCACGCCTGCCCGCCGCAAAACTGTAATTACCGTTGGCCTCATTGCCGGTCCCGCCGGGAACCGTCGCATATTCGCCCGAGGCAATATTGGTGTGTCCTCCAGCTACCGTCGATGAATAAAGGCCCGTCGACTCATTACCGAAACCACCACCGATTGTACTGTATTGTCCAAGTGCTTTATTTTCTCTACCACCTCCAACAGTAGCACCCAAATTGTTTGCATCGTTATCGTAGCCGCCACTTACTGTTGCTGCTGAACCATTAACATTATTCAATCGGCCTCCTCCGATAGTTGCGGTTGGAGATATTGCGGAGATAAAATTTTGCGCTCCGCCACTAATCGTAGTGTATTGCCCGGAGGCTTCGTTATCCCATCCGCCCCCAACAGTTGCATGCTGTGCCAGGCCTGCCCTATTACTTAAACCTCCGCCTATGGTACATTCGATTCCATCAGCAGTGTTGCTTCTGCCGCCGCTTACTGTAGCATAGTTAGCCGTTGCATTATTATTCTCGCCTCCGCCAATAGTTGTATTCTGACGTGTAGCATAACCGTTCTCGCCTCCGCCAATAGCAGAATAAGCGCCGCTGGCGGTATTCATACTGCCACCGCCTATCGTAGAATTGCCGCCGGTCGCTTTATTCCTCCATCCGCCGCCAGCTGTCGCAAACGTTGTGTTATTGGTCGTACCATCACCATTGCCTGCCTGATTATCCCTGCCGCCACTAACCGTACAGTAATCATCCGTAGCAATATTGGGTTGGAAGTCGGTCCCGCCCCCACTTATCATTGCCCCAGTTGCGCCAGCAGTAACACTGTTACCACTGCAACCACCAATAATATTAGGACTGACATCATCAGGCTCAATACGCAGCCCACGTTTATTATTCACCCTTAGCTCCAGCGCGACATCATCGATGGTACCCAAAAAGTTGGTCGAACTGCTCGTTCCGCTATTACCGCTGAGGTCCCAAAAATTGCTATTATCCAAACCACCTGCCAACTTGGCATAAAGAGCATAAGGCGTCGGCCTAACCTGCTGCCGCGGCAGCAGGGGTGTATAAGAATTTGAGTCTTCCAGTTCGCCCGCTCTAACACCAATTTCGAGCCATCGTGCATCACCATCAAAAGCACTACTACTGAAATCCAGCTCTACCGTGAAATAACCATCAATTACATCAACATCAGGTTTGTTTACATCACTGCCTATCTGGCTGCTGCCGCTGTTGGCGTCATACAATTTAAACTGAAAATCATACAAATCGTTTGCCACATCGTTGTTGTCATAAAGATGCCCCTGATACGTAAACGCTGTACCTGATGGAACCGCTTTACTGACTTTAGCAAAGGACAATGTCACGCCAAGGGCAAAAAGCACAATTGTTAAAATTCTTACAGTTTTCATTTTTCTCTCCTTTTCAAAGATTTTTTTATTTTAACAGCGCATCGATAACGCTCTTTCATTCAATTTACTTGAGCCCAGGACTGTTGATCTACGGGAACACATTTTCTCACCGCTCCTAACCAGATGAGGGTCATTTGTACAAGATACAAAATCACAACATTATACCATTTTTTAGCCATAAATACAACCCCAAATCCCTTTCTCGTCAATAAAGAGCGGGATTATGGGACCTCAGCAGGTGATTTCTAATTTCTATATCGGTTTGTTTAGAAACATGCTGAACATATTCTGCCGCCATTTTCAGATTAGTATGACCAGGCGGTTGTTGAATAGCAATAGGACATTCTTTTCGGTTGCAAGGTAGGTTTAATACTTGAAATTTTGGTTTTCTCGCAATACGCAATACACATCACGCATCACGACTTGAGCCTTCGGCTCAACGTGTTAACTTAGGCAATATATCCCAACGTTTTTTCCTGATCCCGCTTTTTACCCCCATAAACCCTGATTTCGCTTCAAACGCGCAAGTTCACTTTTTAAAAATCTCCAAAAACACCGAATTTCTTCCGATTTTCCTTAAAAAACCCACCGATTTTCTCTGATTACTTCTGTTTTCTTACGCTTTTTGCCTTACCCATCTTAACACTTGCGCATTTGATTGACACGAATTGCCGATAACAGCCCAAAAACACTAATCACTAATCAATAATCATTAATCATTTGACTAAACCTGCGCATATGATTGATTTTCCTGAATTGTATTTCTGCACACCATGCCTTACGGCATTGATTATACTAATCCCAGATTTTCTGCTTCGGCGTATAGGCCGTAGCGTTTCATTTTCTTAAATAGAGTTGTCCGGTTTATCTGCAGCTTCTTTGCGGTTTCCTGTCTGTTCCAGTGATTTGCTTCGAGTGCCTGACGGAGGATGTTTTTTTCCAGCCCAGCCAGCGCCTTTTTCAAACTCGTCTGCTGATATGCCCTTTGTTGTCGGCTCTGGTCCTGCTTGATTACGTTCGTCAGGTCATCGGCACCGATAATTTTGTCTTTACTCAGCAAAACTGCACGTTCAATTACATTTTCCAGTTCCCGTATATTGCCGGGCCATGAGTATCGCTCCAGATATTCCAACGCCTCATCGTTAATGCCGAGTTTTTCCCTGTTGTGCTGCATGCAGTACATCTGTAAAAAATGCCGCGCAAGCAGTGGAACGTCTCCCACTCTGTCGGACAAAGGCGGCAGGTCTATTGTCACCACGTTTATCCGGTAATACAAATCTTCCCTGAATCTGCCCTGTTTTACTTCTTCCTCGATATTACGATTCGAAGCGAGCAAAACCCGCGTATCAACGGTCTGGGTTTTGTTACTACCCACCGGCTCGAACTGTCTTTCCTGCAGTACCCGCAAAAGCTTGACCTGCAGTGCGGCAGAGGCATTCGCTATTTCGTCAAGGAATATCGTCCCGCCGTCCGCCGCCAGGAATTTGCCTTCTTTGTTATTTATCGCGCCGGTGAACGACCCTTTAACGTGGCCGAAAAGTTCGCTCTCAAGCAGCGTCTCCGGCAGTGCCCCGCAACTGACCTCGACAAACGGCTTATTGCCTCGCCCGGAACGATGATGTATCGCTCTTGCAAGCATACTTTTGCCGGTACCGGACGGGCCTGTCATCAGTATCGTGGTCTTGCTGTCGGCGACCGCATCGATAAGGTCAAAGATTTTGGCCATCTTGTAATTGTGGCTGATTATGCTTTCCAGATTGTATTTTTGTCCAAGTTCCAGCCGCAATCTCTCATTTTCCCTCATAAGAGACTGTTGCTTAAATGCCCCTTCCACCGCTAATCGCAATTCATCGTCTATGACCGGCTTTGTAAGGTAGTCGTATGCGCCGCGCTTAATCGTCTCGACGGCGTTTTCAATCGAGCCATAGCCGGTTACCATAATCACAACCGTTTGAGGATAGTTTTTCCTGACGATATCCAACAGCTCCAGGCCGTTCCCGTCCGGCAGACTAAGGTCCGTGATGACCAGGCAGTAGCTTTGCTTTTGCAGTTCAGCCATCGCCTCTTTTAGGGTCTCGGCCCCGGTGGTCTCGAATCCCTCACGTGACAAAAACTCACACAGCGAATCCAGTATGATTTTGTCGTCGTCGATAACAAGGATATTATTTTCTACCATAGCTGACAGTTGTCCCCACTGATTTCCATAAAGATTTTGTAATCTGGTGTAACTAAAATATAAGAACCGACGTTCTCTTTGTCAACATAAAGGTTGCAAAAAAACAACGCGGGTGTGATTTTTTTCAACATCACACCACCTTTTCAGTGCTCACAGCGTGGATTTAGTATCATAGCTGCTGAAAACGGTTACAGAAGGCGGGAGCGGCAAAATTGGCCCTGAAACAATAAACATCGAAAATTCGTAACACTTTAGCTAATTGAAGCAATGCTTATAAAAACTTATGTAACTGCTAATCAAGTAGTAATTCCGGCGAGAATGGGCATCCAAACAAGCTCGCCTGTCGTGAGCACACCTGTACTGAGCTTGTCGAAGTAGTCGAACGGTCGGAGCTGGAATTACTACGGTCGAGGCCGAGACACCACTCGGCTAAAGTATTACGAAAATTCCGACATGGTTCAAAAATGGAATATTTCGCTAAACGATGAAATGCAAAAAGAACTGTGAGGAAAACTCA
>SDBV01007855.1_pt1 | contig 14497 bp, 4 predicted proteins | sample 2277081 | NCBI WGS metagenome assembly SDBV01 (sample SAMN10402039, study PRJNA504765) | marine sediment metagenome | isolation source: marine sediment core GS10_PC15, 223 cmbsf | place: Arctic Ocean: Southern Knipovich Ridge | collected 2010
CCACCAATGAGCGACACGGAGCCAATTCCGAGGGATAAATCACTAGGAGATGATAATTTAAGTTCAGAATGTTCTCCTTGGAGGTGGACGCCGAGTGGAAGGGGCGGGCTACTTTTAATTCGAGAGTTGGGATAGCGGGGAGAGAGAGGAATAGATTTAATTGAGCTATTTTCAGCAGAAGATTCACTGCTGGCCATCCCAGTCGACTCGGAAGATTTGCTAGAAGTTAAAGATTTGCTGCCCTTATTATACCATTTCTTTTGATTTTTCTTGCTCCCACTCCGTTGATTAGAACCAGTCTTACTCCCACCCCGTTGATTAGAACCAGTCTTACTCCCGGCTCTCGGATTAGAACTAGTCCGCCTTCTCCTTCGAGGGCTAAGCCAGCCTGGCATTTTGCGACCCACTCTCTTAGCGCTAGACATATTTTCAAGCTCCTTACCCGAGCCAATATTAAATCTGCCTTTTGACTTAATTTTGGATTTCCCTTTCTTCTCCTTTTTCTCCCCTTCCTTCCCATCGTTTTCTACACCGAGCTCGATAGTATATTTGTCTAGTTCATGTTCCATTGTTTTAAGCCAGTCCAGACCCCCTTTCTCCTGCTCTTTCTTTATCCTCAGCATAGTATTGCTAGTTTTGGCCTCTTTTTCATCCTTCACTTCTCTCTCCTCCTTCACTTCTTTCTTCTCCTTCTCACCTTCTCCCTCCCCCTTCACCTCTCTCTCCTTCTCCTTCACTTCTTTCTCTCCCTTCACCTCTCTCTCCTTCTCCCCTTCTCTCTCCTCCTCTCTCTTTCCTACTGGTCTTGCTTCCAAGTTTTCCGTTTTACTACCGATAGTTCGGTCAGATAAACTACCACTCAATTTATTTCCTAAACTGCCACCTGACGTGCCACCTCCACTTTGATCTGATAAGCTACCAGTTGGCAGACTATTACTGATCGGAGCTGGGCTAGTGCCGGGAAAATTCATATTATCACTTGATAAACTACTGATGGGAATGGGATTCATTTGGGTAAATCTCGTTGTTTTGGCTATCATTGCGGCCAGTCTGGAAAGAGAAGGGTCATCTATGCTATGGCCCGTTCCCTGACCGAGAGGTGGGCTAATATCAATATTGCTACCTTTCTTCTTTCGCCGCCGAAACATGATGAGAGTAAATATACACTTAAGTTAGATATATACAATGAACTATGTTGTCCCTTTCAATTAAAGATATTTAGATCAATCTCTCTCCGATATTAGAATAGAACCAAGAAGTCATTCTCCTTAATCTTCCTCCAAAGCGGAAGACGATTAATTTTTTTTTAATTCTAGGTTAGAACACTGTAGGAATACTATGGGAACGTTATGGGAACAAGGAATATTACGGGAACAAGGAATATTACGAGAACAAGGAATATTACGAGAACAATGAATATTACGGGAACAAGGAATATTACGAGAACAAGGAATATTACGGGAACAATGAATATTACGGGAACAAGGAATATTACGGGAACAAGGAATATTACGAGAACAAGGAATATTACGGGAACAATGAATATTACGGGAACAAGGAATATTACGAGATTATATCTAACTCGATGGGCTCCCAACCCGCTTTGTTTATATTGAAAACATGATGCAGATAGCCGGCGGCGGTGATAATAAGCATACGAGATGCGACTCGAATACATGCTAGACATTTATTTATGTCGTTAATTAAAGTAATTAGCTTGCTATTTCGTCCGAAATAGCATCGACCGGTATTTTCCATCATATCCATCCGTCCAACCACCCTTTTCATATTTCTAGACATGGAACAATATAGTTTGTTAACTTGATTGAGGGTCTTCACCGCCAGACTGCCTTTCACGGTAGGATCGATACTTTTATCCTCCGTGCTAATGGTCTTAAGCGGATAAGGATGACCTGGTCCCCGCCAGCGGCGAAAATACCAACCTAAGTTGAACAACTCGGTGAACCAATCTTTCATTAGTGCTATCTCTAAATTGGAGCAGTTAAGAATATAGTTTCGAATTGAAGCAATCGTTTTACCATTCTCTTCCAACTGCTTAATTCCATCCTCGATCATTATTAGTAATTCATCTAACACCCTGATATTATCGTGATCGTGTGGAAGAAATTCATTCTTACTAGAAACTTTTCTGACCAATCCGCGTAACACTCTCTGTAATGATCTGACTTCGCTCGGGGAAAATATTTTATACTGATTGAACTGACCGTAATTAGTTATCTGGTATGAGGGATTGGTGAAACTAATACCCTTAGTTTTTCGCTTAACGATTATTTCCGTACCATTTATCTGCCTAAACCCGCCGCTCTCAGGAAAGGCGGAAACTAATTCATTAATATCAAAGCTAACAAAGCTATCCAGGTAACCATAGGCCACTAGCATGGTCTGGGGATTAATAACCTCTTCTCCTAGTATCGTGACTTGGTTGATAGATAATCGAGGGTCGGTCAAATAAAAGAATTCCCTCTCATAATAACTATGACTGGATCCACTAGCTAGTGGATGATCGAATATCAAAAAATTATCTGCCCTGAGTACTGGACGAATACCAAAGGCCGATTCTATTTCAACATCGGCAAACCAGGATAGGTTGCTAGCGGTCATGCTAATTATATTTGAACGATTTAATGTTACCAACTCAACTTGATCCCTATATAACAGGGGGAGGGCTCGCAATATTCTAAAAGATAGGAGCATAGACTGCTCGATAGGAACCATTTTATCACTGACCTCGCTTATACCTAGTAGTTCTGCCAGTTCGGCCAACCGATTTTCAACCAGATATATCTCTAGCTTCTTAGCTTTTTGTAGAGTTAATTGACGCAAAGTGTCGGAACCTAACTTTAACTGATGAAGCTCGGCCAGTAAGGCAATTTGAATATTGTCCAGGGTCGAGAAGCGCTGATAACGTTGCTGATAATGGCTAAGTGTCTCAAGGTTAACACTCAACGTCTTCGGCCGTTCCATAGTTTTCAGCAATATTCTGAGATCAGGCTCCGACCAGAAGCGATATTGCAGTGGTTGCTCAAACAGCATCACGACTAGTCGAAAAAGTTCGTCCCATATCAGCATATTAATTTGCTCGGCTATACTCGATATCATTTCTCCCACATTACTCTTGATATCTATGGCTAGACTTAGCAGATAGTGATAATTCGAACCAAAAAGGTCTGTATCAGCCTGATAAATTCCAGCCATAGCTCCCTCATAATTATTATAAAAATAAGGCACATCCGTAGGAGAATTAGAGGGAAACCAATTAAATTTGCCGTCATTATCAATTAGCATCATAATTTGGGCCACAATTTTGGGATCAAGACTCGCGGCGACTATGATTCCGGCCCGTGCTAGTATCTTGATATTAATCTTATATGGCAAATTAGCAAATTTGTTAACTAGGGATTCGTCTCTGATTTTATGATAATTAAGAATCGTTATTGTGCCGATGTTTCGATGACCATGCCTTGTATCATCCTCTATGAAGCAGGCGGGAAGCAGACCAGCATTGATACACTTCATCGGCCCCACTTTAGAGATTAAATTATAAAGACCCATTTTCAATCCGCGATATAACTGATCGAGGTCCAACTTAGATAAGCCTGCAGCATAGAGCATCTCGTCAGTTATCAATCCCCGTGGCACATTCAAGACTGCAAGGTTGGGAATATACCTATTAATCGTTGATAGTTTTTCAATCTGACATTGTTCCCTAATTTGTTGGTAGATTTTCCATTGACCAAGATCAAATTCTAACACTCCCTCCTGATAAAGTTCGACCAACATACTACCCCTATCCTTTAATCGGCCATGATCATCTCTTTCCCCTATCCTATACGACTTAGCTAGAACCTTAGCGATGAAAAATACCCGACGAGAAAATGACCAGAATGCATCATCCAGCATAAACTTATGCTCATTCTCAATTCGACCATCCTTCACTAATCTTTTGAAAGCAGTTTTCAACTCTGGCCAATCACTCTCTTCTGGTTGTTTACTGGCTATTAACATATCGAGGGCTCGCTGGTCAGTTAGAACCGATTCTTGACGCAGCAGAAAGTAGCCATATTGCATTTTCTGGTGAAGGGTATCGATAATACGTAACTTTCTAGTATCTTTTAGCTTCGTAGCGATCTGCCCCTTGCTAGCTTTTGACATGGCCTCAATTAACTCACCGTTAATTAATGGTATTTCATCTTCACATGCCAAGCCCTCCCTCTTTAGCCAGTTAGCAGCCAAACATATTAGGCTAGCCTTCTTTATTCCCCGTTGATTAATCTTAATCCCTGCAGCGATTAATAAGGATCGTAACTGCCGAACCTTCATCATAAACAGAGCGACGATAGTTATCTGACCATAATCAACCAGATTGAAATTCTTGCTCAGATGGAGGCGAGTGAAGAGTAAAAGGAGTAGAACCGAACCAGAGCGATTGTTGGAAAGGATGAATGAATGTCCTGACGGTAAAGGTAGTTTAGCTTCCTTAACTGCCTCTTCGAATATATCTCTCTCAGGGGGAAGTTCAGGGATCGAAATAGTAATTGGATCGGATGGCTCTAGCCACTGACCAGCTATTTTTAGCTTCTTATCAGATTTGAACAATTCATAGTATGAGAGGGATTTAGTGCCCAAGAATATCTCGAGGTTAGATATCGGAGTTAATGCAGATATCGGAGTTAATACAGATATCGGAGTTAATGCAGATATTTTAGCTGGCAATAACCTCAGCTTGGATAAGTCTGCTCTCCTTTCTACTCTATCCACTTCCTCAATTGACCAGTCGGCCATTGTCTAGCAGTAAATCTGACTGATGAATTTTAAATCTAGTCGGGGAGAAGTTGATTTGATCCCTTATTCAAAAATAATAAGAGATCAATTTTTGACCATATTCTTTTAAAAATAACTCGCCTTTATAGCTAAAGGTCGGAGGGGACAATCTGTAGCTTAATCTTGGAAATTCCAAGATTAATAACATAAATACTTGGTAGTTCTCTTTATTACTGTATTCCGGCTATCCTCTTTATATTTAGCCCCTCGATGCTGTGATCAAAGATGAATGTTAAATAAGCGTAAGCCGTTCCTATGAATATAGTGGAATTGACTCGAACGCAGGCCTCATCAGAGTTTTCTCCCTCGGTGGCTACCGCGCCGACATAATAGCCAATGTTATTGGGATGAGCTATCACCATTCCTCCCATCAAGTCATAGGCCGGTAAATTACGCAACGTGGCTTGTAACTCGTCGCTCATCTCATCCTCTAGTTGGCCTAATTTTCCTAGATGTTCAGTCGTTCGACGTTTGTATTGGGAACAGCCCAGCACTTTAGTCTTTTTAACCTTGGTTGCCGATTTCTCTAATGGGTAGGGATGACCGGGTCCCTTCCATCTTCTCATATACATACCAATTTGAAGCAACATTTTAAGCCAGGTTTGGGTTAGCTTTCCATCTTCGGCTGATAATTCCCGTAGCTGTTTATTCAAATCTGATCTGAACCCCTTCATCTTCTGCCGATATTCCAGCCCTATTCCAATTTTAGATAGAATACTCTCCATTAATTTTCTGCGCTGCTGATGTAAATCCTTCTCTTTGCATTTTCTCCCCTTTTGAGCAGAGGAATACCCAGTAAAATATTCATTTAATAGGTTGGAAAGGGAGACCAGGCTAGAAGTGCTAAATTCTTCCCTAATCTTATCCGGCCTAGTAAATTTAACCACATGATCAGGTAACTTCGTTATTCTCTCATCATTTAGGACCACTGAGGATGGAGGTGGGCCGCCCATAATAATCTGACCCATATCACTGAGGATGGATGCAAATGAACCATGACCATCACCGCTGACCACAAAATGAGATGCAATGTTATCATTATCAGAAATATTTGATTCATCTCCAACTTGAACTGGGCTATTATTTGCCAATGCTCTAAGAATATCATAAATCCCTCCTGCTATTCCACTGCTAGAAGTGGGAGCAAATAAAATCCCATCCAGTCGAGAAAACTGACTGGAAAAGGAGCCGGGAGAATAAGCAGAAATGTTTGAGTAGGGAGAGGCAGTAGAGGAACCAAAAGATAAAGTAGGGGTAGCAGAGGAACCAAAAGATAAAGAGGAATTAGGGGCGGGAGTAGAGGCAGGAGTAGAGGAGGAACTGGAAGCTACGGAGGAAGTAGTTCGGCTTCGATTGGCTCTTCGCGATAAAGACCGAACAAGATCAATATGGAATTGCGGATTATTTTCGTTCAATTGACGGGTATCTTCCCATCCGGCGCCGCTTGATGAAGTTTCCTTGATTTTGAAACAGCTATCAAATTCTGCTAATTCGTACATACGATATTTATCCAACGTTCCGTAGGCCAACATGAATTCCCCGTAATCATCCACCTCATTAAGATAGGTAGTTTGATTATTAGTTGATCGTCGGATGGGGGGCGAAAAGAAATCTTCTTCATACAGTAGTTGATATAATTTAATAATTAGCTCTTTCCGTGAGTCAAAGGGTGGAAAACAATTAAGACTACGAATCAGCTCTTGATCACCAAAAGAGGCGATGTGATTAGGGCCCCAAGAGCTTAAATCACTAATCGAAGGTGGAGAAAGACAAGCAGGGCGATCAACTACTGGTTGATAGTAAACTAAATTATTAGTAATATATCTTTGTTGATCATCGACCGATGGTGGTATATACATTCCCACTTGGTTAGCTATTATTATGTCAAAAGATAATTGATGTTTAATTATTAACGGCTCTAATTTGGAGCGAGAAGACATAGGAAGCGCAGCTATTCTGCTTAGCGGTAATTTATATAATTTCAGTACTAGAGTTATGGCTTCCTTTGACATACTAACATATCGTTTGTATCGCTCGATATACTTGCCTATATTTCGTTTACTGAGCAAAATATCTTTGCTATTTACCTTGTCTGTACTAAAATCATTTGATCTAACCGCTAACAACTCGGAAAGCATTTGTTCAGTACTCATAAAAAGGGCCTTAATTGACCCTTTGTTGCAGGTCCGATATACTAGCACTTGCTCGAACCATGATAATTTTCCAAATGTTAATTTGTACCAATTGGTGTCCAACCGTTGTTTACCGTTTGTTGAAACAACTATAAAAACTAATTTCAGAAAATGAGGCCAGTTATCATCATTAATGTATGGTAGGCTGTTACGCAAGTTGATACCATATGTGGCTAACCTCCACAATAGCCTGGATGAACTACTACAATATCGATTGCAGGGTTCTCGCTCCCACTGATTCAGAATCATGTTTATGGTTTGATCCCCAAGATAACTGAATTTTCCCGGAATGCCAGTAATCAATCCCTTATTGTTAATTGGTATCATATAACGTCGATGGGTTGCCGCCTCTAATGCAGCATTGGTCACACAATGAGCTGCCTGGTAGGTTAAATAATTAAACTCTGGCATTCCTTGATATTCTTGTCCCGTTGGTGGCCACTGGGCCAATTTGATCCAACTGGTATTACTGTAAGCAGAATTATCTGCTAATGAATGATACGGATCAAGATTTCGAAGATTGACGGCTTTGAATATTTTTTCTACAACTCGAAGGCAATTTTCAGCTAATAATTTCTTAAAATGTCGCGACACTTCTGCATATTTCTTGCTATCGATAATTCCTCGGCTTCTAGTAGTTAAATTTCCCTTGGCTATTGGTACTACTATGTTTGATGGCAGTAGTTCCGCTGGTAATGCTACACTTTTTATATCCCATTCTTCGTACCTCAATATATTACCCATCTGCAAGTGAAAGTCATATATCCCCGTATTATATATAGAGATCAGAGCCTCACTGTTAGTATGAAAGACTCCACCGTAAATATTTCGCAGTAGACGAATGTCTAACGATTTAGTGGCTAGACGAGATACTATTCGTTTTTCAGTGAGCCAATCATAGATATTCAAGACGGTGATTCGCTGATAATACTTGGCTAATTTTACTAATTGATCGATGGATTTTTCTCGTCTATTCGGATAGTTAGGCTTGACGCCCAACACGGTAATTAACGCATTAACATCACCACTTTCAACAAAGGCTGGAAAGGCTGTCTGTCGATGGATGGCAATTATTTTTAGATAAAGATTCTCAATATTTTGAGCTAATTGTTTGACAATTTTCTTCGTTGCGCTAATATTGGAACAACCATCTGGAGATTCATGTTTACGTCGCTTGGCTGCCGGTATATCACTGATAATACCGGAACCTTGACTTCGCGAAGTCAAAGTTAGTATATCACTGATAATACTGCTCCCGACTTTCATAGAGTTGGAGGCCGGTATTTTAATAAAAGTGGCGGTTCCTGGACTTACACCTCTGGTAATACTGCCTCCTCCAATTCTATGACAATTAGAGCCCCTAAGTGTCAATGTACGGCTGGTCAGGGTATACGACCTATTATCTATCCAATTGGATATGATACCATCGATGGCCGATTTTTCGATCGGTGATAAATATATTAGCGAAAGATTATCGGATTGAAAGTTTTGTTGATCATACTGGTTAGGCTGAGAACGATTGTCATAGTTAGGCTGAGGTTTTCCAATCCGTTTGGCTAGCAAGATGAGTTTCGACCAAAAGGGATCTATTTTTAACTGATCTGAAGTGTGAGCAAGCGATAATACCAATTTATTACCCAATTTAAATAAATTAGAAAGAACATCAATTCCTCGTGCTCCTGTTACTTGCGCTCCTTGCGAGAAGGTGAAGGCTTGGCGTACTGAAAATGATGGAATTGGACGTGGCTTAATTGCTGAAAGTTGAGGGAAGGACTTATTCGCCAGCGGTGAGGGCAAGGGCCTTATAATCGGGTCGTTCATCGAGGAATAGAGAGAGAATTAAAAACTTAATCTAGAGATTATTCGACTAATTAGTATCGGAAGAGGAAGATTATTTACAATTAATTGAGAGAGAAGTTATAATAACATTTTTTTGAATGAAAATCTTTCTCCCTATCTTCCAGTCCTAGGGCAATAAATGAGATATTTAGACCTAGTTTCGGAGTAAATGAATTTTGTCTTATCTCCCGGAATAGATTTGTTCTAGATCATAGATTAATTTTATCTAATAGAAATAAAGGGTTCTTTTATAAGAAGTAGAAAATTGTGGCTTGGCGAGGGAATGAACATACTTGATAGTTTAGAGAGCTGAACTGAGCATGACAGAGAATAAGAGGAAAAAATTTTCCAATCTCTCATCTTTTAAGCCGATTAGCAATGGTCTAGACAATTATTATTTTAATCAAGAATCCTTCTACCAATCAGACGCTGAACCAGAGGGGGCGACTTCTAACTATCTATCAGAAGACGATTACTGGTATGAAGATAACTATTCATCGGAGGATGAGTATTCCGACGATAAGTACTCAGATGACCCCCCTCCAATACGTAATAACTTTCTCTCTCCTGGCCTTAAGAACACCGGGATCGTAGAGTTAACGTGTGAAGGTGAGCCATTAGATGTACAATGTATTAGTCCATTTGACAGCAATAAGTTGCTAGAAGCAGGACCGTCGAGTAGCCAACGAAGACTCAATAATTACACGATAGAACCTCGAGTTAAAATACCTAAAATAATAATGCAAACTTGGAAAACTCATGACATACCTGAAAAGTGGTGGGAATCTCCAGTATCAATTAAACAATATATGCCTGGCTGGAAGCATGTTCTAATGACAGATGATGATAATGATCGATTCTGTCAGAAATATTTTGCTGATTTTTGGCCCTATTTTAATGGGTTTGAGCATGACATTCAACGAGCCGATGCCATTAGATATATGTGGCTCTATGTTTATGGCGGAATATACATGGATTTAGATATAGTCGTTGTTAAGCCCCTGGATGATCTCTTCTATTTTGACGTCGAGTTATATCTTTCTCCCTCTGGCAATGTTAGCTCCTATTTAACTAATTCATTCATGGCTAGCAAACCGCGCCGTACTTTATGGTTAAGGATGATTGCTCATATGAAACAACCCAAACCAAGATGGGCCTGGGGTAAACACATGACTGTAATGAACACCACTGGGCCGGTGGCCCTTAATTATGTAGTTAAAAATGAAGGGTATACTTATTTGGCCTTGTCGGCGAAGAAGGTAATGCCCTGTTCAGTTTGTAATATAGATAGTTGTGATATAGGCGACGCTTATCTTCGACCATTAATTGGTAGTTCCTGGGTTGCCTGGGATACGAAGGCCATAAACTTCGTTGTCTGCAATTGGAGGACTTTAGTAACTATTATCATCATTATCCTTGTGACGGTAATTCTTTATTTCATTGTTATGTCTCTAATACGGAAGTTTGGGCCGGCCTGCGTAAACCGATGTGGAGGAATTTGCAAGATATAGCAGGGCTAATTTCATCGCTCACCTATATTGGGACACGTTTTCTGACCAGTATTCCTGGTCAGAAAAAGGAGGCTAAGGGGTAATGTACTATTCAGATTAAACACTAAGCCTAAAAAAATATTTTTTATTGTGGGAATAGATTTTTTTTCTTATAAAACAATTACACTAAGCTTATACTTAAATCATTATGTCTCAGTACGGATATCGCCGCTATGGCGGAAAAGAAACGAAATTTTGTCGAGATGATGGTGGTAAAGGTCGACGTGATAACAAGGGTCGACGAGGTGGTAAAGATTGTCGGGATGGTCATCGGGACAGGAAATGTCGGGATAGGAAGGATGGTCATCGGGACAGGAAATGTCGGGATAGAAAGGATCGATGTGATAGGAAGGATCGCCGCGATCGAAAAAGTCGAGGGAGGATAGATAGCGGACGAGATATCCAGGAGTTTCAGTCCGAGCCCCTTATCAGGCGAAGTTTCTTGGCTATCAATGACGTTCTACCTCAGTTCAAGACTTTGCGGGAGGTACGGTGGGTTTGGCTTGACGAATTCAAGGAATATCTAGTCCTTTCGGAGGTAGACTTTGAGCGACATGAAGATGGATCGCTAACCGAATCGATGTTGGTTAAGAGAGTAAGAGCTGAAATAATGGTGGAAAACAATTCATCTCTAACAGTGAATTTTAAAGAGGATTCTGATGAAAGCGACTCTGACAGTGGTAGTTCTGATAGTGGCAGTTCTGATGATAGTTCTGATGAAAGTGACTCTGACAGTGGCAGTTCTGATGGCAGTCGTAGCAGGAGCCGCAGTCGTAGTAAGAGCCGCAGTCGAAGCCGCAGTAAGAGCCGTAGTCGTAGTCGCAGTCGAAGTCGGGATCGTTGCAAGAAACGCTGCGGACACCGTTGCAGAGGCTTTTGTAAGAAGGGCGGCAAGGGTCACGGCAAGGGTCGTAGTAAGAGCCGCAGTCGAAGTCGTAGTAAGAGTCGCAGTCGAAGTAAGAGTCGCAGTCGAAGTAAGAGCCGCAGTCGAAGTCGTAGTAAGAGCCGCAGTCGAAGTCGGGATCGTTGCAAGAAACGTTGTGGACAGCGCTGCAGAGGGTTTTGCAAGAAGCGTGGTAAGGGTCACGGTAAAGGTCGAAGCCGCAGTCGTAGTCGAAGTCGTAGTAAGAGCCGTAGTCGAAGTAAGAGCCGTAGTCGTAGTAGGGATCGTTGTAAGAAACGTTGCGGACAGCGTTGTAGAGGCTTTTGCAAGAGACATGGCAAGAGACATGGCAAGAGACATGGCAAGAGACATGGTAAGAATCGCCGAAAAAGGAGATGCCGAAAAGGCAAGGGTCGAAAAGGTAAAGGTCGACGCAGAAAGGGTAAAGGTAAATGTCGACGAAAGAAGAATAATGAGGTGATTCCCCGAAGATCGCTCTATACTGTCGCTCTCAATACCACCTCTGGCACTGTCCCTCTTAAATTAGCTGGGGTGGTTAATCGCGGATTTATAAGTGAGAAACGTATTAATGGTCTCTCTGGTTCTCTTGCTTCTTCCTTCGAGTTGGAGGTAGGCGACCTTATTGCTCTGGAAGTTATAGCCGCTAATGCTATTCTTCCTCTCATTGAGGGGACAACCGGTTTTGGTCAGGGGGTCTATAGTGGCAATGGCAATTGGTCTAGCGTTGGCCTCGGCTCTTCAGTTGAAGCCTCGGCTATAGTAAGTTCTATTTACCACAATAATGGTAAGAGTTATTCCAAGTATTCATCACTGATTCCGGCTCTTACGCCAGCTGACTCAACTCTAAGTTTTGATGCCCTAAAATGGATTGTTGGTCAACCCACCGTTGGAACCACCGGTAACTTCTTTTCCATTCGCCTTCCAGCCACTGGTTCTGATTCTGTTGAAACTTTTATTGTTACCCCGCCCGCATTGGATGAATTCGATTTTAAGGACTTTGGTCGAGCAGTTGATTTTAGTGATAATGGCCTACTGGCCTTAGTTGGCGCGCCACTAAGTAAAAAGATTTTCCCCGGCGCACCAGTTGACTCCGGAGCGGCCATATTTTACCGCTTTAATGAGGTGACTAAAGTATACGACGTGGTCGAAGTTCTAGAGGGCACTAATCCTTTTGTTAAGACTAAAACTGGAGAAGCGGTAAGTATCAGTCATGATGGCTCAACTTTTGCCATAGCCAGTCCGGCTGGTGGTACATCCGCAGGCGGTTACGTTGACATTTATCACGTCGAAGATGAGGGTAAGAGCATTCAATTTTGGGCCACAATTCAAGGCCTATCGCCCAATTTCGGAAGGAGAATTGAACTTAACGCTGATGGAACCTTCTTGGCTATCAATCAAGCCAATGATAGTGATGTAGTGGTCTTCTTCTACCGTCGAATTGGCTTGATTTGGATCCAGGAATTTACGCAACGACTTGACCTGCCAGCCAGCATCACTAGGTCAGGAGCAGAGTTCGAGTGGAAAAGCCTCGATATCACAGCAAATGGCCTAGGAAATACAGTGGCTGTTGGCTTATCCTATCGTCGATTGGGCCAGATTATATTGACAGCCGGATTAGTTTACGTCTTCTTTAAAATACTTGGCATCTGGCGCCGAGTTACGATTTTCTCCCAACCTGCTGTCGGCCTTGAGCCTGAGCATCTTATTGGCATCACACCTATACTTCCGAATGGGATCAACCCGGAAAGTGACTTTGGCCAATGTATTTCAATGAATAATGATGGAACCAAACTGCTAATTGGGGAGCCTGGATTCATTGGTAATTCAGTTGATTTTCTAAGACCATCTGGCGCAGTGCATGAATATAACTTGGGCGCTTATGAATCATTGGCAGTCATCCACTATCAAGATCTCTTTCATCGTGTGGAAAATGGAGATGTGATTTCGGAAGATGTGGTCGCGGTCTAAATATTAACAATATAACGATATTAATTCCTATCATCGTATTAACCAATACGACGATAACTTGAAAATCCTCAGTTGACTATTCTATCTATCCTTTTTATCACTGTGTTAACGTATCATCGTATTAACTTATAACTGTATTAACGGTATCGTTATATCACTATACCATCGTATCAACGTATCCTCTTATCCTTCTATCATCGTATCAACGTATCAATTTATCCTCACATCCTACCTATCCTCTTATCCTCTTATCCTACCTATCCTCTTATCCTCTTATCTCTCTATCTCTCTATCATCGTATTGAACAATACGATGATACTTCGACTAACTTGATTTGACAACTGGCTGGAATAATATTTTTTTCGAATTAAAGACTGGATTATTGTTGAATTTAATTAACCATGGCTGATTACTATCGACCATATGATGACGATCATCCTCGTTTTAAAGGTTCCTCTAGATGGGACGATGAGAGATTTAGTAGCTATCGTCGAGGAAATAGTTGGCGGGAGAGTTATTACCAGGAAAAAGAGGGGCGATCAACTGGGATAAGAAAAGGTCATAGGGATGATAATAGGAAAGACTGTAGGCGAGATAATAAACGGGATTGTGGCAGAGATTGGAAGAAAGATTGTGGCAGAGATTGGAAGAAAGATTGTGGCAGAGATTATAAGAAAGATTGTGGCAGAGATTGGAAGAAGGACTGTAGGAGAGATCGAAAGAGGGATTGTGGCAGAGATCGGAAGAAGGATTGTGGCAGAGATCGGAAGAAGGATTGTGGCAGAGATCGGAAGAAGGATTGTGGCAGAGATCAGAAGAGGGATTGCAAGAGGGATTGCAAGAGAGATAGGAAGAAGGAAGAGGAGCCCACTGTCGTTTCACACAGTTGTCTGTTGATTAATAATATTCTACCCCTGTTTCAAACCCTACGTCAAGTTGGCTGGCGCTGGATACCAGCAAGACAGGAATACCTGATTCTTAGCGAGGAGGAAATAGCGGCCGATAATGAGGCTGCCGCCACTAGCGGTGGAGAGATTAGCGGTTACCGTCGGGAGCAGAAGAAATGTCCCAAACCGCCAGCTCGACTACGATCTCTCTACAATGCCGTCCTTCATAGCACTTCTGGTACCGCCCCGTTGAAAATATCAGCGGTGGTCAATCGTGGTCTTCCGACTGAAAGAAAGATTGACGGAGTGCAAGGG
>SDBV01007856.1_pt1 | contig 14494 bp, 23 predicted proteins | sample 2277081 | NCBI WGS metagenome assembly SDBV01 (sample SAMN10402039, study PRJNA504765) | marine sediment metagenome | isolation source: marine sediment core GS10_PC15, 223 cmbsf | place: Arctic Ocean: Southern Knipovich Ridge | collected 2010
CCAACCATTGCCAATCCAGCAAGAACTGCGCCAATTTTTGACCAATTAAAACTTTTTTGCATTTTTCTAATTCCCTCCTTTCAATAATATTAAGAAATACTTTTCGTTATTATTTATATATGCCATCATATTTACCAATAATACTAAAAAACGACCCTTTATAAACCTTTCTATTTTGGTTTTGGTTTTAAACTGCGTGTAAAAGCCAACCTTTAAAACTCAAATTACCATCTGAAGCATCTCTTGAAATTTCAATTTTAATAAATCTAAATACAAAATTATCTGCTGCTAATGTAAACGAACTTTCAATAGGTGTACCCTCGCTTGTTTCTGTTATATCACTATCTATAGTTCCGACTGTTACATAAGAACCGCCATCTTTTTTTGTTTGGATAAAAATTGAACTTGTTCCCCCACCGCTACTTGCTACCCATGTCGCAGTCTTTGAATAAACACGACTATGTGCTGCATCTTCTCCTAAATCTATCTCAATAATTGCTCCTCCTGCTGATGTCATAACACCTGTTCCTGTAACAGTCGTATTATCTGCATCAGTTAGGTTTGTAAGTGTTGACGGAGCAGGGCTCCAAACACCACTTTCTGTCGGTGTTTTACCAAAAGACGCTCTATATCTTATGTTTTGGTCAAACTTATTTACTTCACTTGCGAATAATATATCCCCATCATCTTTTGGGAATTCTCCTTCATCTGCCATAATATATACCTCCTTTCATTTTAAAATGTTTCATAATTTAATTGGATTTGTAACTCATTAGTCCCATCAAATGCAACTGAAGCAAAACCATCTCTGCTCCAACAACTTCCAGTATCTGCTGCACTTTCTGTAAACATTGAAAATTCAGATAAACCAATACCAGACATTTGTACACTGTTTCTATCTCCAATATATATAACTTGTTGTGTTGTTGTGTTGTCCGTTGATGTTGGAGCAAATCTTACAACCTCATTAATTAAATTGACATTAGTAACTGCCACTACACCACTTCCATCACCAATAGCTAAAAATTGTGGCCTATTAGAAGCAAAACTACCTATTGCTAACGATGCTCCACTTTGTCCTGTTGTTGTAAATACCATTATACTTCACCTCCTGATTGTTGCACTGTAAATGCACTTCTTGAATCTCCTAAAAAATTTATTCCACTTGCCACGACACTTCCCAATATACCACCAAAAGTTGGACCAGTAACACCATGAGGTCCTTTACCTAATATAAAACTATTTCCTAATGTTCTTGTCCTTATTTCAAATTCTTTCACTCTAAAACTATAACTTCCTGCCCCCACCTCTAATCTAGTTATAACATCAGAGGTCAACATGTCTCTTGCCTGCAATTCTCTTATATTATTAATAATTTCTTTCATAGTATCCGTCATGTCTCTTATTCTTTTATTTACTCTAACACTCATAACCCTATCTGACAGATTGTTTCTTGTATCAAAATTGTATCTAACTTCTAATATATCAAATACTTCACTATTAATATTTTGATTTGGTATATTAACTATGATGGTGTTTCCTGCTGTTAGTGTTGTTAGCCCTTGTAAATCTATTGTTCCTTGCGTCCTTGGGTCTTTATTTTCTGATAATACATTTAAAGCAGTATCAGTTGCATGTGATGGTGTTTTTATATTTCTATCAACTATCCATTTTGTTCTCGGACCAAATTGGTCTGCACTTGCTCTATCCTCTGCAAATTTTATAATAGGCGTGCTCCTGTCATAAGCAATTATTATACTTCCATTGTTTGGTGGGACATTATCTCCAACATTAGTTCCACTTAGAAAAATAACTTTTTGGTTATCAAAATCTACTTGATATTCTGTCCCAGAAACTGGGTCTCCAATCGTACCTTGAAATAAGCCACCCTGCCTTACAACACTGCCATTGACAGTGACTTCTGTATTATGTGGTTTATAGCTTAAAGTGAATTCGCTTCCTGCCCCATCACCTAGAAATTCATCTTGTATACCTGTAAATATTCTTTCACCATAAACAAACACTCTATTAAATAATTCACTTCGTGATGTCTTGAAATTTGCCTTAACTATATTTGTGCTGTCTAAAGTCAAACCACTTATTATACTCCCCCTGTCCTTAAAGAATAAATTCTTATCTTGGTCTATAAAAAAATAACTATCGCTTAACTCTGCCAATTTCTTTATGGCATCAAATACACTAACACCAACAAAACTAATGTTATCTATGGTTCTTGTTGTTGCATCATATTCTTGCGTACCACCTATTCCATGTGCACCGAAACCACCGCCAGGAGCAACAACACCACCCACTGTAACACCTGTGACATATTTATCAATTAAATCCTTAACAATAACACTAACTTCTGTGTTGTTAAAAACCTCTGGTTCAACCATACTATCTATAAGTCTTGACATGAAATCTCTTCCGCTTATTTCCACTATCTCATTTTGTCCTTGCCCTTTAAATTTTATATCTTCTATAAGGCCTGTAAGTAATTTTGTTGTAGGGGGGTCTACATCTTTTTCAGCTGTTATAATAACTTCTTGCCCAACAGAGAAATCTGTGTTATGCTTGCCATCTAAATTCTTAAAAGTAGCTTTGAATGATGAGGAAACATTGTTAGTTCCAATAGAAGAACTAACTTGCACACTTTGTGCATCATCAAATGTTGTTCCCCCTGCCTCGAATTTTACAAACACTACCATTTTAGAATAACACCATTTTATCTAATCTTTCTTGCAATGCTTCTGCCACAGCATCTGCATCAAGTCCATTTACATTTTCTATATTTATAACAACCCCACCGCCACCTAAACCTTCAGGGTTTTTAGTTGCTATTAAAGTATCGCGAGGGTCTGTTTTTATAACATCACCATTTGGTCTTATAATTGCATCACCAACGCCGAAGAATCTTTTTATTCTCCCTACATCTACTTGAAATCCAACACCTTTATTTACTTCTGGGATTTGTCTTCTTGCTCTTGCTGCCTCATTATATTTTTCTATTAATCTATTTGTATCATCTATAACACCTTGTATAGAGTCTTGTTCCGCTTCATATCCTTCTTCCTTTCTACCCTGTTCTTCCAAGAATTGGTCTGTTACAAACTTTGTAGACTCTAATAATTCTTTTTGTTTTTCTGTTAATATGTCTTGTAATTCTCTTTCTCTTGTTAAATCATCAAACTTTCTTTTTTCTCCCTCAAAAAATTCTTGAAAACCAGAAGAAGTTAATTCTCCTGCCTTTTCTAATCCTATGGAATTTTCTGCCTGTTGTATTTCTCTCAAGTTTCCAAACCTTTCAGATTCAAGTCTTAATATTTGTAGTTGGTCTCTTTCTTTATCTAATTGCTTATCAATATCATCTCCTCTTAATTTTCTTAATTCTAATTGTCTTATAACTTCTTTCTGTTGTGCAATTTGTAGACCGACGCCTCTTTCACCAACAAAAGTAATATCCTTTAAATCTTGTAATGAACTTATAAGACCTTTGGCTCTTTCTTCTGATGTTCCCAAAGCACTACCCAATTCAAGAATGGCTTCTCCTGTATCATCAAAAGCCCCTTCAACACCAACTAAGGTATCCACTGTATTTTTTAGTAGTTCTTGTTGTTCTCTTATACCAGAGGCACTATCAAAAACTAATAATAAAAATTCACCTATGCTATCTTTTACATTGCTATAAGTTGCCCCTAATCTCTGTAACTTTTCAGCGTGTGTTTCTAATAAGAATATTTGTGCTCGCAATAATCCTTCACTTTCTTCTAAAATGGCATTTTCCAAAGCAATCTTCTTTTCTGTTTCACTTAACTCTCTTCCAACAATTCCTAATGTATCTTTATAATCTTTATATGCTTTATTCAAATCAATAATAATACCCAAATTATCCAGAATTAATCTTGATTGTCTACCAATGCCTATCGCAATATCGGCAAAGGCATCAGTTGCTGTTCTTCCAAAAACCTTGCTTCTTGCCGTTGCTACTGCTAATAGTTTTGGTAAGTTGCTTCTACTTACACCCAAAGCTAATGCTCGGTTGGCATTATCAACAAGTTCTAAATCACTAACCATACCCTTGCTGGCTCTCCTTAAATCTGTGAGCATTATATCAGCAGAATCACTCATAGCTAAATTAAATTGTTGGAATGCTCTCTCTGATTGAATTGCTGATTTAACGGCGCTTATACCAAACCCTACTGCTGCTCCTGCTAATATTCCATATCCAATTCCAGTTGACTTTAAAAAAGTACCTATTCTTTTAAAGGCAGATTGTTGCACTTTAAGTTTTTTATCTAACCTATTAAACTGCTTACTATAATTATCAATAGCCCTTATTACAATACTTATTCCTGCGCCCGTTGCTGCGCCTCCTAATATTCCTACCATTTCTTTTTTCTATTATTTAGTCTTTGTTTTCGTCTAACACTATTTATATGTCGGATAACAGTCTTTCTTTCAAACTCAGTTAGTTTATTTATATCCTCAAAACTCCAACCTAAGTCTCTACAAATTTCTATATTTGTTTTTATTCTGACTTTTCTTCTGTTTCCGACTTCTGAAAATCTTTCTCATTCCAACCATTCAATTCACCCAAGGTTTTATCAATTGCTATTCTTTCTCTCAGGGTTAATTTGCTATAATCTTCATCTGTAAGATTCGCACTTTTTTTAATTATTGTTACACCTCTATCTGTTCTATCTTCTAATTTTTGAATTTCATCAAATTCTATAGCTAATAGTTCGTGAACTACGAATGTCTTTTCTCCAACTTTAACTTGTTTCTCTTCCATATATAGACCCCCTTACAATTATCTTGCGTAGTATTTTGCAATACCATCTAGCGCTTCAGCACTTACATTCTGTACACTTATTGTCATAGTTTGCTCATGTATTCCTTCAACTGGTGAAGGTGTCTCCATGTCTGTAATTTTACATCCACTTAACACTATAAATACACTTCCTGCGTCTGCTCCAACTGATTGAACCATACTATTAAATTCTGTTCCTTCTAAAAATCTTGTACTATAAAATGTTTTAGCGTTAGTTGTATCCATGTTCAAAGTCACTGCCAATTCAATATCTCTATTCAAAGGTAGTTGTTCTTTAATCTCTCTACTTCCATTAATGTAATGCCCTGCCTCTAAATTATTATTAATTGTTAGAGTCATTTCTGTAACATTATCAATAACAGTCCCTGATGGTACTTGTAAACTTGCTTCATTCCATAGATGAGGTTTAGTCACTGTAGGTGTTACTGCTGTAACTGCACCTGATGTAAAAGTATCTGTCTGTGCCATATAATCTACTTCACAATTTGTAATCTCGCCTTGAGAAAATGTTGTTGTAAAAGTATTAATCATACATCCGCCGAATGTCCTTATAAAGTTACTTCCTGCTGTGCCATTATTCTTGCTGTCTTCCAAAGTAAATGTTGGAAGTGAAATAGTTGAACCTGCAAATAACAAGTTATCACTATTAGTTTCAGTTAAAACATGTTCTGCACTATCATCTATACTTCCAATTGCAAACCCTAATAGTCTCCAATCTTGTGGAAAATAGTTGAATGTTCCAGTAAAGTCTTTTGGACCATCTGCGAAAGCATCTACATTTCTGTCCGTGCTTCCTTGATATCTTATAGGAATAACTCCTGTACTCTCATCTGCTGTGTGCTCTTGCACTTGTCCAACCCATACCCTTGCTCCACTTGCTGTTGCAAATGTGTCTGGTTCGAATTGAATTGCTAATTGATTTTGATCCGATAGATACTTAACCATTTTTTATCCTTAATATTTTCATATTATTTTTACCTCCTTTCATTTTATATAACTATGCTGCTATAAAAAAATATGAAACCTCCATAATTTTACTCTTGACATTTGGCTCCGAAATGTTTGTTGTTGATGACATAGTGAAGTCATGTAAGTTTGCCCCTGTGATATCATCGTCACTAAATTGGTTTGTCCTTAAATAATTATAAATCTCATCGGCGATAGTATCTCGCTCCTTCACATTTCTTGCCCACACCCTAATTTCTACTGGTATTCGGACTGAGGTTTCCTCGCTTTGCATACCAAGTCTTGCTATTTGAGATGTGCCTGTATCAACCACTGTGATTACAGGATAATTAACAGCCTTAATTGGATATGAAGTTCTAACAAATCTGTCACTAGAAGGTCTATTTGAAGCAATTGGATCTGTAATATTACTATCTAAATTACTTCTTATAAAATTCACTGTGTCGGCAACCATAGTTGCTGGACTTACACTTGTTATTGTCATTTCATACCTCGCTTGGTGTTTTACGAATTAATCGCTTTTAATTCACTATTAAAAATAAGAGTTTCTTTATTAAGGTATATAAATTAAACCTATGAATTAACCAATTTTCCTCTTAATTGCTACCTGAATGATATCCCGCACATCCCTCTTCGTCCTCTTCTCAGTATTCCTAAAGTGCGGATTCGGAAAGGGATTTCTCGATGTGCCAAACTCCAAAATTGTTGCCACATCCTGTGTCGTAGTATCAGTCCCAGGATATACTTTTCTAACAGGCCTTATAATGCCTTCTGCTTCGCCCGTCCTTTCAAATTCTATACTATTAATAAGAAGTCCTGTATCAACATTTCGTATTGTTCCTATTCTGTTTCCTGCAATATCTTCCTTGACTTCTTCCTCAACAAAAACCCCTGCTTTAACAACGCCAATATCAGCCCCATCTTTAATTTTTATTTTTCCTTGCTTCATTAGTATTCTAAATTTTTTAAGACCTACTAATTCAAACTGCACAGAAGTTCCACGAGTACCAATAACTCTTGCCATTTTTAATTATAATCGCCATTCCTCCAATTTTTTCCTTTCATACTTTCACTTCTTTTTTTATTAGATTCTTTAGTGTTTTTATATCCAGATGCCCACATTTTTTTCCAACCTGTATCCCCCTGTAAATTATGAATAATTGCATGTTCTTTAGGTGTGACTATCATTCTATTCTCAGGCCTATTATCATTATGATCCCCATTTATATGGTGAATTACTACCATATTTTTACATGTTTCTCTAATCTTTTTTTTCGATTCTTCTGATTGTGGATGTTTTTTTCCTAACCAATATCTTGTTGGATTTTTTAGTTTTGCTTCACTCATCTTCTTCTTAGTTTTTTCAGAATGCTTTTTACCTTTGCGATACTCAGATAATTTTTTGTTTTTTATTTTAAATATCATATTTCAATGAATAATATATACTATTTAAGTTTAATCGTTATAATCCTCAAAAACTTTAACTTGTAAACTATGATCTGCTGGTAAAGTCATTCTACTTCCAGGCCAAGTAACTTCAAACTCTGCCCAAAATGTTCCGACACTTCCAGTATCATTAGTTCCATCCCATCTATATTCTGCCTTTCCTACATTGCTCCCAGTTATAAAAGCCAAGCCAGAAAAATAATTAGAATAATCTGTGCCACTACCCATTATGAAGAAAACACTTCCGTTATTTAAGTCCATATTAGTACCATCTGTGTGTTGAAATGTCACAGCTATTGCTGGATTCATATCGTTCTTTTTAATTTTAAATATATCAACCATTATTGCACCCCCTTTAAGATTATTTCTTTATTTAGAGGTTTTAAAACCAAACCAAATGGATCTGGGTTTTCGTGTGATATTATAATGCTATCTATCAATTCAAGTGTCTCTGATAAAATCCTATTAAATAATATAGTAGAAACTAATGAGTCTGAAATAGTTTGTGTATCTGATAAAAATTTATTGAATTGTAACAATGAAGATAAACTATCGGAAAATGTTATATTATCAGAAAGTGTGGAAATAACACTTTGTATTAAATTATCAGAAGGTATAGTAAATGTTTCTGATAGAGTCCTATTAAATATAAATGCATTATCAAAAGAATCTGTTATGGTTTGCGTATCTAATACTGGTTCTGAAAAATTTTCTGGTAAAAAAACAAATGTCAAACCCCTCGGGGATGTGCCAGGAGAAGCAAAACTATTTTGTATTGAAGAAGTTATGCCTGTATGATGAAAAATATCATTATCTTGGTCACCACAAGAAATTAAATTATCCTCATTGTCCATAGCTAAATCTCTTGGGTTTAGGTCTGGACTTGTAAAACTTCCAGTTAATACATCAGAAATACCACTATGAGTATAAATTCTATTTGTTGTATCATCTGAACTGATTAAATTTTCATTAGAATCTAAAGTAACCCCAACTATAAATGAAGATGGTGAACTAAAACTTCCTGTGGTTGTAATTGAGATTCCATCTTGTGTAAAAATTATATCATCTCCAGCATCACATACAATAAGGTTATTATTGGAATCCACAGTTATCCCTTTTGTTCCTGTACCTGCAGGACTTACAAAACTTCCGGTAAGTGTTGAACTTAAACCAGAAAATGTACTAATGAGGTTTACAGAAGAAACAAGTAAATTTCCACTTGTATCTGTTGCTAAACCTTGGGCATTAAAAAACTGAAAACTACCAGTTAAGGTTGATGATATTCCATCATGAAAATATATAAAATCTTCATCAACATCAGAATGTATTAATGTATTTATCATTTAATCACCTTAACTCGCTCCAAAAGTTACAGTCCAATCAATTTTCAAAGTATCACTTGCACCTTTTGCTACATTTAAACTATCATTATATGTCATCATATCGCTTCGAGATGTTGCAGAACCTAAAAATATTCCTGCCTCTGTAATAGTTGCAGTTCCTACTCCCGCAGCCCAAAATCCACTATATACAACATCATTATCATCTCCACCAGAACCTTGTACTTGCCCTGTTCCAGACAACGCTATTAAAGTTGCCGCAGAATATGTTGCTAAGTCTGTACTTGCTGCACCTTGACCTGTACTGGTACCTAATGCTATAAAACCAATAGCAGAATCTCCACTATCTGACATCTGGTCTGCCACGTGGGCATCCAAAAGATTTGTTATAGTATTATCTATAATTTCTTCTTGTTTAATATCCCCATCCTTATCTCTAAGGACAATATGCAATTTACCTTTTATTCCAAAATCTTCTTCCATTTTCAATCACCTCCTTCTATTCTCCTATAAATGAACCCCCAGTCAAAAACCTAACATAAAGTTTTTTATAAACAGGGCTGCCATTAACAACCCATTGTATTGTACCCCTGTCCAACATTTCATATTCCTCAAAATTCGGACTTCCTAATCCAATTTTAATATTTCCAAGGCCTGAAGTTTGAACACTACCTAAAACATAAATCTTAGAATCGTTTTCTTTAATCATACCTTGTTGTAATAATACCGCGTCTATACCGCCACCTTGGGCGTCTATTGGTTGAACTAAACCAGATGCCCAAGTGTCTGTTCCTGATTGTGTAAGGATGACATCATCATCATATTCACCAATAGAACTAACATTATAATACTTAAATCTGACAGGTTCTCCATATTTCAGGATCTCCTTTACTTCTTTATGAAACTCACTCGCTGAGACTGTCATCCTCGACTACCTCCTTCTTTTTTGTAATAGGGATCTGGGTTTTCTTAACTAATTTCTCAAACTCAAACCTTTCATATTCACCACTATCTAAAAGTCTTTTAACATTGCTGTCTTCTACTTGAACAACCATACCTTTTGGTTGGTGCTCACCTATATATCTTAAACTTGCCATTATATATAAATCCCCCTTACAATCAATCCAACACTCAAACTTAATAACCCTGATATTATGATTGTTGCCCAATGGGGTAGTCTTTTAGAATAATGATTAGTTAGGTATTTTATATCGCCCTTAATTTCATCTACACATTTTGTTATACTCAATACCATTTGTCTCGTTTCCCGTCCATATGCTGTTCCATTTTTCACCATTACCCTAATGCCTTAAAATGATTTAAATTGAATCCAATGTTTTCAAGCTTCCGTATTCCGTCTTCTTTAAGTTGTAAGCTTGTCACTGTTGCTGCACTTCCTTGTCCTTTAGAGACACTCAAATCTCCAAGTCTTATATTACTAACATCTGCTCCCTGCATTTCCATAAGTCTTACAACTTGTGATGCTGTTAAACTTATAATTGCTGTCTGAAATTCATCAGATATAGATGTTGTTCCAATGTTTCTTCCTGTTAATTTTTCAGCAAAGAAAACTTCTTGGTCTACAAGTGTTGGGAGTATCCCACTTATAGTATTAGGAACTTCCTCTATCATGTTTAATATTAAACTTCCTATTTGAACATCAGATAAAGCTGCCATTTTAAATAAATAAAATTATGCAGTCGTAGCTAAACTTCCTGTGTCCAGAACCCCTATTGGTATTGCCAACGGAGCAATAGCTCCTGTTCCGCTTAATCCAAAAAGAATTACTGGTATAAAAGCATGGCTTCCGCCTGGTGCAAATTCTAAACCTGCCCCTGATGCTTGTAAAAACATTTCTTGTGTCATTTTATATCAAAAATTAAGTGTAAGTTTGCCATTCTGAGCCTGCGCCAACACCAGCACTGTTATTCATATAAAGTGCATCATTAACAAAATCTCTTAATATTGTTCCAGATGGAGCAAAAACTACATTGTCTGGGTCTCCTACACCTACCATTACTGAGGGTCTAAAACTTTGGTTTAAACCTTCTTGGCTTGGTCCTGTTATACTTCCTGTCATTTTTCTTTGTCCTCCTTTTTCTTTCTATATATAATAATAATAAACATAAAAACAAATAAAATAAAAAAATAAATTATTTATGTTTTCGTCAATTAATTCACATTAATTAACTTGTTGTGATCTTCGCTATTGCCTCTGCTCGTAGTTGTCGAACTTTGATTCTCTGTGTGATATTCGCTGCGCTCATATCATAAACAGGTAAGTCAAAATTCATCACTGTAACTGGTCTCTTTTCTGCAATTACATAAGCATGCATCTTGTCCGTTACATAAGCCGAAGTTGTAGTCATGCCTGCATTAGTTGATACTTTAATAACATTAAGTCCATAGATTGTTCCTAAGAACCCTCTCTGTAACATATCTGTATTACCAACCTTATTTGCTTCAACAAAAGTATCTATGTTCCTTAAATCATTAAGAACTTCCATTCCAACAAACAAAGTCGTTGGGCTGTAGTCTTCATCATCTAAATGTTGCATAGCTCTTGTAATATTAGAAATAGTTATTGCTGCACCGCCTGCCACTGTATTAGAAGCTTGGTCTAAAGCATCACTAATAACGAGACTATTCTCGTTCTCAGCAAATCTTTTTCCTGCCACTCTAATGTTGTGTTCAAGCAAATTCCACTTTCCGTCTTCAAGCATCTCTTGCGTGATTCTTATAGCAACGCCGTATTTATTCGGTTTAAGGTTAAATGAAACATATTGTGTTTGGTCTATTGGAGATTCTGCTCCTTCTGCGACCCTTCTAACACTCATCTTTCTTGGAGTAACTAGATCTACATCAATCGAACTTCCTGGTATATCACCAGGTCCGAAGAATAATGCTGCTTCGCTTCTTGGAATCAGAACTTTATCTACTTCTTCTATTAATGTATCGTGTATCTTTCTTGGTATCAAAAGTTGTCCTTCCGTACCTATTGAAGTTTGTAACAACTCTTTAACAAATTTTAAATCTTTTGCCATTTTATCCGTGTATATCAAGAACAACAAATTCTCCTGTACTTCCAGTTGTCCATACTCTACCAACATATTCTGCTGCTGCATATCCTTGATTTGCTGAACCTGCCAATATTACTTCACTATCTTGATTAATATTAACTTTTGTTCCAGCCAAAACATTTGTACCGCTAACTGCTGCTAAAATTGAACCTCTTGTTGCTACTGCCACTTCTGCTCCACTTACTGCGTCTGCTAATGCCACACCTACGAAATTTCCACTTCCTGCTGTTAAATATACTGTGATATCTGTACTAGCAAAACTTGATGCTCCTGAGTCAACAATTGCTGCTGCTCCAGATGCTCCAACAAATTGCCCTCCGCTAATTATTTCTTTAGCAAAAGTAGTTATGATTCTTGGTGCGCCACCGTCTGTAATGGGCACATAGCCATTTGGGTTTACCGCCATCTTTCTTTAATTATCCTCCTTTCAGTAATATAAAACATGAAATTATCTTGATAATCTTTTAAATTTGCCAGCATCTTCTTTAGAATAATCTCTCCAAATTTGGAATCCTCTACCAGTTTCTGCTTTTTCAATTACAGCACTTTCTTCAGCAACTTCGTCTTCTTCAGATTCAGTTCCTACAGCGCCTTTTGTTTCGTCTTCAGCTTCTTCTGTTTTTTCCTCTTTTGGTTCTTCTGCTGGGGGTGTACTCTCTTCCTTTGGTTCCTCTTCGCCTTCTAACTGCTCAATTAAAACTTTAACCATTTCAATTGTCATTTTTGAAGTGTCTAAAACTTTCTTTTTCTTTCTCTCAGCAACTTTACTATATTCTTTTACTGCGTCAAGTCTAACAGACTTTTCTAACTCAGCAATTCTTTTTATAGCTACTTTAAGCTTTTCTTCAGTTTCAGTATCTTCTTCAGGTTTCTCTTCAGCAGTTTCTTCTGCGGGTTCCTCTGGTGTTTCCTCTTGTTGTGTTTGCTCCTCTTCAGCCATTTTGTCATTACCTCCTTCTAAATCACTTAAATAATTACTCGGCTCTTTCCCAGCCATTAATATCTCTTTCTTCATTTTAAAACTCTCTGCCAATGCATTAGCAATATTTGCTCCTGGATCTCCTGGAACTGCAACCAAACTAAGTTCTAATCCTTCTAACCCCAAAGCTGTAACAGTGCCATCTTCTCCTTCTTCTAAATCCTCAACACTTGCTCCTATACTCACATCGGTAATCCTTCCATCATTAATCATATTTTGTATTTCCTTATCCATAATCTTTGCCTCAAACTCAATACTACCCTTCATTGGATTAAAATTCACATTTTCGGTAGTCCTGCCAACAATATTTCTAACACTATTTTCGTGATCTAACAATATTGGTTTACTCCTAAAACTTGGTGCTGCCTTCTCCAATTCTTTGGCTATATATTTAATACCATTTCTTGTAGTAGTCTCATTAATAGCCGTACCTTTTATTAAAAAATCGTTGTCGACAGAAGTTGTTTCTTGAATAGGCATACAGAATTCTAAAATGTGCCAATCCTTTTTAGATTGTTTCTTTATTAATTTATTAAAATCTTCTTTCATTTTATACACTCAAAGTTAAAAATCGTAGTTTTTATTTAAACCCTTATAAATTAAACCTATGAAATAATCACTTTTCGGACTTTTTATCCTTTTTTTCAGGCCTTTCTAACTCTTTTGCTATTTCCCGATTAACAACCGCAAGCTGATTTTCTATCTGCTGTCTCTTAGCAATCAAGTCATAAGCCATCGCTTTCAGTTCTATTATCTTTTCCATTATAAACCTCCTGTTATTGTATGCAATTCTACCTTCGTGCTTGTATATCCCATTTTATTATTATACATAGTTTCGACTTTGTTAGTAAAAGCATTTCTTTGGGCAGGAGTTAATTTTATATCCGAGTTTATTTTTATAGAAAAATCTTTAATTTCTACTTCCGTTACACCACTCGGTGCAGTAATATTTGCTTCTGTCAATAAATCAAACTTCACATCAAATTCATAAGTATATCTTTCTGTCATTATGCTTCACCTCTTGCCAAATTTCTATCTATATAAAAAGTCATATAATCTACAAATATTATATTTGATGTATTTGCCGAAGTTATTACACCCAATACCCCACATCCTGTAGCCCTTGTAGTTGGTATATTAGTTGCTAATGTGTCTGTCCAAACTTGAGTTCCATCGGCTGTAAACAATTCATAAGTTGCTAAGGTTGCATCAGAGTTCATAGTTATCTTTCCTCTATACCATGTATTATTACTTAAAGTAAAACTTGTACTTGTTGTACTTCCACTACCATTATTTCTTGTTCTTCCATCTAAGGTAGTTCCATTTTGTTCAATCCATACACCATCAACAGGTGCATTATGGTTTGCACCATCATGAATACCCATCCTTACCAAAGTATCAGCGTGTATTGAACCTATTGTTTTAAAGACAAGTTCAAATATTTCCCCCCCTCCGATAGTAATTGAGGTCTGAGTCATTATATATCTATATCCACTATTTGCAGCAGGTGATGATTGGTCACTTGCAAATATTATCTGCCCAGGATGTTCATTATTAACCACCCCTGCTCCTGCCTGAATTCCTGATACTATTGAGGCACCCAAAAAAGGAGGACTCATTAAATTAGAAGTCACCATAAAATCGGTTTGCATAAATTGATATCTCTTAGTTGGTTTAGTTAAATGTATTTGGTCTGATTCTGCAGTCCCTGCTACTTGAATTTTATCTCCAGAAATTGTTAAGGTATCCTTTATACTATCTGCTAAGACAGCTGACAATATTAATTCAGCATCTATTGAGCCTGCTGTAGCATCTAAAATATTAGTTTTAATAGAAATATACCTAGTAATCC
>SDBV01007857.1_pt1 | contig 14492 bp, 11 predicted proteins | sample 2277081 | NCBI WGS metagenome assembly SDBV01 (sample SAMN10402039, study PRJNA504765) | marine sediment metagenome | isolation source: marine sediment core GS10_PC15, 223 cmbsf | place: Arctic Ocean: Southern Knipovich Ridge | collected 2010
TTCAAAATATATAAATTGATCATCAGGATTTTTGATTTTTGATATTTGGGGACTTAATACTTTTACACCATGACTTTCAAATTCTAAATAATAATCACTTATATCTTTTAAAAATTTTCTCAAGCTCCCTGATATCGTTGTATAATACATTTGTTTTTCCTCATTAAATTTTGAAATTATTATTAATTTTACTTCCATAGTTGGGAAGCAATGAAGTATATTAAAATTTATTTAAGATACGGAAAATTCAAAACTATTCATTATCATCCAATGTCAAGCTCATTTTCCTTTCTATATTTTTAATAATAATTATTGTAACCGGATTTAAAGCAATACACCTAAAATCCGCAATTCATTCCACCATGGGAGAAGTAAGAAAATTATTATGGTTTAGTGATGATCTCAGAGTGGAAACGCTGGGTGAAGAACACAATAACGGGATTTCTGAAACAATCAATTTAGAATTTACGATGGAAAGTGAGACTAACTTTTTAGAGTTCAGATTTATTATTGAGGGTAATAATGTGATTATAAAATCACATTAATAGTAAAGAAGATTTAATAGGAAATATAAGCTTATAATTTCCTTCTCTAAATATTGGTCATGAGAATGAATAATTTATTCTTTTTAACTATAGAAAATGCAATTATATAAACATAAACAAGGATGGTTACACAAGTTATGAGAATGAATAATTCTTTCAGCCGAAATATTAAACTTAACAAAAAAATTTCACAATCATGTTTATAAACAATAATTGATACTTATAAAATAGATGCAATAAAATGTAATAAGTTGAAATAAGATGAAAAACCAAGAAAAGGAAATTAAAAGTTGTTTTGATGTAAAAAATAAAGATGGACAAGTTTTTGGAGCAGTATGTGTTGCAACAGGAAAAGATTTAGGGAAAAAGGATATTATTTTAATGGAAAAAGAAAATAATGCATATTCTGTTAGAAGTATAACTGAATTAATGAATAAGCTTGCTAAAAAAAATGTATCATTTGAAGAAAGAAAAAAAGTATTGGATTTTGCATCAAAAAGATTGAGAGCTCTAGAATCAAATGAAAAATCAAGTGAGTTGAAAATTGGACCTATTGAAGTCAATAAAAGTGAAAAAATGTCTGTTGATAAAATTCAACAGAATAAATGCGAGTAATTTACGATCTCCGTAGATTTGTTAAACTAAATAAAGATATTTCCAAGTATTTAATTCTCCTAGTCTTATAAATCCTTATGATTAAGCATTTTATGCTATTCAAGTGGTTATAATGAATTACATATTAAATTACCCAAATCTTCAAAAAACTTATTAGTTATTAATTCATCTCGGATAGTGGTTTACTAAACTTTTTGGAACTTTCGATTAATTTATTCATCACCCTTTCGCGAAAAAAGAAACTTTCAAGGAATTATTTAAATGAATGTTTAAAGTTAAGATTTATCCCTCAAAAAACTAAACTACCTAGAGCAAATAGGAGATATATTAATGAATTAATGAAGGATGTTAAGAAAGATTTTAAAAAACAATTAAAGCAGACATTAGGAATAAATTTAGAAGAAGATTTTGATCTTCCTAATCTTACAGACATTAGGAAAAAAATAATTTCTGTAGATAGTGAAATTGATAGAATAATTTTTCAAATATATAATCTAGATGGAGATTCTATTGAAACAATAAAGACTTTAGTTCCACTTAATTCGATTTAATTTAATATTTATTTACTTAAAAATTATTTTAAGCGAATCAGATATTTTAACTCTATCATACCTTTTACCCTCCAAAAAACAAGAATTTTAGGTTTGAAAAAAAATTTAATTAATGTTATTCCTATTTCGGGGTAAGTAAAATCGGTTTAATACCCAACTTATTACTAATCCTTTCAAAAGAAGAGATAAAAATTCAATGCTTAATGTATCTGATGTATTATTTCTGAGTGTTGAGTTTATAATTGGTCATTACTTTTTAACAAAAAAATAAAACCTTATAAACGAGACACCTAACTGTTCAAGTATTAAAACAAATTACTAATCATAATTTTAAATAGAGAGTTATATTTGGTCTTTCATTTAAAGTAATGGAAACCATAATCATATAATATATCGCTTAAAGAAGGTTTATAAATATTATTTTGTTTTATTTTTCTCCTGTGCCAAGAAAATACATTTAAATCAAATTCCCAGTAAGGAAATTCAGTAAGGTCCAAATTTCTTTTACTTTCACGAAGCGGAGCATGTACACAATATCCTTTATATTCTAAAATATTAGTTATTATAATGTAACAATTATTAGAATAACATTTAGTGTATGCTCTAGTTTTGAATTCATTTATATCTCTATTAAATGATATAATTATGAGGAAGTCCACTTGCTCTCTAAGTCTAAGTAGTAGTGAATCTTCTAAAAAATCAGCACAGACTAATACTGAAAAAACTCCAAATCGAGATTCGATAATATTGATAACTCTTCCTGGTTTGAAAGGAGGATCATATTTTCCACTAAAACTTTTAAGTTGAATTATAGGTTTTTTTTCGGGCTGTATTATAAGGACAGCATTTCTATAAAGGTCTAATCCGAACTTATTGCTCTTAAATCGTTCAGCCCCTCCAACTATCCATATTCTCTCTCTATTTGAGAATTCTATAAGGTTATCTATGTATTCTTCGGGAAAACAATATTCTGGAAATAAAATCATATTCGCACCCTTATTTTTAGCTTCTTGAAGATTTTCGTAGATCTCAGATTTTATTTCATCTCTTTTCTCGTCTAATATTACGCCTTCTTTCGTATAAAAGCTTTTTCTTAAATTAATTTGCGAAAAATATATTTTAAGAGGCCTTAATCTATCATCTTTCTCTATTTTATCTATCTTCTTATACAATACTTGCATTTGATGAGGATCATATTTGAATTCTGATCGATTAGAGTCTGTGAGAGTATTTTCAAGCATCTGAATAACAAGATGTTCGGGAGGTATATTTCCTTCATATTTTTGAAACCTAACAATGAGAAATTTAATAAGATATCTCTCTTTTGTATCTTTCTCTAAAAATTCTTCTGAATCAATAAAATAATTTGTAACTTCATAACTATATCGTTTTTTAAAAATATCAATAATTTCTAAAGGTACTGCATAATCACCTTCATCACTAATTAATGTTAAAGAAGATTTACTTCCAGGGTTTATCATAATACCAAAATCTTTTTCTGTGACTTCATTTTTTAGGGAAAATTTAGTAGGTAAGTCCCAAAAAAAATAACCCCATTGAGGATAATAATTTTTAGACAATATAACATTATCATTGATTTCATATTTAATATTATTTTTTTCAATAATCTCTACTAAGGCTGGAAATCTAATTTTAGGATATTTTTTCTTAAAAATACTACATCCAAGACTATCACATGTTCCGTCATTAATTCGTTCGGTACAACAATCATCACATATTGGTTGTATATCTGTAAAATAACCATTTCCTTTAAGATCTACTATGTCTGGTTCTTCACATTTGAAGACCTCAAAATCATTGTTATAACCTCCTGTTTCACTACAATAATTACACGTTACAGGCCAATCAATATCTTCATCATAATCATCTTCAGACCATTCTTCACGTTCCATCATTAATTCTCATTACTTTTATGATATTTATAGTAATAAATAAATATATTTCTTACACATAATGTCTACAGTAATAATAAAAATATTAATATTTAAGATTGAATCTATAAATAATCAGAAAGAAGCTTGATGTTTTTAATCTTATCGGAATTGCCAAATTTAAGACTCTCAATAAATTTCTCAGAATTCTTTTCTTTTACTTCAAGTTCTGCTACAGGCGTTTCTGGAAATGACAATAAAGAAGCTTGATGTTTTTTAGGGAAGATTTTATCTAAATTCTCGCAGTATAGACAATAATCACACATTCTCGTAAATGATCGATTTTTTTCAGGAGGTAATTGATTTCGATTTTCCATTCTTAAAGCATTTTCAATAAATTCTTTGGTTTTCTTTAGTTCTGATCTACTTGTAGTTTTTACTTGAGAAATTGTACCAAAATGATCTTGTTCAGGACCTGATTTTGTATTCCATAACCATATTTTTAGACTCACTTTTCTGGTTTTTTCGAAAAATTCCTTATATAATTTTAACTGTCTTCGATGATCCGCAATTTTATTTTTTGGACTTCCTGTTTTAATTTCGTATATTTCTAGACACAATTCATTTTCATCAAAACCTACTAAATCAATTTTTCCAACGCAAATAACTCCTGGACATATTTCAAAGGAGACTTCAAATTCATCATCAATAATTTTAGAACGAATTTTTTGCTGTAATTCATCAATTTCAATTAACACATTAAAATTATTAGTAAAACAATCTCTTTGATTCATGTACTCGTTGTATATATCTATATAATCCGATTTAGATATATCTTCTAATGCTATCCGTGTTTTTAAGAGAAAAGTAAAGTAATCAAAAATTATATCAGCAGATCTTCCAATCGATTCAGTCAAGGAGAATCTTTTTCTAAAGTAAAAATATTCTATATAATCAGTGAAGTATTTTGATAAATATTGGATAATGAAATGGACAATTTTGCCCAACTCAGCATAAACATTAAATCTATCTTTTTGTAAATTATCTTCTAAAAAGAGCCCCTTCTTCCGGGAGATTATATAGCAGCATCTCTTTCTTGGACATTTAGTATTTGATAAAACAGAGATTCCTAAATTAATATGCATTAGAAGGGGTCCACCTCATTAAATTTTAATGGAATTTTATTAAATAAAAGCTTATTATTCATAGTTAGCAAAAAAGGGAGAGATTTCTTAGAAAAGCTTAGTGGTTGATAAAAGGTTAAGTCATAAATTAATTGTATAAGAGAAATCTCATCCATTTCTATATTAACTTTTTTGTTAAATTCTACTAACAGAGGATTAGGGATGCCCAGACCACTATAATCTGGTCTACCGGTTGTAATTAAGAGGAATGATGTATTTGATTCAAAAATTTTAATTAAAATTCCATTATCTGGAATAGTAAAAGAGTTATTCTTTCGAGAAAGAATTCTAGCAAAAGGTTTTGAAATTACTGCAACAGGGGCGATTTCGTCGAAATAATCAATAAAATCTTGAGTAAATTGCATATTTGTAAATAGATAAAAATCATTTTTATCAGGAATATTATAATCATATTTCAACGACTTTATAACAGCTTTAGAGATCTCACTTGTTTTTATTACATTATTTTTTGGTAAGAAAAGAATTTGTTTGATTTCTTCAATCGAAAAATCTCTTAAATTCAATATAATACCAGACAATTTTAAATAGTTAAAATTAATATCGAGTATAACATTGAAGGTAACAATCCTGTTAAATTGAAAAAGATTCCTCTTAAACCAATTTAATTTTCTTTTTATTCTATAGTAGAAAGATAACCAAATCAATAATAGATGTTCTAAATTATTAGAGATCTTCTTTAAAGTCGAATTACTTTTAATTACTTTTGATATTATATTTTGTCTTTTACAATAATCGTAAATATATTTAGAACCCGCAGATTTATCATTTATTAAAATCAAATAATGTTCATCATCATCAAAAAGTATATCTTCAATTATTTCAAAATTTTGAATATTTCCTATAATAAAAAAAGGTACTTTTTTTAATTTATTAATATATTCTTCAATTTTTTTTGAATAAAGAGAATCTTCAATCAATTGATACTTATCAATTAACAAATTAATAGAAATACTAGGTAAATCGTGCATTTTTTCTTTGAAGATCTCTATCATTTGAGTTTCAAATGGACTATCATTTTGAATCATGATATCATTATTCAAGGGTCTTATTCTGAATGTATCACTTCTTTTTAGTCTACTCGCTCTCTGGGTTTGGTTTTCTTGGGCTGTAACTATAAATTTTCTATTTTGGAGTGCATTCAGCACTCCATCTTTATTTTCATCAAATCTTCTAATAAAATTATCAGGTGTCATATATATTGTTGTTTTATATTCCTCCTCATCTTCAAGTCTTGCTTTTTGATCTTTACTTAATGGTAAATCCAAAAAATTACCATAAATTTCATAGTTTGGCAAGCAAGTTATGAAAAATTGTTTTTTATTTACAAAGGTTTGATGATTTATTGACTTGTAAATTTTCAAATTAGTATCATATATTTTATCTGGAATAGTAAATTCCTTCATAACCTGTCTTCTATCAGATATTTTTCCCTTTGCTGATTTTCCCAAAAATGTCCTAATATCATTAGGTTTTTCAAATCCTTCTCTAATATAAATAGAATCTATTAATGAATGGAAAAAAGCCTCTAGGGCTATTTTATCATAAACTATGTCATAGGTTAAAGAGTCATCAATTTCACCAATATAATTTTTTATTATAAAGGTTTTTTTTGAAAAAGATTCTCTACACGTTATCAAGTAGTAGTCTTTTTCTAGTTTCAACATTCCTAAGGGGAACATTGAAACATATTCACCTCGTTTAATATAATAATTTAAAACTGAAACGTCTATGTCTTTTCGATTTAATCTGACTTTATACATATTCAATAAATCTATATCAAATTTACCATTCCATCCGAGAATTAAGATTATATCATCATTCATTATAAATTCACTATAAATAAAAGGGGATCTTAAAAGAAAATGTCTCAAGTTCGAATTTTATTCCTTTCGTTAAAGTATTACGCGAGAAATGAACTGGAAAAGGTAATTTTATTGAATTTCTAAAAAAAGAAGGGTTATATCTCGTTAAATGAAAAATTCCTTCTAATATCCCATTTTCATTTTTAATATTGGAAAATAATTTTTGTATTTTTATCCCAACTTGAGTTCCTTGGTGGGGTTCACTCGTTATTAAATGTAATTGATTGTCAATGAAGAGTCCACTTCCTGGCTTAACTAAACTGTTAAGTACATCTCCACTATTATTCGTTCTAAACAATCTTACAATTGATGAACCATCCACTCTATAACAGCAAAATTCTTTATTTTCAAATGCATTTTGGATTGTATCTTTTTGCTCATTTGAAAGAAGACCATTTATTAAGATTAAGAATCTGTTATTAATTTTTGAGCTTTTAACCAGAAAATCTGAAAATTTTTTAACCGCAGAATCAGAAAAATCATTAATAAATAAACCATTTATGAAGACTCCGTTATGTTCAAAATTTAAAATAGAAATATAAATCTTTTTTAGAAAGAATTTGACAGATATACCAATAATTATAAAATCTTTAAGCCTATCATTTTTAAGAAGCCAAGTCAGCCCTCCTGATTTAAGGTACATTTGATAGTAAATACTATTTGTGAAATGGGTATATCCTTGTCTTTTCAGAGTCTTAAGTTTAATTGATTGATTTGGTATATTTTTTTGATAGAGTTCTTTCCTTAACTCAGAAATTTTTTGTTGAGATTCATATCTATAAACCAAGATAAAAAATAGTACCGATTTATTCTTATTTTTAATTAAATTCTGTATTTTTTTTGAATTGCCAAATTCTATAAATTCATATTCAATTGAATCTAGATTTGCAAATTTTAAGTAATTAGGAGTTTTAATTTTGTCATATAAAGGTTTTAAGTAATTCGCATAATCTAATTTTTTACCTGCATAAATAATATATAATTTTAATTTAGGAACAGGTTTATAGAAGCCTATTTTTCGATAATCCTCTATAGGATTCTCTGTAAGGAAATTATTTTTTAAAAAATATTTAGGAAATGTAAATTCTACTAAATTAAAATTACTTTCATCTAAATCTAAGATATGCAAAGGAATTATTGGAAAATTGAGTGTTCTTAAGCATAGTAAATAATCTTTTGAGTCTTCTATCCTTTTAAATCTTTCTATTGGTGGAGGTTTTACCTCAATTGCCAATTCTCTCCTTTTATTTTCCGCATCTTCAGTTCTTGGGACAATTTTTATTAATTCTAAAGGATATTTATATGAATCCTCAACATTAGCTGAAAAAGTCTTATATAGTACAGGAGGTTCATCTTTAATCAATTCATGGAATTTTTCAATTGGACAATTATCTTTATCCTTAAAGTACTCAATGATATTAAACTCATCACTACTAGGAGTCTCTGTATAATCTAAAAAGATCTCAGAAATATATCCGAATGATCGGGGATATCCATGATCGCATATAGTAAATGACTTAAGATTATGGATACATTCATAAACGGGACATAGTTTAATGAGAGATCGATCATATTCATTAGATAATTGGTTTAACATATCTCTTAGAGTTAGTTCTGTAAAATATCTTGCCTTAGGTTCCAAGATTATAGCAACTTGATTCATTAAAATAATAGGTTTATATCTAAAACCTTTGAAGACAGTGATTTTATTAAATATTTTATGTTGTTCAAAAACAGTTGCATGAAATACATTATTACGACCAAATTCATGAAAGACTAAAATTTTATCTTCACGAGATTTTAAAGTTAAGGCAATTATTTCTCCCAGATACCTTAAAAATAGATCTTTAATCTCATTATCTTTCAAACTCTCTGCTAAGGTAAACTTTACTTCGATTTCTTCAATCTGATCATTTCTTATTAGAATTTCATTTGAATTTAATTCTTCTATAATTAAATCCTTTATTTCTAACTCTGAATATATTATGTTTTTATCTTGAAAAATTACATGATCTCTATTGTTATAAATGATTTTTTTTACTATTCTTCCAGTTAATAGATAAAGCTTTTCTAAATCTTTTTTGATTTCATATCTAAATAATTTACATTCTCTATTATTTAAATCCTTTAATAAGAAAATATTAGTTTTAAGTATTGTAGTACCCCTCTATTCTAATAAAAAAATTCAATATCATATACTTGTATTTTTAATTTTGGATGAAAATCTTTCAAATAATCTATAAAATTTTTATAAACTAAATATAAACCATAATTTAAAGGAATATAAACTGATCTATCCTTTTTTATACTTTCATTTGAAATATTTGTTAAATAATTAAACAATGGTTGAGGTGACTCAAAAGAAGATTTCATCATAGAAGTAATATGGATTTTTCTCTGATTCATATTAAAAGAAACCTGAATAACATCTGTTTCAAATAACCCGTTTAGGTTTTCTTTTATTTCAGAATTTGTCCTTGTTAATTTACCTAAGCGTCTTACATTTTTATAAAAAAGTTCAAAAAATCCTTTAAAATCAATTTTACCTTTATCATTCTTTACAATATCACCTATTATGTGGTTTTTGTATGAAAAGAAATTATTCTCTAATTGGACTTGTTCTGCAATTAAGTAAAATTTCTTAGTTACTTCAGAAAATCTCACGAAATTTAAAGATTTTAATATAAATTCTATAGATTCTTGAAGTTTTGAAAGACTGTCCCTCAATTCAATATTTCGTTTTAAAACAAAATTTATAATATCGTTAACATTTCCCTCTTCATTTTCTTCGACATATTCAATAATAAAATCTTTTATTTCTTCCATAATCTTTTTAATCCCTCTTCAGATTAATTTAGGATATATTCAATAGGTAATTGATTTTTAAATTTTTCAGTATTTTTAATTATTATCAAATTATCCATAAATTTTTCTAAATAACTTGGATTTTCCATAAACCACTTCTTAATTATTTCAACTTTCTGTTGTGTGTCGTTATTTTGAATTAAAAATCCAGAGATAGGTTGATCTGTATCATTAAAAAAAAATAAATTTGGACCCGCAGCTTGTTCATCGTAAAATATAACTTTAAAATCTCTTTCCTCTAGTTTTCTTAAAATTTTTTCATTTATCTTATTTAATTTTAACCAATTCTTTAGGGTAAAACCCATCTTAAATTCTAAATCATTAATTCTAGTAATAGTCCTTTTCTCCCATTCTTGATTTTGATTGAAAAAATATTTTATAGGTACTAAACAGTTCCTTGATAAATTTATATCATATATATTAAATTGAGGTGGCTTTTCGGTAAAATCGAATTTTTCACTTCTTGATGCTCTATTTGCGAAAATTGATCCTGCAACAATATTGAATATTTTATTATTGCTATCATCTTGAAAGTCAAAATTATGTGAGTGACCCGAGAAAAGCAAATGAACATTATTTTCAATTAAAAAATTATAATTTAACAGACTCTTCCTTAAAAATTCTAAGGGATGGTGGCATACTATGAACTTATTCAAATAATTAAAGCGATTATTCCCAAACTCTGATTTCAATTCTTCAAATATTTCCTCTAAATGACTTCTTTTAAGAATGCCAATTTTTAAATATTCTCTATCAAGTATATTATTTAATTCCCTCATCAAGTTGACGCTATATTTCTGCCCAATTTCATTAATAATATCAACGAAATTGTCATCTAATTTTGAGAGATTTCTATTATTAAGGATTTCATTTTTGATTTTTAACGTAATTTTATCAAGTTTAGTCTTCTTAAATGTTTCAAAAACACTTTTTTTTTGAATATATACACATGAATTTAATGCTACAAAAATACTATTAGATTCTTCAAGATAAACATAACTTATTTGATTATTATTAAAATTCTTTGATAATTTGCAGTTTAATACAGTCTGATTATCTGTAATAAATTGCATAAAATCTTGAAATTGATTATTCTTGCTTATTAATTCTAAATTTAAATCATGATTTCCATTTGCTATACAAATTGGAATATTATATTTATTAAACCATTTTAAAATTTCAAGAAGATTTTTGTTACTAAATTGCTCTGATTCACCTTTAGAAGTTATATCCCCGGAAATAATTAATATATTTATTAGGTTTTTTTGTAATATATTTCTAATTGTTTTTTTTAGATATGAGAAGTAATCTTCAAACAATCCTGAAACTTTAATATCATGAGCCATAGATTTTAGTCCAAAGTGTAAATCAGATGTATGAAATATCTTTAATATAATGTCTCTCATAGCTTAGATTTTTGTCGCATTCTTACTTTTAGATTATAATGTTTAATAAAATGTTCTATCCATGATTTCTGAAAATTCTCTTCTTAATAAAAATATCTATTCCTGTTTTTTTAAACTTTCTCTATATTAAGCATTATATTTCATGATAAATTTAAGTTATTTCAATTGAACCTGAATATTTAAGAGAATTGGATAAAATGAAGAACTTGGTTGAGAATTTATTAATCGAAGATCCAAATCTAAAATTTGAAGTCCACGAAGGAAAATGCGAATTTTTAGTATCTTTACCATCTAAGTAAGTGATGACCTAAGAGAAATGTTGATAAGGTTTAGAATACTATTGTCGCTGAAGTGTCATAACCAGATATGGGAATTGTTGATAAAGTTTAGAATACTATTGTCGCTGAAGTGTCATAACCAGATATGGGAATTATTGATAAAGTTTAGAATACTATTGTCGCTGAAGTTTGCGTAATTGCGAAATTTAGTCTACAATTAGACGCGAAGCGGGAAAATCTTTTTATCTCTGAGGAATGGTCTAATCCTGAAAGAAAAGAAGATTTAATTCGTAGAATTGAAGAATTTCTAGTCAAATTTACGAGATAGGTTAAACGTATTAGGAGTAATAAGATACTACTAATAATTTCCCTCTGATTCAGGCTTTGATTAGTTATTGACGCCAAATTATTAATAAATGTAATGATTATATTGCCAAAAAGAGAAAATCGTTTTCATTAAACATAATTGTGATTTAAATGGAATATGTTGAATATCTGGATGTCAAATATTACATCAAAATTGAAGACAATAGACTAGTATTAAGTAGTTTAGGCATAGAGGACATCTCTAAAATTAGAGGTTTAGAAAAACTTGTTAATTTGGAAGAACTCTATCTTGGAGGAAATTACATAGCGGAGATCAAAAATTTAGGTAATTTAATTAACTTGCGTCGACTTCGCTTAGGGGGAAATAATATAACTGAAATAAAAGGATTAGAAACACTCAGAAATTTAATAAGTTTAAGATTAAGTGGAAATAAAATATCTGAAATAAAAGGATTAGATACACTCAGAAATTTAGAAAGCCTAAAATTAAATTCAAACAACATAACTGAAATAAAGGGTTTGAATAATCTTAAAAATTTACAAAATTTGCACCTTAAAGATAATCCGATCAGAAAAGATGAGTTTTTTTTATTATTTGGGACCGCTCAAGGAGTAGTAAAATACTGTCAAGGGAAGACAATTTCCTTATTTGTAGGTGAAGAAAATGATTATTTTGAACATAAAGAAACTTTTCGGTGGGATATCGAGGAAGAAAAGAAAAATAAAAACCTCAAATCAGAGGTATCCAAAGCTGCATGTGCTTTTTTGAATTGTAAAGGGGGGAAGGTTTTCATAGGGGTTGATGATTCAGGTAAAATTAAAGGAATCGAACCGGACTTAATCACTTATAACAGGGATGATTCAAGGAAAGCTAGAGATCTTCTTTTTCAGGATATAAAAAACACCGTGAGAGAAGACCTTGGAACCATAGTAATAAATTCTATTGAAATTACATTTAAAAACTTTTATGGTCGAGAAATCGTAATATTAGATATTAAACCTTCACTAGAACCTATATATCATTTAAAAAAGGATTTTAGAATTAGAAACGGTCCAGCATCACCAAAATTAGAAGGAAAGGAGCTAGGTGATTATATTTATAACCATTTTTGTAAAAGCCAAAACATCGCTGATCATCTCAATCAAATTTCTGAAGATGAGGAGATTCCTCCACCAGATTTAAAACTAATATGTATATATATTGCGATGATTAAAAATGATGAGATTCCTGTTGAAAACATGGAGCGAACATTAAATGCGATTAATAAAGAAATGATACAATTACATTATTTAGAAGATTTAGATGAAGAGACAATTAAAATTGTGAGAAAATTTTCCAATTTTGCTATAGTCATGTTGAAACAAAATGTTGAATTGGACTCTCAAAAGAAAATTCTTTACACTTTAAGTATAATTACTCGAAATCCAGATATTATAAAAATTGTATGTGAAGTGTGTTTTAATTATCTTAAAGCACTCTACAATACAGAAAAATATTCTGAAGAACTTGTTACAGTTTTAAACAATTGTGGTTTCTTTAAAAATGCTTTATTATCTCACATGGCTTCAGCTATTCAGAAAGATAACATTTATTTACTTAGAATATTAGGAGGAATGAACCTTGAATCGTTTAGAGGTGAGAGATTCTCAATTATAAAAGCATTAAATAATAAAATAAAAAAAATGGATCAAGAATTAAAGAGAGAAGCAATAGAAGTAATCAAATCAATAATTACAAGACTCGAGAATGTAAGATAATTGGCTGTAGAACATTGATGAAGAGAAATTTTAAATATGCATAAATTTCTTCTCGACTCTCTATTAATATTTATTAGAGCTTCCATCTACTCATTTTTCGCTTTTCTATTGCTCCAAAATGTTATTTTTATTTAAATATGTTTATCAAAAGTTGAAAAGCTACAAAAGTTTATATAAAAAGAATGTAAATTTTACCAAACTCTATAAATTTTTTTAATTTTTTTATTTTGCCTAAAAATTGATTTTTAAGGCTTTTTTTTGAAAATTTTTATCGAATTAGCTAATTAGCAAATTAAATTTTTAATAGTTATAATTGAGAGTATTAATTAAAATTGTCGATTTTGAGAGAATAAAAGAAGTTATTTTTAAAAAATCTATTGGAAAGCCAAAAAATAGACTTATGAAACTTCATAAGTTAATATTGATTGTACTTATGAAAAAACTTATAATATGAGATATCATAATGAGTTTTTTACGTCATTAATACTTGAGGATAATGACTTGTTTAATGCTCTCCATATTCCTTTTGATAATTCTCATGAAAAACTTGATACTTTTTTATTAACCTTGGATAAAGCAACTAAAGAATCGATAAACGTCAAATTTCTAAGATCTAAAATTAAATTAACAGAAGAAAAAAAGGGTCTTTTAAGTTTAAACCTTTTAGAGAAATTCATTGGAGAAGAATTTTGTGATGTTAATGAGAACATCAAAAAGATTATGTATGGATTTAAAGAGTTGGATTCTATCCGATCAGGATGCGGGATTGCTCATAAAAAAGGGAGTAAATGCAAGAAGATATTGAGAAAATAAGCTTGGATCGGACAGCAAAAGAGCCTATCACGCTTGAGAATGTTAATGGAAGATTGATCTTGAGAACTTTTGATGAATCTGTTAGTTTTCTACTGCGTGGGAAGGATAATCGCCTACCATGGGTAAAAATTTGAATTAGAATAATTTTTGGAAATAGCACAGATCTTTATTTCACCATACACTAAATGATCAAATTTGAAGTCTAGGATACACAGAAAATGCATGAACTTCCACAATTAGCTGTAAAGGAAGGAATAAGTTCTTAAAATTGTAAAATACGTATCAGCAGCAACAATTTTTCGCTTTCTATCGTCTAGTCTATCAATATAGATTTTTGCATCCATTCTTTTTCCATTTTTCACAATATCCGTCAGA
>SDBV01007858.1_pt1 | contig 14492 bp, 10 predicted proteins | sample 2277081 | NCBI WGS metagenome assembly SDBV01 (sample SAMN10402039, study PRJNA504765) | marine sediment metagenome | isolation source: marine sediment core GS10_PC15, 223 cmbsf | place: Arctic Ocean: Southern Knipovich Ridge | collected 2010
ACGCTCGAAGACTCGCTCCGCTGGGGACTACTTTTGCCAGGGCTCAAAAGTCCCTTTTTTGCTAAGTTTTGTGTGCTTTTTTACTCGATCTTAATGATCCATCAGCCTGAATCACACCACTAGCTGGCAGGCTTGTTTTTGAACAACATTGCTGGTGTTTGCGTGAAAACTGTTGTGAGAGCGGTAGTTCGTCTTTTTGGGTGAGCGAAAGGATGCGCTGAGGGCATGCGCTATAAAAGAGATGGGCCGTTTTTTCCTGTTTTTTCCTTGACATTGGAAGCGCTTCTATCTATACTATCCTCATGTAGATTCTGGGTGTTTTGGTGTATTGTGCCTATCCATAAAGTTTCGGTTAAAAGTGCGAATTAATATCAAAATGCATTAGAATTGCCTTGGGGAGCCGGTTGGCTTCTTCGGGCATGGTTTTGTCGGTTGTTTGAAATATGGACTACAGAGGAAGAGGAGTGAAGGACATGAAAAAAGGTTATGTTTTTGGATTGACAGTGGCGGTTCTCGCCATTGCACTTTGCGCGGTTCCGGCAAGTGCGACGTTGTTGTTGCATGAGACATTCGATCAGGCAGACGCCACGGGACTGTCCACACAGGTGGATGTTGCCGCAGCGGGTACGTGGTTTGGCACTACTTTCGACGACGCTCCCTCAAGTTGTACTGTCGAGTCCGACGGATCGCTGTCATATACGGGTATCGAGGGCTCGGCAGGCCGTCTGCTGGCCACCAATGACGGCGGTGGCGGCGCCACGATTGTATTCTATCCAACACCGGTAACCGGAGAAGGCAACAGCGTGTATGTGTCGTTCCTTTTCAAGCCACTGACGAGCGGCAATACCTACATCATGTACAACGCAACCGCCGAAGATGCGACAAACGCAACGTATCCGAGTTGGCCCGTCGACGCATCTGCGCCCGTAAATTCTCAGTTGGGACGCTTTGACTATCGCGCCGACAATGCGCCTAATGGAACGCTGACGGCACGTTGGCGAGCTGGCGGTACGCGAGTGGTCGGTCCGGCGCTCACGATAGGCCAGACCTATTTCATAGTAATGAAATCCACGATGGTTCCAGGTGTTGATAACGACACGATCGAGTTCTTTGTTGATCCTGTGGCCGACGGGACCGAACCTGCCACGCCGACTGTCGCCGCGATAGGAAACGTGCAGAATACTCCGCCAGCGCCTGATGATGTGTCTCCAACCTCCGGGTTCCTCGGGTTTGCTTTCAGGACGACCGGCAGCAGCAGCGGCACTTGGGAATTTGATGAACTGCGTGCGGGTACGACGTGGGCAGATGTGACAAGCTCTCTTGCCCCGGCAGGCGACGGAGACGGAGACGGAGACGGCGGCAGTGGTGAAGTAGGCACTCCCGAAGCTGGCATGCCAGTAACCGGCGCACTTGGACTTGGCTTGGTTGCGGCAGCTTGCGCACTTGGCGGTTCGATGTTCCTGAGGAAGAAATAATCATCACGCCGAAAGGCATGAGTTAATAATAAGACGGGCGGTACCATTTGATGGTGCTGCCCGTTTTACTTTTTGTGCCTTGTGGCTTATTATCGTGGGAGGATGATCTGAACAGGGGAGATCTTGGCGCGGCATAGCCGCAAACAAGAAATGAATGTTTACCACGGAGGTCACGGAGGCACGGAGAAGAGGGGAACGGAGAGATATGATAAAGCTCCAAAGCTCTGTGCCCGAGACCAACGAAAAGGAGATGACAATGAAAAAGCCTGGAGTAATAAAGGTGGCGATTTTCTGGATGGTTTTCATGATGATTTTTCCCGTTTTTGCCGGTGCTCAATTGGAAACATCGAAGGAGGGGCCTGGGGATATTGGCAACACCACAGGCTTCCCAATGGCCTCCGAAGCCGTGGCCATCACGTCGGGGCCAAAAGAGCATCTGTTTGCGAGCTATTATGGCATCAATTCCTGGAGCGCGGACCAGAGATACGTGACGGTTCTGGAAACGCCGATTAAGTATCGGTTGCCGGATGAAAATGATGCGGCAACGCTGGGCTTGGTCGATCTGAAAACGAATGAGTTCATTCCGCTTGCCGAAACGCGGGCCTGGAATTTTCAACAGGGCTGCATGGCGCATTGGCTTGGGACATTCCCGAATTCGCGGATTATTTACAACGATATGGTGGACGGCAAGTATGTTTCCATCATTTTGGACGTCCACACAAAGCGAAAAATCAAGACGATTCCATATCCGGTCAGCGCGGTGTCGCCGAGTGGGAAAGAAGCAGTCAGCATCAATTTCTCGCGGCTTCGTACTACGCGCGAGGCCTATGGATATGGGGGAGACGGCCAGGATGCCCGGTTAGGCGTGCAGTTTCCCAAGGACGACGGGCTGTTCCTGGTGAACCTCGAGACGGGTAAGGCGAAACTTCTGGTGTCGATTCACGACGTGAAAGAACAGGTCCCCGAAGTGCCGGAAGAGGGGATCGAATACTTCAATCACACGCTGTTCAGCCGCGAAGGTGGGAAGATATTCTGGTTGGCCCGCGCAATACCGAACCGCAACACCACGTCCCTTACCGTGAACAGGGACGGCACGAATCTGCGGCGTTGCTTTCCCGACGGCTGGGGAGGGTCGCATTTTGACTGGCTCAACGAGGACGACTTGATGATCACCGCCAAATACAAAGCGAAAGACAACGCCCACGTACTCTTCACCGTTGGCCGGGACAACTATAAACGTCTCGGCAATGGACTGCTCGATTACGATGGACACGGCGCCTTTTCAGCGGACGGCAAATGGATGGTGACCGACACCTATCCCAGTAAAGGCTTATATGAGCAGAAGCTGTATCTCATGAATATGAAGACCGAAGCAGTTTTGCCGATGGGCCGGTACGTCCATCCACCCGTATTCAGGGAAAACGGAAAGGACGCCCAGTGCGATCTGCACCCGCGCTGGAGTCCGAAGGGCAACATGATAGGCTTTAATTCCGTCACCACGGGATCAAGGCAGGCGTACATCATCAAGCTCAAATAGGTTTTTGAGATAGCATTGATTCAGAGAACGGTAAATCCAGGTTTTAATGGAGGTTTGAGATGGGACTTTATTTGACTAAGAATGTTTTTGTTGTGGGGACATTTGTGTTTTGTTTTGTGGCTTTCGTTTGTGCCGGGCCGGCTGTTGCCACGACTTATTTCGTTGATTCAGTGGGGGGCGACGACGGCGAGAGCGGCATACGTGTGGCAGCGGCCTGGAAAACTTTGGGCAAGGTCAATTCGATGAACTTTGAGCCTGGCGACCGCATACTTTTCAAGTCTGGCACGGCGTATGCTGGGCAATTGCATCCGAAAGGTTCGGGCTCGCGGGGAAATCCCATCACAATCGACAAGTATGGCAAGGGGCCTTTGCCTCTCATAGCGGGTGAGGGGGCGGTTGGTCTGCCTGGGAATGCGGCGGTCTACATGTACAACCAGGAATACTGGGAAATCCAGAACATCGAGGTGACCAATTATCTTGAAGGGAATTCCGGGTTGAAGAGGGGCGTGTACGTTGTGGCGCAGGACTATGGCGCTGTTCATCACATCCATCTTCGAAACCTGGTGGTTCATGATGTTAACGGCACACTGGAGTCCAAGCACAACGGGGGAATTTTCTTCGAGGTTCTTGGGGATGCGAAAGAGACGTATTTTGATGATTTTCTGATAGAGGGATGCCACGTCTACGGCACGGATCGCACGGGCGTATCGAACAAGTCGACATGGGACCGACGCACGTTCACGGACAATGGTAACTGGGTTCCTAGCCTGAACGTTGTCATAAGAAATAATGTAATCGAGAACAGCGGTCAAAACGGATTGATCATACGTTGTGCCGATGGCGCGGTGGTCGAATACAACGTTTTCAAAGGCAACGGCGCGAAGGGGACCGGAAACGCAATGTACCCTTTCAGCTGCGACAACACGCTTGTCCAGTTCAACGAATCCTACGGCACGGTTCGTAATCCTGGTGAGGTTGACGGGGGCGGCTTTGACAGCGATTGGCAGTGCAAGAACTCGGTGTTTCAATACAACTACAGCCACGATAACGGCCACGGCTTTATACTCGTTTGTTGCCAGGGCGGCGATGGAAGGTTTAACGATGGGACGGTAGTTCGTTATAACATCAGCCAGAATGACCGGGGTAACGTTTTCAGGGTTTCGGGGCAGGTGACCAACACGAAGATCTACAATAACACGATTTATCTTGGTTCTGAGATGGACACACGGGTTATGTGGCACAAGAGTTGGGCTAAGGTTTGGCCGGACAGCACGTACTATTTCAACAATATCTTCTACAACCTTGGCAGCGGGAATTACGACTTTGAAACCAGCACGGACAACGTGTTCGATTATAACTTGTTCTATGGAAATCATCCGTCGCGTGAACCAGAAGACCCTCATAAAATCACAAAGGACCCGATGTTTGCGGATCCGGGGAAGGGCGCGGTAGGGATGGATACGCTTGACGGGTACAAACTGCTTCGTGCTTCGCCCGCAATCGATTCTGGAAAAGGCGTTGAGCCGCCGGCAGGATTGGACTTCTGGGGCAACCCGCTGCCAGAGGGCAAAGGGATTGATCGCGGCGCATATGAATTCGGCGCCGAACAAGAGTGAAATGTAGACTCATTGCGTCCAGGACTTATGTGTCTAATGGCGTAGTGGGCAGGGCAAACGCATCTAAATTCCCAGTAATTTTTTAGCGGGTCATAGCGGCAAGAAAGAATTTTTATTAACAATGACGTGTCAAAAAGAGGGATTGTTAACCACGGAGTTCACGGAGACACGGAGAAGAGTTAAAAGCAGATTAATGATGTATGCGTGGATGAAGCGATTGCGATGCCGATTGCGATAGCGATACCGATAGCGATGCCGATCCTGGTCATCCATGTGAATAAAGGGCTTTCCTGTCAAATGCCGCCTGTGTGTGGTGATGGCAGGAAAAAACTAACATGGATGAGCAGGATGGATAGTACCTTGTCAGGAAAAAGTAGAATACGGTGCGGTAAAATAAGATTGTGAAATACTGGGTTCTAACACAATTAGATGCGTTTGCCCTTGCGTAGTGGATTCTTGGTATGCTTCATAGCCTGCGGATATGATAGTATGGTTGTGAAGTTGTACTTTTGCCTTTGGCGTATGGGTGCGCTGAACAGAGCGCCTTGAAAGAGGTTGAATTGTGGGTCGCACAAAATGCTTAGCAGATTGATGACTCGACGTGAGCAGCTCGTGCTCGTTCTGCTGTCCGTGACAGTGGCGATGGGGGCTGTTGCGATGTACATGAACCACAGCAAGGCTTCTGACGATGACTTTGAAAGCTCGGGGGTCGATACACCGGCCATGGATAAGGCCGATCCCCCACAAAAGATCAATGAACTTGATATTCAGCTTGCTCCTGTAGCACAACCAATTGTAGTAACGCCACCAGAAATGGTCAAAGTGTCGATTGTGGGCGCTGTTGGCTCACCTGGGGTTTATGAATTGCCGGGCGATTCTCGGGTTGAAGACCTTATCAGTAAGGCGCGCGGTGCTACTAAAGACGCGGACCTGAGCGATATCAATCTCGCAGCTAAGTTGATGGATGGAAGCACGCTGATTGTTCCTGAGAAGTTGTCTGCGCAAGATGGCCGAACAAGGGGGCGTGCAAGCGCCGGACAATGGCATTCGCAACTCAACCCACCTCAATATACGCTAACAGGCTGGCACTCGCAGCCACAACAAGACACGCCTGTTGCGGCTGCAAATGGAAGTGGCGGCACAGGATCAGGCAGGTTGATAAACGTCAACACGGCATCGCAGGAACAATTGGAGACTTTACCTGGAATTGGACCTGTATTTGCTCAGGGAATAATCCGCTACAGAAAGACGAAACCCTTCAGAACGGTGGATGACCTCGATAATGTGAACGGAATCGGGGAAAAAAGACTGGACGCTATCCGACCCTTTATTTCAGTTCGCTAAAAAGCGTAACCTCATCCAAGAGCGCGATGCAGCGAAATCGCTTCCTTGCAGTCCAAACTTTGCGCAAATAGTCAGTTAGGGACATCAGAACGAATGGGTAATGACAACGATTTCTATAGATTTAAGAAACTGACGGTGGAACTAACCAGCGTCTGTAATCTTCGCTGCAAAATGTGCGCTGTAATAAGAGAGAAACCGGCAATGCTGACTCGGGAGCAGGCCTTTGCTATGGCGGATTTTGCAGAGCGCCGCGGTTTTGAGGAAGTTGAACTTGGCGGTGGTGAACCAACCCTCTTGCCTTACTTTTGGGAGCTGCTCGAAAGACTGTGCGGATCGGGCTTGCGAGTGTTGGTGCTGACCAACGCATATCGGCTGTCTGATGAGGATGTGGACCGATTCGCGAGCTGTGGTCCGAAGCTCCACATTCAGGTGTCGATAGACGGAATCGGCAGCGTTCATGATTCTATTCGAGGCGCAGAGGGTGCCTTCGATAACGCCGAGCGTGGTCTGCGCGCTTTGGCTTCAAAGGGATGCGCCGTCTCGATTGGCGCGACGGTCCAGCGCACAAATTACCGAAACCTTGTGGAGGTTTATGAGAGGTTTAAGGACATTTCCTGGAGGTATCATGCATTCAATCCGGTTGAACAGTACGGTGACAATGATTCGGAGTTGATTCCTCCTGAGGAGTTCGAGGACTGCATGTCGATCCTGAGCGAAATATGTGAGCGGGGGCAGGCTGACGGCAAACCGGTCGCTTTGTCCAAGGAACTGCTGGAAAACTTTCGACTCAAGTTCAAGCATCCCAACTTTTGTATGCATCGAGGTCAAGGATGCACAGTTGTAAGAAGCAGCCTTACAATTGACCATAACGGAACAGTGAGGCCTTGCTGGCATTACGGGTGGGACACGGAAGGTATCGAGCGCAACATCAATCAGCGGACTTTGGACGAAATAGTCGACTCGCCGGAGGTGCTCGATGAGCTAAAGCACGCTATCAGATTTGGCGGCTGCCCCGGATGCTCGACAATGTGCTACAACTGGGACGAGGACTTTCAGCGCAAGGCGATGCGTCCAGCAGGGTGGCTTAAGCTACGGCGCAAACTTCTGTGTTCTTCAGGGCTGCTGGGCGCGCAACGCAGCTTGCTGCGAGCCAAGGAAAATCTACGCGAAAATCATCCCAAAGCCTTCGCTCTGATCAAATCTGTGCGCCATATGAAAATGTATTATGACCGAGAGGACGGCAAAAAATCCTCCTGAGATATTTCCCGACATTCCATCCAGCAATCTTGACTAACGGAATGGAAAAATCAAATGAAAACAGCAAGAACGCGGCATGTCGCAGCCAACACCACCTGGCAATGGTTCAGCTCGGTTTCGTTCGCCTTTGCAGCCTATGCCTTTTTTATGTGGTACCACGCGGTTCGCGGCAAAGACTACGGCTGGTGGACCACGGAAAAATGCGCGGCCATAGCGGCCGTGTGCTGTCTTGCCCTTGCCTTGGCTCTGGGACCCATTTCCCGTTTTGCACCCGTACTTGGCAAGTTGCTGCCTTGGCGGCGCAGCCTGGGCCTGACAGGCGCCTTTTTCGCCGCGGTGCATGTGATCATGGTGATCGTTTACCTTCCCTTTTGGATGCCGGAGAATTACCCGCTCAGTTGGTATTTCGAGCACTGGTTCACTGTGGTCATGGGTGTTCTAAATACTACTCTTTTCCTCATAATCGCCTGGCATTCATATCCCTCCAAGTTCAGAAAACTAGGCAAAAGGAAATGGATGATCCTTCAGAAATTCTCGTATTTGCTGATGTTCTTCATCGTGCTTCACCTATTGAGTATGGGCAAGATTCCCAAGAACTGGATCGCGTGGCTCGACACACGCGACAAGCCGTTCCCGCCAGGCTCCTTTCCCACTATGGTGATTTGCCTCGCCGCCTTGTTCCTCAAAATCGCTGATCTCCTCGTCCACGGCGATTCCTTGGCCGCGCCAACTAATCCAGGTTCGGATGTCGACGTACAGGAAGAATGATGCAGACACGAAAGCACTGGGCAGGTTACCGCCAATGTGCTATTATTAATGGGTCGGATAAATACTGATTCTCTCAGCCGCTTACAAAGTAAGGAGATGAAGTCATGGACAAGAAGACTATTTCCATTATCGTTGGCATTTTGATTGTTGTCCTTTGCGTTCCGCTGCTGCCGAAGTTGAAGGAAATCATTGATCCCCCCAGACCACTGACGGACGACGAAAGAATCGCGCAGATCCGCCAAGCCCTTGATGAGTACAAAACCACCAACGGTCGTTTCCCCACAACGCTTGACGTACTCGTTCCAACGCATCTTGCATCAGTCCCTCAAAACAAGGCAGGACAAAACTTCAACTACAATGCACGGACAGGCGCGGTCATCAACCCAACACAGGCCGCGTCCTCAAGAAATCGAGGCGGCGTCGGCGTTACACCCATGACCGACGCCATGACGGGACTCAGCGTTAGCGAAGAACTGAACTTCTGAATACCAGTCGATAGTTGATGGGATACCAAGAGGAAATCGAAGTAGTTGGAGCGGTACCTGGAAGCCCGAAACCCTTTCTGGGGCTTCTAAAACTCGCGCGCAACGCTCTTCTGGTGAACATGTCCGCCTCGGATCTTGGCGCCTTCTGCACGGAAAACGAAGTCGAGTTGTGTCCAACAGAGATAACAATCGGCGATTGCGAAATCGAGAAGGTATCAGCCAATGGTGAAGCGGGCAAAGCGGAATCCATTCTCCGAGCCGAAGAAAACGCGCCCTTCGAATCCATTCTGTTCCGAATTCGTGAGGATAATCCTGCCTTTGTCGAGCGCATGCTGATTCAACTCGAACCCTTGCTTGCCAAGCACGGTATGATCTATGCCTTTGGAAATCTCCAAGAAGAAGATGAACTGGGAAACTTCATTCACAACCTGGATTCGATTTGCGAAAGGAACTGCCTTACCCGGTACGCAGCAGTATTAGGCGATTCGGAAAACCGAGAGTCTGACGCGATAACGTTTATAGTTGTCCGCGAGGGCTATGACCCGGTCGCGCACGCCATGGATTGTTTCAAGGCGGGGAATCCGCCCGCGGCCCTTGAAATACTCAAGAGCGTTCCGAGAGAGTTGCTAGAAAACGACCCGCAACTGAAGGTAAAGATTGCCTGTGCAAAACAAGTCTGTCTGCAGGGCTGGGGCAAAACGCAAAAACCCGTACAACAACTCTACTGTTTTTCACATGCGCAGAAGGAGTTTTACGAATGCGTCTGCCTGGACCCGGCACATCGTGAAGCTTACATCTACCATGCCGAATTCTGGCATCGAATCGGCAACGACGACATGGCCGCGCGCATCCTGCGCTCGTTCAACCATGTATATCCGGACAACTTGGTTCAACAGCAACTACAAAAGTACGAAGCCGGACCCCAGCCCGCTGAATTCAGAGACGAGGCCCCAATCCGCGTAAACACAGACTTTCCCAAGAGCGTACTCATCATCAGCAACGAGGAACCCGATTTCCTAATGGATGTGATGTACGACGCTTTATCAACACTACTCGGCCCGGAAAACATAGTCGAATATCCATGGAAGCCATCCCTGCACGGAAAAGACTCCGAAATGTTCGAAAACTATCCATGCGCATACAATCTGCCCGGCGAACAAGTCCCCATCGAAAACCTCGAAAACGAACTTCGCAACGGCCGCTTCGACCTTATTCTGTACGCCGACATGTTTCATCTTACCGGCAAAGATGCCGTCCACCGCCTTCTTGCAGCCGCGGACGGCGTGCCGTTAGCCATCGTCGATACCTGGGACGAAAGTTCCGATACAACACGCAACAATCTCAACTTTCTTCAAAGAGACAAGGTGGACGCCATTTTCAAGCGCGAAATGCTCGCGTGCTACGACTACGGACAGGAAACATATCCGCTTCCAATAGCATATCCGGACAACAAAGTCCCCCACGACGTCTCCTGGGAAAACCGCCACGGACTGTTTTGGGCTGGACACAGAATGTGGGGGATGAGGCGAATATTTATCGAGTGGATTGAGAAGAAGTATAACCTCGACTTGAATAAGACCTACACCCCAGAGGAGTATTCAAAAGCCCTGCTCGACGCCGCAATAGGGCTCGATTGTTTCGGATACGGTTTCGGCACAGTACGCTTCTACGAACTGCCCGCACACGGATGCATGCTATTGGCACAGCGCCCGCCTACCAGAATCCCCCACAACTTCAAAGACGGCCAATCCGTGGTGTTTTATGACGATCTTCCCGACCTGGACGAAAAAATCGAGTATTATCTGTCCCATCCCGAAGAAGTCGAGAGAATTGCCAGGGCGGGCCACGACCATCTCAAGAATCACCACACCGGCATAAAACGCGCCGAACAAATGCTGGCCTGGATTGAACAAAGATTGAGAGACACTCCCGGTTAGATTCACCTGTTCGAGCCCAGCCGAGGAACGAGATCCTATACCAATGTGGCACGCTCTAAATTCTTATTTAGGGCGTGTCTTAAGCCCAAAGAAAAGTTGGCCGCATAACCTAAGACACGCCCTAAATAAGAATTTAGAGCGTGCCACGTTGCAGAAGTTCAGTCGCGTTCTCATGCTCCAACTAGCTGTCAACGTGCCGACTGAACACCGAGCCAAAGACAAAGGGCTTAAGCCCCTCGCCCGCCCTCTACAAGCGCCATAGACAACGCCCAAACGGTATGCTAGAGTAATTGCTGAGGGAGAAAACGATGCACGCTATGCAGAAACCAAATAAACAAAACTCGCCGTGCTGTTCACATCGTCTGCAAACCCAAGATCGCAGCAACAAGGAATAAATAATGCCCGACAATTTTACATACGACGTCTTTCTCAGTCACAACAGTGCGGACAAACCAGTTGTACGGGAATTGGCGACAATACTGAAGGAACGCGGCCTAAGACCCTGGCTTGACGAATGGGAATTGAGGCCAGGAGAGCCTTGGCAAGAGGCCATCGAGGATATCATCCAGACTATCAGGACGGCGGCGGTTTGCTTTGGCGAGGCAGGCCTGGGGCCTTGGGAAGAACCGGAAATGCGCGCATGCCTGTCCCAATTTGTGCGCCGCAAGTTGCGCGTCATTCCCGTATTATTGCCAGGAGCTCCAAAGGTGCCTGACCTCCCCTTGTTCCTGAGCGAGTTCACCTGGGTCGATATGCGCGAAGGCCTGACTGATAAGGCAATGGAGCTTCTCGTATGGGGCATTACTGGAGAGAAGCCAGACGCCGGCGAAGAAGAAGTCAAAACAAACAAAGGAGCGCCTCGTATTCACAATCTACCCTATCGTTCCATCGAAAACCTGTTCATGGGACGCGGTGAAGAGTTGGAGCGGCTCCACGAACAGCTCAAGAAGGGGAAAAATGTCGTTGTAACCCAAGCGCTCGTTGGCATGGGGGGAATTGGCAAGACACGCCTGGCGGTCGAGTATGGGTGGCGTTTCGGGGCCGAATATTCGGCGGTGTTTTTTGTCGTAGCCGACACTCACGCAAATCTCTATGCAAACCTTGCCAAGTTGGGCGGACCGCGGATCCCCGGCTCGGGTGGCGTGCTCGATTTGGAAGGTTGGGAAGGCCAGACGCAGGCAGCCCAGCTCGCCCTCGTCTTCAACTGCCTCGCCAACGAAGAAAACTGGCTGTTGATACTGGACAACGTCGATACCGACGAGGCGGCCATAGAAGTCGAGAAGAAAATCATGCCCTCGCTCAGCGGCGGAAGCGTACTGATCACGTCCCGTCGAAGAAGATGGCCTAAAACTATCAAGCGCGACACACTCGAGAGGATGTCGCTTGACGATTCGACCGCCTATCTTATCGAAGCCGCATCGGAACGCCGCAACGAGGAAAACGACCAAGAACAGGCCCTCGAGTTGGCCAAGCTCATGCACGCGCTACCCCTCGCCCTCGAACAAGCCGCCGCCTACATCAACGAAGAACGCATTTCTTTCGCGCAATACATCGGGGAATGGCAGGAAGAGGCCAAACGTCTCAAACTCTTGGATTTTGTGGACAAACAATTCATGGAGCACGAGCAGTCCGTTGCAGTCACCTTCACCAAGTCGTGGGAACGCCTCGAGGCAGCGCCAAGGGCGATTTTACGCATCTGCGCTTATCTGGCACCCGACCCAATACCCGAGGCATTGTTCGCCGACCATCCCGAACGAGTCGCCGAGGCCGTCAAGCTGCTGCTCGAAGAATTGCCTGAAGCCGATGCGCAAACCATGACCCCGCAAAAGGCCATAGGACGCATCGAGGGATATTCGCTCGCCACCATCGAGGACGACGCCTTCGTCCTGCACAGAATTGTGCAGGAAGTCTTGCGCCTATCCGTCCCGGAAGCAAGGAGGAGCGACTGGATTCAAAAGGCCCTCGATATCATAAACGACCACACGCCGTTTGATGCCGATGACGTTCGCACTTGGGCCGTCTGCGAAGCTTTGCGGCCGCATATCGAGGAAATAGTCGCGCGCGCCGACAAGGCGGAAATCACCGAGCCTACCGCAAGATTGATGAACCAGGCAGCCCTTTTCTTGGAAGCCAAAGCGCTCTATTCACAGGCCGAACCGCTCTACCGCAGAGCGCTTGAGATTGATGAGGCAGTGCGTGGCGCGGAAGACCCCACCGTCGCCACACGCCTCAACAACCTGGCGCAATTGCTTCAAGCCACGAACCGGCTCGATGAGGCGGAGCCCCTTATGCGCAGAGCGCTTCAAATCGACGAGGCGGCGTTTGGAACTGACCATCCTGACGTAGCGAGAGACCTCAACAACCTGGCTTCTTTGCTTCTGGCCACGAACCGGCTAGAGGAGGCTGAGCCTCTTATGCGCCGAGCGCTTCAAATCGACGAGACGTCGTTTGGAACTGACCATCCAAATGTGGCCATAAGACTCAACAACCTGGCTTCTTTGCTTCTAGACACAAACCGGCTAGAGGAGGCAGAGCCTATTATGCGCAAAGCTCTCCAAATCGACGAGACGGCGTTTGGACCTGAGCATCCAAATGTGGGCATAAGACTCAACAATCTGGCACAATTGCTTCTCGCCACAAACAGGTGCGATGAGGCTGAACGTATGATGCGTCGAGCACTCGAAATCGACGAGACGGCGTTTGGGCCTGACCATCCAAACGTGGCCATAAGACTCAACAATCTGGCGCAATTGCTTAAAGACACGAACCGGCTCGGGGAGGCTGAGACTATGATGTCCAGAGCGCTACAAATCGACGAGGCGTCCTACGGCCCTGAGCATCCCAGCGTTGCTATTCGACTGGGCAATCTCGGTTCTTTGCTTCAGGCTCAGGGCAAGCCCGAGGAGGGAAAGAAGCTTCTCGAGCGTGCCCTGGCGATTCTCGAGAAGAGTTTTGACGCGGATCATCCGTACGTGATCGAGGCCAAGCGCCGTCTGGCCAGTTTTGAGTGAGGGCTGACACCAGCAATGAAGAATATTAACATTGATGCACAGGATAAACAGGATTCTTTCTTATCATGAATATCCTGCTCATCCATGTTAATTATTCGCTGTGGACGACGGCGAGGAACAGGGGGCGTGGCGATAGGTAGAGTTCCGGACACGCCCTAAATAAGAATTTAGAGCGTGCCACAGAGAAGGATTGGTTATGCGAGGGTTGACGAGTTCAGGAAATGCGCTTGGGATCGCGGTAGTAGATTGCCGCGTCGTTCCTCCTCGCAATGACGATTTCCGGGCTCATTTGCCCTTTTTCTTGGGCTCGGTGGGCTTGGCCATGCGGATGCCGGCGGCGATTAGCGAGAATGGAATCTTGCTGAGAATCAGCGTGAATATAAGGATGATCAGCGCTCCGAAGGGTCGTGCAAATTCGCCTTCGTAGAAGGCTTGCACTAGCCGGTCGAGGATTGACAGGAAATCTTTTGGCCTCTCGCGCTCGCGGATCATTTCCGTGTTCGCCATGGCTGTGTTGGGTGAGTTGTCCGTGGGTGAAGGCGTTTCGCTGGCGGTTTCCTCGGAGTCTGCGGTTTCCGTTTCACTTCCTTCTTCTTGGGCTGTGCTTTCGGTGGGGGGTTGCTGGGCCTGGACGGGCTGCGGTGGAGATGCCGGGGCTGGCTCGACCTCGCCAAGTGTTCCTTCCCATGCATCGAGATATGTGTTGAGCACTTGAGGCTCTTTGACGATGTCCTTGATCAAGCCGAAAACGCTAACCGTCAGCAGGAGGCCTGCGAAGACCAGGATAATGCCCATGCCGCCTACGGCGATGCGCAACATGTCGACTACCGACAACTGAGACTCTGGCGCTTCATTACTTTGCTTGCTGTCGATCTCTGGGGCCACCCTCGGCTCATACATTTTCGAATTCACATTCGACACCTCCGTCTCATAAGCGCGCTAAATAGTCATCTCTTTTCCGGACACGATAACCTTCTTAATATCGATGCTTCCGTGCTTGATTTGAGCAAAAGGTTTGCCGTTTTTCAAACCGACGGTGCCAAATCCTTTTTCCGTCGAGAG
>SDBV01007859.1_pt1 | contig 14491 bp, 14 predicted proteins | sample 2277081 | NCBI WGS metagenome assembly SDBV01 (sample SAMN10402039, study PRJNA504765) | marine sediment metagenome | isolation source: marine sediment core GS10_PC15, 223 cmbsf | place: Arctic Ocean: Southern Knipovich Ridge | collected 2010
TGAGGCTTGGGCAACTGCAACAAACACAAAGCAAAAAGGTGTGGATTGGCAATTCACTATGAATGATGCTCGGAGAAAACTGAAGTCAATCTACCCACGGATTAAAGATTGACAGAGCACTAGCCAATTACGTAGGGGACTTAGAGTTGATGCGCGCCCTAGCCTATCTGGTTGAGAATACACTTTCGATCGGCCAAATACTTAGCCTACTCAAAAATTCTCCATTTAACCGAGGTTCTTGTATGGATGCGGTGTCAGAAAAAGCATTCGAGATAGTCGATCAAAATATCTTGATTGGATCTCTATCGAACGAATCCGATTTTCTTGACCTTAGCCATGACGTGATTGTTGAATTCTTGAGAAGGATAGACGGGATTATCACACCTGGGGCATATGAAGAAAGTCTAAAAAGAATTCTAAACTGGGCCATTGCGCAACGCACAGCAGTTGACACCGTTATGGAGCAAGGCACAACAGATGATGACAACATTATGTATAAAGGAAAACCTGGAGAACGTATTGTTGATCTGATTCGCTTTGGGTGTATTTCACCCGAGGTGTTCCTAGAAATATCTCGTGTAGGATTGCTAAAAGATGAAGATAGAATTAAGTGGTTAGAATTTCATCTCGAAGATTCTTCAAAACAAATCAAAAAGTGGAGAGAAGAAAAAGACAGGAAACTTCGCTCTGGTTTAGGGCGCTTTAGCTCTGCTGGTCAAGCGCTGATGATAGAGGAAGAAGATAGGGAACGGAGTTTAGAAAAATTAAGAAGAGAATTAAGAAAAAGAATATAGTTCCTTTAAGTGGTGACGCTTACACTTAATCTGTGTTTATCTGTGGTAAAAAAAATTAAAGAGGAGATCAGGTGACGGGTTTTTGTTTCATGAGGAACAGATTGCGGAAATAGGGAATCAGCCCGCAGCCATAGGTTAGGATGCTGACGTTGTCGTGGATGCGTACAAAATAAACCAGCGCAATTACGCTGCCAATGATACTGAACCACCAAAAGTTTTTGCTCAACACCGAGCGTTTTGACGTTTCTGCCTGCCACCACTGGATCCAGAACCTGAAAGAGAACAGCGCCACGCCGATGGTGCCCAAGATATGCCAGCCTAGCGAGTGATGCAGAGTGGCAGCATCAAAAACCTTTGTGGGTGTTCGTATCCAGTCGACCTTACCAATGATGTAATGGCTTTGTGCCAGAAATGCTACGGTCATCAGAGCAAAGGACGCAAGAAGCACAGCAACGGTTCTTTTCGTAGAACAGGGGTTTTTCGAATTCATGAGGTTGAGATTGCGCCAGGAGATGACAGCATTTCCCACCTGCAGAAGTGCAAAGGGGAACTGTACTTGAACGAAATAGTGTAGGATGAGAAGAAGATTCCCCGCTAGAGATAGCCTCCAGAAGGTGCGTCCAACATAAGATCGCCTATGCCTTTCACTTTGAATCCATTGAATGAGCACACGAAGAGTAAAGAAGATGGGAGGCAAAAGCCCTAAAGGGTAGTAGAGAAGGGGTCGTAAGTTTTCAATCATACCTAGTCCTTAAAAAGGTTGCCAAAATTATCTTTCGGAGGTTCTTTAGTCTTGGGGTCAGAATCTCCAAAGAGTCTGCGGGACACATCGTTAGCGTCTGCCGTCTTGACAGGTCCACCACCCAAAAGTTCAAATTCCTCACAGAAGTTACAAGCTTCACGATCAGCGATGTGTTCAGTGCCAGGTACCTTACAATCATTAGGGAGGCCGGGATAATAATTCTTGCAGTTTTTGCAGCAGTGTAGCCATGAGGTGCATTTGTCGCATACTGCACGAAAAGCAAGCTTCCCCCCTGGGGGATCTTCAAGAGTTTCTCCACATTTCCAGCATTTCATTGTATAGGCTCTTCTTGAAATTGTTCCGTTCGTTCCTTTTCGACGAGTTCGTCGTTGTTATAGGTTTGTAGAACGCGAGGGGACCCATCATCAGCAAACTTGTTGAACTTGCCATGCCGTTTTCCTTCTCTGAACTCCGCCTCAAAGATGACTACACCTTTTTCGTTCCATTCTCTGCTGGGACCATGAAGTTTATCCTTTAAAAAGATGTATTGCGTTTTGAGTTGTCCATTCTCAAAGAAGGTTTTCTCTTCCCCTTCTCTCTTGTCGTCAATAAAGTTCACCTGTTTTGCAATGCTTCCGTTGGAGAAGTACTCATAAGCGAACCCATTTTGTTTGTCCCCTTTATACTCTGCGGAGATCTGTATTTTTCCATCATGATGATAAAGCGTAGCGATCCCCTCTTTTTTTCCTTTATGGTATTGGGTGCTGGCAATTTTTGTTCCAGCTTCATTAAACTCAGAGTCCTCCCCTTCAAGAAGGCCATTCACATAGTTTGCTTCGCGAGTTTTCATTTTTCCGAAGAGCGTGTGGAGAGGATAATACACTTGATGTAGTCCCTCCAGATGGTTGTTCTTGTAATGATAAATAATTTCAGAACCGTCAGATCTATGCTTAAAGAACCGTCCATCCATACTTCCATTGTTGTAATAGGCTTCTTCAAGAAGATTCCCTTGCTGATGCCAAAGTGCTCGCTTTCCATGGAGAATTCCATGGGTATAGTTCATCACCACTTCTTTTTGTCCATTGGCATGGTAGCTTGTTTGCTCTCCATGGAGTTTATTCCCCTCATAGTGCGTCTCCTTAGCAAGTATGGGTTCCTTCTGTCCTTCTGCTAAAGGATAGTACTCGTGATGTATTCCCACCGGGCATCCATTGTCGAACTGTTTTTCCTCTTGAGGAGATCCATCCTCGTACCAGGAAAAATGGTCGCCATGAAGTTGCCCATTTAAATAGTTCACTACCAACGCAAGTTTTCCGTTGGAATAAAAAACTTCTTCTTCCCCCTCTAGCAGGCCATCCCTGTAATGAGCAACTCTTTTCACTTGGCCGCCCTCGTGCCATTCACGGAAAGTGCCAACAGGGAGGTCATTTTCATAGTTTCCTTCAAAGAACAAGCTGCCTGAAGGGCTCCATTCCCGAAACTTTCCTTTCTTTTTCCCATTGGTGAATTCTGTACTGAAGCTCAACTGTCCATTTTTATGCCACTCTTGAACGGTTCCATTCGTTTGTCCACATTGATAGCTTGCCTTGCTTTTCTTCTGACCATTCGAATGCCACTCTTCGTGCTCACCATCTTTTTTACCATCGCGATAGTAGTTGCGCAGTTGAAGCTGCCCATTTTCGAAAAACTCCTCCTGCTTTTCTTGAAGACGACCATTGTTATATTGGTATTTTGCTTTCAACTGATTGTTCGGATACCATTCCAAGTACTCCCCATGATATTGTCCATTCACTAAGCTGTACTGGAGTTCTTTTTGCCCTTTTTCGTCGCACTCTACGATGGGTTGAAGTAGACGCCCTTTCTGATCATAGTTGGCATCTTTTGCTAATGTCCCATTAGGATGCTTTAAGTGATGTCGCCCTACAGGAGTGCCGTTGCGCCACTCTCCTTCCCCTTTCAGTTCTCCGTTTTCGAAAAAATGCTGCTCTAAGCCATGTTTCTTGCCCAAGAAGTAATCAGCTCGATAACTTTCCTCCCCATTTGGGTGATACTCCATGTGCTCTCCATTCGGCAGACCAAAGTGAAAGCTGCGGATCTTTTTGACCATGCCCCCGGGATAGTAGATGGTGATTGCTGCTTGAGATTTGCTATTGTGTAAAACTCCCCGGAGAAAGTGTTTCTTTACTTTGACCTCTTCATCTTCAGACCATTCCGTAACCTCTCCCTCGGGAACACCGTTTTGATAGGTGCGAGATTCTGCGAGAGACCCATTTTCATGATAGGATTCGTAGGGTCCAATGACTTTTCCATTCTCATAGAAAAACTTTTCTTTCAAACGGCCATTTTGATGGTAGGTTTTTGCAGGTCCGTGCAATACACCCTTAGTATAATATGCAATCTTCTCCGGTGTACCATTCTGATTGTAACTTACCGAAAACCCATGAGGGAGAACCGTTGTATTAAAATGTATAGCGGCAGGATCGTTAGCATCAACAACGGCAACATCGGTTTCTTGTCTTGTAGTGCCATCAGGATAGCAGTAGACCTGCTTGACGGGAATATCGTACTCTTCGCCCTCTTTAGGTTCATAATAGAGCACACTCCTAGGAGTGCCATTCTGATACTCTTTCAAGGCAATGGGAACCCAGTTGGGTTGTCGGATTTTGGAACTGTTGTTTTGTGGTGCTTCAGCAAAAAGGCTTATTGTAAAAATGCAAAGGCCAAAGGCATACAGAATATGTCGAAACATGGCGATTCCTTATATTTGTTCTATTTCAAACTCGGGAGAAACTTCTTTAGGAAGTAAAGCAGTAATAAGCCCCCCAACTAGAAAGAGAAAGCCAAAAAGTAATAGTGCTTTTGTCGGGGCATTTTCTACAAAGCATTTCGTCAAAAGTCCTCCGCCCCCAGGACCAAGACTTTCCGAAATACACCAGACTAGGCCCATCAGAAGTGCGCTCACCAGTCCCGGTCGGCTTGGTAATATTCGATTGCCATAAGCGACGGCAACAGGATTGGCAATCCCTAAACCGGCTCCAAGTGCAAATAATAGAGAAAGGAGAAGACCATTTGGCAAGCTTGGTGCGAGTAAAAAAGTATAGAACAAAGCAAATGCAAACAAATTCGTCACCAGTAGAATAAATCTTGGGGAATATTTGTCGGACAAGTAACCTCCAGGCACCATCATAACTGCACCGCCTAAAATGAAAAATAGATGTCCACCACCGAGGCTTATCCAGCTATTGTATCCTTTTGTCATTAAAACATCGGGCAACAAGAATATAGTACCCCAGAAAATAGCTTGATTGCAAACCTGAGAAGCATAAAGAATGACTAATTCTCTGTTGCTGAAAAGTTTTTTCATAGCTGTAAAACCGAAACGCCTTCCAGGTTGTGCAGGAATTGGTAGTGTTCCTGGGAGTGTCTTGAACAGAAGGAATAAAAGCATCCCTAGTGTTGGGAGAGCAAGAAAAAATGTGTTTCCATTGAAGTAGGTATAGCTCGAAGAAAAAATCAGCTGACTCGTTGCTAATCCCACAGCCCCTCCCGAGGCAAAGATTGTTACAAAAAGGCCCTTTCTTTCTTTTGTTAAACCGCTTGCAATCGCAACCGCTGTAGGGTGAAATGCTCCGGAACCAAGACAGGTCGACAGGTATATTAGGAATAACAAGAAATAGTTATTTGTATAGGATAGAAAGACATTTGCTGATGCGGCACCGATGCCAAAAAGCAACAATATCTTTCGATATCCTTTGTCGCCAATGGAACCAAAAACAACCTGCAGCCCCTCGCCAATGAAAGGACAAGCGGCAGCGATAATCCCTGCCAAAGCAAGGTCGAGGTGTGCCATGGTTTTATAGATAGCCCAAAAGCCGATCATCACGTCGGTCAAGAAGTGGCCAAGCCATATCAGAAGTAACGTGGTATTTGTGTTCGTTAGCTTCTTTTTGTTTAACATGGGCTCCTAATCGCCTAAAATAGAAACACTTCCAGTTTTTTTACTTTCTAAGTCGGCGGTTGTTTAAAGGTTTAAAATATAATATTTCAGTTATTATGCAAGACAATATTACACTAAAACAGCAAAATAGTCAATAAAAAATTACATATACTAATTTTTTGTAACCGCTCAGCCAATGCCGTCAACTTAAGCAGGGAATTTCAACGCCAAGACGCAAAGAATAAGGTGTTCTTAGCGTCTTTGCGCCTTTGCGTTTAATTTTATTTCTTAAGTTGACGGCATTGTCTGAATTCTTACGATTTTTTGCCTTGCATCTTGTTTAGGCAGGTGATAAATAAAAAAAAGGTTGATAGAAAGAGAAAAATCACAAAATAGGAGGGTAATGATGAAAACGTATTCTAAAAAGATGGCATTGGTGGCTTTTAGTGGCTGCTTGATGCTGTCAGCGCAAGGGTTTGCGTATCCGTCGCAGGTCGAAAAAGTCGGAGCATACAATCCTGATGATGCTCTCACTGCTCTATCATGGACCTGCCGCAAAGGAGGGTGTGGATCAAAAAAGAGCAGCAACAACTCGCAATACACTGATAGAGAAAATGCCTACGACAGTACTGTCGAGACAAGTCGTGGTGTTGATTCGAGAGATGTTAGTGGCTCTGTAAATTATGATGTTAAAAATGAAAAAGAATTTGTCACTCAACTTAGTGATGAAGGGAAGCGTCTGTATAAAATCTTGGCTCCAGAGGGAAAGCAGCTGGCGTTGAGACTAGCCAAACAATATGCAGATAAAAATCAGGCCGTTAAGGAAGCTGCCCAACAAACGCAGAATAGGGGTGCCAAAAAAGGATATTAGACGTATACACATTGTGAACGTTTGATTTTATAAGCATAAAGAAATGGAACCAGGTGAACACCAAAAGCCAAAAAGGATCGAGTTAGATACTGAGAACCCTCGGGAAGCTGCATATTTAGCTTTACTTCTCTCACTGCGAGAGGAAACTTATGTAGGTGAAACTCTTGAGCGGTGGCGAAAGAAAGCAAGCCCCTCTTCTGTCGATTATCATTTAGCAAGAGAAATTGCTTATGGGGCTTCGCGTATGGCTTTGGCTCTCGATTATGTTGCAGAGCAGCTTGCGAACAAGCAGAAGTTGAATCTGAAACTCAGAGAGCGTGTTCTGATGCGGACCGCGGTCTATCAACATATGTATATGGACCGCGTTCCTGATTATGCAATTTCAGATGAGACGATTGAAATTGCTAAGAAATATTGTCATGAAACCTTTGTAAGATTTCTTAACGCCGCTTTACGAAGGCTGTCAGAGAATGCCATTGAGCTTCCAAAAGGGGAAACCGTTCCTGAAATTAGCATCCGTTATTCCTATCCCCCCTTTTATGTTCAGGAGTTGATTCAGAACTATGGCTTGGAGAAAGCGGAAACCTACATGGAAGCAGGGAATAAACCTTCCGTAACAATGTTTCGCATAAGACCTCACGCAAAAGAAGAAATTGAGAAAAGAGAAGGAATCGAACTTCTTGCGGGCACTTTATCACCGATTGCCATGGTTCGGGATACGAGATTACTTCCTACAATTGTTGAGTCTCCGGACTATTACATTCAGAATGTAACTCCAGCTGTATCGATTCAGTTGCTTTCAAAAAAAGCACATGTTCCCAATAGGGTTTTGGATATGTGTGCATCTCCGGGAGGCAAGCTGATCGCTGTACACGACAACTTTCCCGACGCTGAGCTTTTTGCCAATGATGTCTCGCCAGAGAAGCTAAAACCTCTCTCGGAAAACTGTGCTAAGTATAATATTTCAGCAACATTAAGCTGTTCGCGGGGGCAAGAGTATTCTAGTGATACACCTTTCGATTTGGTTATTTTGGATGCGCCCTGTAGTAACAGCGGCGTTCTCAACAAACGTCCTGAGGCTAGGTGGAGGATATCTCGGAAGAATCTTGAGCAGCTAGAGGAAATGCAATTGCAGCTTCTAAAAAATGCCGTCAGCCTCATCTCGGAGCATGGAGAAATTTGGTATCTTACATGCAGTATTCTCAAAAGGGAAAACACACGTTTGGTGGATAAAGCGTGCGAGATGTTCAATCTACAAGTTCGCACTAAAGAAACGATATTTCCCAATCTCGATGGCTGGGATGGAGGCTTCGCCTGCGCCCTGCAGAAAGTGTAGAACGGTGGACATTGATAAAATTAACGATATCTTGACACTACCTTAATGTCTTGTTTATAATTATTATTTATAATAGATATAATTAAAACAAGCAATAACTAAGCATAATCTTTAATTATAACTTTTGGTTTATAAAAACATGACTAGTAGTATAACAGGTTCTGGCAGTGTGTTTTGTCACAGGTGCTTGACGATAATAATGAATTCGATCGTTTCACCGGTCAAATAGCTCATCCTAAAGAGGGTTACGATATTCCAGAAATTTTAGCAAAGGAAGTGATACACATTCTTTGCCAACTAAAGGACAAGTCTCCAGAAAAGCGTATTGAATATCTCAATCACACGAATGTCGATACCAGTCTAGTTTTTTACATGCGTCATGTTGCTGCTGAGTATATGCAAAAAGAGTACTCGATTTATAGCTATCAAGATATTTTTGATATCAAAACGAACAAAGGCAGAGGTGGGGCAACTGAAATATCTGCTTTTGCAAGGTATTTCAACCTTGAGCTTCACCTCATCGATTTTAATTCTGAAGGGAAGTTAATTTATCGCAAGATGTCAAGGAGCGATAGAGGATTTAGAGAACCGGTTTCGGTCTAGGATTTAACCCATGTACCGAGGGGTTCTATTTTTGGAACCAATGACTATCATTACGAATTTCTTTCTTTTGAAAATTACGCAAATTCTCTGTCAGAGGACATGAAAGGGAAACTCGGCGACTCGCTTAACGGGCTAGCAGAACAAATCAAAAAAGATCATGAGATTGCAATAGAATTACAAAGGCAGTTCGATGAAGAGAAGACACAAATCAAATCTGACAGTTTATACGCTCAACAGCTTAAGAGGAAGTTGGAAAGTGGTAACTTAGAAGGGGAGGCAACATCTGCGGCTTCAGGAACGCCATCTCCTGGCCCGGTGGCGGCAGAACCCCGAAAGAGTGAGAGTTCTACCCCTCCAAAGGTCTCAAAAGCCCCAAAGAAAAGAAGACCATTATTGGAATTTTTCAGCCGCATTGGGCAATGGTTCTTTCGTTTGTTTAGCGCAATAGCAGGTCTGTTTAAGAGGCATTCCCGATAATTTTATCAATTTTTGTTGTTTGGGGGTAACCGTTCACCTCTATCTGTTAACCGCGAAGAACGCGAAGGACACGCGAAGATTTTTTTATGAAATAGTTAAATTCTTCGCGTTTTCCTGGCAAAACATTTGGACTAAGCAAAATAATTTGGAGTAAGCCGAGCAATCGGCTTTTTGCTGAGAGTCGTGCAAATGGCGTCTTTAAGTTGACACCATTGGCTGAACGCTTACAAAAATCTAGATACCGATAAAGTGTGTTTGTTGTATGATGTTGCCTTTCAATAAGAAGGAGTGAATAGACATGAGAGATGTCCGAATCGACCGTTGGGCAGAGATATTGGTGAATTATTCCCTGCAAGTGCAGAAGGGGGAGCATGTTGTAATCGTTAGTGAGGTGGAAGCTAAGCCTTTGGTCGAAGCGTGTTACGAGAAATTTCTTCAAGCCGGGGCCATTGTTGAGCCCATACTTGTTTTCAGGGAGTGGTCTGAGATCCAATTTAAATATGCCACCGATGAACAGTTGAAAACGACAATGCCCTTGATGCGTTATGCGGCAGAAAATTGTGATGTCTACCTTTATATCGGTGCGGAGACGAATTCGAGGCTTCTTGCGAATGTAGACCCAAAGAAGCAGGCCTTGGTGTCGCAAGGGCGTTCTCCCATTTTGCTTTGGGTAAAGGATACCCTCAGACAGGAAACACAAATACCTCTGCATTGCATTGGGACATGATTTTTGATCTGATGGATGGAGGCTCCATCACTGCTGATGGCAATCTTATTTACAAAGATGGAAAATTTTCAAACACCGACTGGCCTCAGCCATAAAAAAAAAGAGAAAACATGACGCAACCACTAGCAGATCAGTTGAGGCCGGGGTGTCTTGAGGAGGTTTTTGGTCAGGATCACATCCTAGGCACTGGAGGATTTATACCATCAACGATCTCTGCAGGAAAGCCTTCGTCCATTATACTATGGGGGCCGCCCGGTTGTGGAAAAACCTCTATTGCTCGCCTCTATGCCAAAGCTTTTTCGATGGAATTTCGGAGTATGAGTGCGGTCTTTAGTGGAGTTGCCGACCTGAAGAAAATCGTCAAACAGATCAAAGAAACGCCTCTATTTTCGAGAGGATCGGCACTTTTTGTTGATGAGATTCACCGTTTCAATAAGGCGCAGCAAGATGCATTTCTCCCCTTTATAGAGGATGGAACCATCGTTTTGGTGGGAGCGACAGCAGAAAATCCTTCTTTTTATCTTAATGACGCCTTGATCTCTCGAGTGAGTGTGTTACAACTCAAGCAGCTTGATGATGGCGCCCTAGAAAAAATTCTGCACCGCTGTGAAGCATGCAAAGGCTCCCTTCCTCTAACTCCCGAGGCGAAAACCTATCTCTATCAACTGGCGCAAGGAGACGGTCGTTACCTATTGAATCTCATTGAGACGTTGCAAACAAAAAAAACGGATACCCCTTTCGGTCCAGAAGATGTACAACAGTTTTTGCAGAAACGTCCTTCCTTTTATGACCGTGCGGGCGATCAGCACTATAATATCATTTCAGCATTACATAAGTCTGTTCGTGGGTCCGATCCCAATGCAGCGCTGTACTGGTTTGCCAGAATGTTGGAAGGGGGTGAAGACCCCCGTTACATTGCTAGGAGATTGATTCGGATGGCTGCTGAAGATGTTGGCCTCGCCGATCCTCAAGCGCTGCAAGTGACCATTGCAGCTCGGGATGCTTATGAGATGCTAGGCGCCCCAGAAGGGGAACTTGCTCTGGCTGAAGCGGTCATTTATCTAGCTCTTGCTCCCAAAAGCAATGCTGTCTATAGCGCTTACTCACAAGCGAGAGCTTTTGCAGCAAAAACCACTCAATATGATCCACCGAAGCATATTCTGAATGCTCCGACATCCTTGATGAAAAGAATGGATTACGGCAAAGGGTACGTTTACGATCATGAAACCTTAAAAGGTTTCTCCGGGCAAGATTATTCTCCAGAGGGTTTGGAAATTCCTGCGTTTTACGAACCTGTGGAGCGAGGGTTTGAACGGGAAATGAAAAAGCGCCTCGACTATTTTTCTCATTTACGTGAAAAAGGTAGGTAAAAAATAACCGCGAAGATCGCGAAGAGAACGCGAAGAATTAATTATTCTTCGCGTTCTCTTCGCTTCCTTCGCGATCTTCGCGGTTATTTTTATACAGCTCCCTAGAAGCACCCTCCTCCTGGAAATTAATCTTGCTATGGGTTAAACTTGCCCTCTAATTTACCCATATTCTTAGAGTTTAGGTACCTATGCCCCGCAAAAAGACAAAATCAAGATTTCACACCTCTGGAAATAAAATTTCATTTATTAGTTTAGGGTGCCCTAGGAATCTTGTCGACAGCGAAGTGATGCTGGGGATTCTGTTAAAGGCGGGTTATGAACCTTCCGAAATTCCTGAAGAGGCGGATTATCTTATCATCAACACCTGTGGCTTTCTTCAATCTGCTCGCGATGAATCCTTAGCTGCCATTCAGGAAACTATTGAGATAAAGAAAGAAACCACAAAAGTTATTGTTACAGGTTGCATGGTACAACGTCATAGCGATGAGATTACAAAGCAATTTCCAAAAGTGGATTACCTTTTAGGATCTGGAGACGTGAACGGAATCTTGAAAGCGGTGCAGTCTACCGAGAAAGGAGCAGAAATCACTTCGGCTAAGAGCTACCTAGAGGCTGGTGAAGTCCCTCGCCAACTTTCAACGCCGCAACACTATGCCTACCTAAAAATTGCTGAGGGCTGCCGCAAGCGGTGTTCTTACTGCATTATTCCTGAGATTAAGGGGCCTCTAAGAAGTAAAAGTGTCGAGCAAGTTCTCAAAGAGTTTCGCGTTCTTCTGGATCAAGGTGTGAAAGAGGTGATCCTCATTGCTCAAGACCTCGGAGACTGGGGAAAAGACTTGGGCTTCCGACGGTCGGAAGGGCTGGCACATTTACTTCGAGAAATTCTTAATGAGAAGACAGATTTCTGGCTGCGGTTGCTCTACCTTTATCCTGATGAAATGTCTGAAGAGCTCATTCAGATCATAAAGAATGATAAAAGGATTTGTCCCTATGTTGACATGCCCATCCAGCATGTTAATGATGACCTGCTCAGATCTATGTCTCGAACCACTTCTAAGGAAGATATCATCCGCATGATTACGATTATGCGAAAAGAAATCCCCGATATGACGATTCGTACCAGCCTTATCGTCGGCTTTCCTGGAGAGACAGAAGAGCAGTTTGAGGAGTTGGAGCAATTCCTCAAAGAGTTCCAGCTCGATAATGTTGGAATTTTCAAATATTCTCGCGAACCTGGAAGCCGCGCTGCTGAGCTTCCCAATCAAATTTCAGAAGAGAATAAGGAACGCCGCTATCAACAACTGATGAAGGTCCAGCAAGAGATCGTTGAAAAGAACAACCAACGCATGGTCGGAAAAAAGCTTGAGGCTTTCGTCGAAGGTTACCACCCCGAGTCCTCACTCTTGATGAGTGCTCGGCATCGAGGTCAATGCCCTGAGGTTGACGGTCAGATCATCATCAATGACGGTAGGAAAGTTCAAGCCTTTGGGAAAAAGTATCTAGTCGAAATTACCGACGTTGCAGGATACGATCTGATAGGAAGAGTGATTAAGTCTTTAGAAAAATCCTCTCCCCTGGCTCAGGTGCCAAAAGCTTAAACGGAACATCTTTTTGTAGGGCTGTAAACTCTGAAAGTCTGTTGGCCCTCTCATCTCTTTGGATGTGGACAAGTGCCAAAGTTTGAAGGGTCGGAAGGCCTTTGGCAAAGGCAACGATATCCAATGCATAGGTGTGACCTTGGATTGCGCGATCATACGTATAGGCTTCATGGACAAGAACTGTGCAGTCTTGGAAAAGATCTCTAGTTTTCGTAGTAAGACCACCATCACCACTGATTCCTATCGAAGATTTCCCCTTGGTAATTTTTATCGCATAATTCTTCATAGAGTGATCTGTCTGGGCAAAGGAAAGGCTCAATTCATTTAGAGCCACTGGGTCCGTAGTTTCCAAATATTTTAACTCAAAATCCAACTTGGAACGGCAGGAGGGATAACCCAGATCAATCGTTCGGTTGATGAGGGATTTAGTTCCTGGCTGCCCGATGATTGTTAGAGGTTTCTTTCGACCCTCCTCCTGCCAGCGATACACCATGGCAGGAACGCCAAAAAAGTGGTCTGCATGAAAATGGGTGACATACAAAGCATCAATAAGGTCGGGAGGATAGTTTCTGGAGAAAAGATTCCTTGGTACAGCATACCCACAATCGATAAGAAGGTTCGTTTCCGAGTGCAAAAGAAAAGAGGTGTTTCCCAATTGCGGCTCAAAAGCCTCTCCAACACCAATACACTCTAATTCCATATCACCTCCACAGGATACACTATATAGCATAACAGAAAAATATTGGGTAGGCTGCATTCCCGCAGAAAAAAATAAAATCTTCTCTGAGATTTAATTTGCCATTTTGAGGGCTTAGGTCTTAGGTCAAAGGAAGCCAAAGTTGAGATCAAAGGAAGTGGGTCTGTCCTACTGGAAGTCGAAGATAAACTCGATGTTAACATTACAGGTAGCGGCTCCGTGCAATACCAGGGATCACCAAAGGTGACCACGAAAATCAGCGGTGCAGGGCATGTGACTAAGTTGGATTAGGAACTGTGCAAAAATAAGTTATACGTTTCTGATATCACAGCGCTTCAGCTGCAAGGCGCAAATCAGTAGCCAACTTCTTAGTTTTCAAGGATTTGCAACGTAGCAGATGAAGATGCTGTGATATCAGAAATGTGCAAGTTATTTTTGCACGGTTCCTTAGTCTACACTGAGAAAAGTATCTCTATCTCGCAAAAGAAAAAGTGCAAAACATGCTGCCAACATAGGCCAAGCGGCAAAAAAGAGGAGATTGCCTTCTTGAAATGGCGCCAGGTACTGTTTGTAGCTGGAAAGAGTTGAGATCGCATGAAGAAGGAATACCGCACCATAGGTAAAGGTTTTCTTATATCCAAATAGAAACCCGAGGATAACCGACATTTCAATAGCACCTATCAAATAGGATATTCCCGCACCAAAGGATGGTATAGCATAGAATACCTGATAGACAAGGGATGCATGTTCGGGTCTGAAAAATTTGTCCAAAGTCCACATCAGCATCACCACAAAGACACTGACTCTAAGCAAAAATAGGGAAAGGGTGAGTTTTTTTTCGCCTCTCATGATCTTCTCCTTATGGGTTAAGAACATCCTAGCAAATCCCAGATTTATTGCTAGGGATTTTTTCTAATGAGGGTATTTTCTCCAAGGCAATCGCACGAAGAATTTTTTGGTTCATCACAAAAACGCGTACCTTTCCCACTAGAAATCAATTAAGAGGTTGAAAATTTTACGTGAAGATTGCGAAGAGTTTGGGAGTAGGGTGACAAGTCCTTGCAGTTTTACATAAGTTTTTCTCGACAAAAATATCTTCTTCTGCGGTCTTATTTGTACACCTGAAAGAAATGTAAAACTTCAGAGGCGCGGTAGCGCCAAAAGGTGCAAGCCCCCTGTGAAGCGTTAGCGGAACGGGGGGGTAAATGTGAAAGAAGTAAATAGCTGCGGTAGCTGCGCAAGAAATTAGTCGAACACAAATCGTTACAGCCACTCCCATATAGACCTATAAACGTGATTGCGCTTCAGGATTAATCAACGTTTGTCGGCATTTTATCGA
>SDBV01007860.1_pt1 | contig 14489 bp, 14 predicted proteins | sample 2277081 | NCBI WGS metagenome assembly SDBV01 (sample SAMN10402039, study PRJNA504765) | marine sediment metagenome | isolation source: marine sediment core GS10_PC15, 223 cmbsf | place: Arctic Ocean: Southern Knipovich Ridge | collected 2010
CTCGTCCGGCAGCAGATCGATGAGGCCGACGACGTCACCGGTCTCGAGTTTTCCCGGGATGATCAAACGTCCCTTACCACCTCGCGCCTGACGCTTCAGTCCCTCTACGCCCGAGAAAGCAAGAAAGCCGTGTGTGCTAACGGCCAGAAGGTTGGCATTGCTCCTGGGCATCGCAAACGCGACCACTTCATCTCCTTTCGCGAGATCGATGCCCTTCACGCCGGCAGCCGAGCGACCCATTGGGCGAACCTCCGATTCCTCGAACCGTATCGCTTGACCGTTGCGCGTACAGAGAACGATCTGCCCCGTACCGTCGCCTACTCGTGCTCCGATAACTTCATCATCGTCATCCAGTCCGGATGCGATGATGCCGCCGCTGCGGATGTTCGCGTACTCCGAGAGTGGTGTGCGCTTGACTCTGCCACAGCGGGTGGCCGTGATAACATAGCGCTGGGACGAAAACTCTCTCAACGGCTGAAGGCTCACGACATCTTCATCTAGGTCGAGCTCTTCCTCGATCCGCCAGCCACGCGATGACCGGGTGCCCAGCGGCAGGTCGGACACCCGCGTGCTGTAGACATAACCGTCGGGCGTGAAGGCGAGGAGTTGGTCGTCCGACTTGCAAAGCCAAACGCGCGTAACGAAGTCGCTGTCTCGGCCTCTAGTCTCCAGGTTCTCAGCGGCTGCCACAACGCCTTCCAGCTGTCGTCCTCGCGCCGGGATCGCCTTCATGTATCCCAGGTGCGTCTGCAGCAGCTGCACTTCGCGTGCGGCTCCCTGTGTAGGTAGCGGGAAGCGCTTCGAGTCATCCAGGATCTCGGTGCGCCGCGCGTCCCCGTAACGCTCGGCGATAGAAATCAACTCGTGCTTGATCAGATCGCGCCGCTTCTTTTCGTCGGCGATGAGTGACTTGAGTGTCTTGATTCGCTTACTGACGGCCTCCAGCTCCTCACGCAGCTTGCGACTCTCCAGGCTAGTGAGCCGGCTCAACCGCATCGCCAGAATGGCGTCCGCTTGCTTCACTGTGATCCTCAACGCGCTGCGCAGCTTCTTGGCCGCCGTTTCCACCGTCCGGCTCGAGCGGATGATCGTGACGACGCGGTCGATGTCGTCGAGCGCCTTCTGCAAGCCTACCAGGGTGTGTGCACGGTCTTCAGCCTTCGCCAGGTTATATCGCGCCCGGCGGATCACTACCTCCAGTCGATGCTCAATCCAAACGCTGAGCGTTTCCCTCAAGTTGAGTTGCCGAGGGACGCCATCCACCAGCGCCAGGCTGATGACGCCGAACGTGATCTGCAGCTGCGTCTTCTTAAAGAGTTTCTCCAGCAGTTTACGAGGCGATGTGTCGCGCTTGAGCTCCAGCACGATCCGCACGCCGTCGCGGTCGCTCTCGTCCCTCAAGTCCGTCAGTCCATCCAGCCGTCCTTTGCGCGCCAGCTGGGCGATGTTCTCTATTACCCGTTGCTTGCTCACCTGGTATGGCAGCTCGGTGATCACGAGCGACGGCTTGCCTCGAGCGCCCTGCTCGACGTGTGCCCTGGCCCGCACGATGATACGACCGCGGCCCTTACTGTACGCACTCTCGATCCCCTCACGTCCCCAGATGATTGCGCCTGTCGGGAAGTCCGGCCCTTCCACGATCTTGGACAGTCGCTTGTCCGAGGTATTGGCCCGCGTCAGCAGCCGTATGGCTGCGGCTACGATCTCAGGCAGGTTGTGAGGCGGCATCTTGGTCGCCATCCCTACCGCGATCCCGTCGGTCCCGTTGATAAGCAGCTGAGGAACGGCCGTGGGCAGAACGATCGGCTCCTTGAGCCGGTCGTCGAAGTTGGGTTTGAAGTCGACGGTCTCCTTCTCGATGTCACGCAACAGATCCGTAGCGATGGGAGCCAGCCGGGCTTCGGTATAGCGGTAGGCTGCTGCTGGATCGCCGTCGATGGAGCCAAAATTCCCCTGGCCGTCGATCAGCGGATAGCGCATCGAGAAGTCCTGGGCCATCCGCACCAGAGTCTCGTAGACGGTCACATCGCCGTGCGGATGGTACTTGCCCAGGACGTCGCCGACCACGGTAGCGCTCTTCTTGTATCCACGCTCGGGCGCGAGACCCAGCTCATGCATGGCATAAAGGATCCGGCGCTGCGCGGGCTTGAGGCCGTCGCGGGCGTCGGGTAACGCTCGCTGCACGATGACGCTCATCGAATAATCGATGAACGATTCGCGCATCTCTTCCTCGAGATATCGGTTGAGGATCCGCTCGCGGCGAGGATTCTTCAGCTTGACCACCGCCCCACCCCCTTATACGAAGATATACCGAAAGGCCCGTCCGCAACTTATACGCTGCTACCTGCGTTCTCAAGAGTGACCAGTCATGAATCAATCACTCCCGCAGTTGCTCCCGTCTGGCAGAGGTTGCATTATCTATTCATGGTTGGAATATCGGCAGATTCGATGAGCGAAGAGAAAATGGAGCTCTCATGGGAGCTCTTCGGTGAACTGTGCAGGGCGCTGGCGCTCAGGGTAGCGCGGGAGGCGCCGTGGTGGCGGCAATACTGCAGCGCGAGTTTCACGCGATCAAGATCACCCGACACCACGGTAGGGAAGGATTCCTCGAGCGTCCCGAGGTCCTGTACGCTGCGCCTCCCCAGCTGGCGAATCGTCGCGTGCTTCTGGTGGATGAGATCTGCGACAGCGGTGAGACGCTGAGGATGGCGTTGGCCGCTGTCCGCGATGTGGCGCCGGCGGAAGTCCGTACGGCGACTTCGTTGGTACGGAGGGGCGGATTCGAGCCCGATTACTTCGCTCTCGAAGCCAGGGGTACCGTTATCTTCCCTTGGGATCGCGAGGTGCTGTCGTCAGGTGAGCTGGTGATCAATCCGGAATACGAGGAGTTTCTGTCGGACTAGGGGCGGGGCGCGCCTCATTCCGCGGGCTGCATCAGGTAGCCCGCTACCCTCCAGTCGCCGTTCTCTAGCACAAGAAAGACGATCTCGGTCATCCTGTGATCGCCGCTGAAGACCGCCGCGAACTGGACGACGACATATTCGCCGGGAGGGGCGCCGGGAATCGACGTGGTGTGCCCTTTTTCTGTGACGCTTCGCGAGCTGATCGCTCCCAGCGGGCCACGGAGGTCGGTCACGGTCTCGATCCAGTCCTCGCGCGAGACCGAGCCCTTGAAGAGTGCTGCCGCCTCATCGTAGCTGGCTCCGTACTCGGCGAAGTCGACGAGGACGAGCCAATCGACGGCGCGCTCGAGGCCCCTCTCGGTCTTGACCGCCGCGCTGTCGTCGTCCGACCAGTCGGCGATAGAGATCTCGGGTAGACGAAAGAAGTAGCCGGAGACACGCCAGACGCCGTCGTCTTCGAGCCTGGGCACGACGGTTTCGATGATGCTGTCGGCGTTCTCGAAAGCGCTCTTGAACTGGAGCACGACATATTCACCCGCGGGCGCTTCGGGCAAAGTGGTCGTGTACTCGCTGCTGATCAGTTCGCGGGTGACATTGCCGAGGGGAACGCGTGCGGCGAGTAGCTCGATCCAGGCCTGACGCGTACCGGCGTCCCTGATGATCTGTGACGCCGCGTCCCAGCTGTCGCCGCAGCCAGGCTTAGCTTTCCTGCATGCTGTTGAGGAATTCTTCGTTGTCTTTCGTGCGCTTGAGGCGCTCGATGAGGAACTCGATCGCTTCCGCCGCGGGCATATCGGCCAGGAAGTTCCGTAGTAGGTACATCCTTTTGAGTGTTTTCTCGTCGAGGAGCAGTTCCTCGCGGCGCGTGCCGGAGCGGTTGATGTCGATGGCCGGGAAGATACGCTTATCGGCGATATGGCGGTCGAGGATGATCTCCATGTTGCCGGTGCCTTTGAATTCCTCGAAGATCACTTCGTCCATGCGCGAGCCGGTTTCGATCAGCGCTGTGGCGATGATCGTGAGGCTGCCGCCTTCTTCGAGGTTGCGTGCCGAACCGAAGAAGCGCTTCGGCTTGTGGAGCGCGTTGGCGTCAACACCGCCTGAGAGGATCTTGCCGGAGTGTGGCACTACGACGTTGTAAGCGCGTGCCAGGCGGGTGATCGAATCGAGGAGAATGATGACATCGCGCTTGTGCTCCACGAGTCGTTTCGCCTTCTCGATGACCATCTCCGCCACCTGTGTGTGCCGGTCCGCCGGTTCGTCGAAGGTCGAGGAGATCACCTCGGCATCGACATGTTCTTCCATGTCTGTCACTTCTTCCGGCCGCTCGTCGATGAGCAAGACGATGAGGTGGCAGTCTGGATGATTTTCGGTGAGCGCGTTGGCGATCTTCTGCAGGAGGATCGTCTTACCTGCCTTCGGCGGTGATACGACCAGGCCGCGCTGTCCTTTACCGATGGGTGCGATCAGATCGAGGATGCGGTTCGAGATGTCACCTGCTTCTTCGCGTTCCAGTATGAGCCGCTCTTCCGGATAGCGCGGCCGCAGGTTGTCGAAGCTGATGCGATGCTTTGATTCCTCCGGGTCTTCGCTGTTGACGAGCTCGACTTTGAGTAGCGCCAGATAGCGCTCGCCCTCCTTGGGCGGACGCACTTGGCCAAGTACCGTGTCACCGGTGCGAAGATCAAATCTCTTGATCTGCGAGGGTGACACGTATATGTCATCGGGTCCGTATAGGTAATTCCAGTCCTGGCTGCGCAGGAATCCGTATCCTTCTGGAAGGATCTCCAACACACCGTCGGCACGAAGGATCACGTCGGAGTCCAGGAGGTTTTGTTCGATTCGGAAGATGAGGTCCTGCTTGCGGAGGGAGGAGTAGTTCTGGATGTTCAGCTCCTCGGCCATTTCGTGGAGTTCCACGACGGACTTCGCCTTGAGTTCGGCTATGTCTAGAGATGTCGTTGCCATTTGATGAATGATCGGTTGAGTTTCTTGCTGATTGGGGAGTTAAAAGACGGGATGCCGCGGCTTGATCGTGCTTCGCAGGACAGGCGCACGGCGTGCCGTAACGGTCTATCTCCTTACGCTTCAGCCTCTTGCTGGTTTCTTAAGTCGTCTGCTGAGGTATTGTGCTCTGGTGCGCGACGTGGACGGCTGGCTGGTAGCCTAACTATCTAATGCATTTCAACCCTCCGGTCAAGGGCCACGATGAGCTGCGGCACCTCTTCGCCGTGCATCGCCTGCAGACGATCGCCGCCGGCGAAGTGATCAGCGGTCGCCTGCTGCCGGGCCTGGACCCGGAACTGCCGCCTCTGAAGGATGCCCTGGAACGCTGGCCCGGCACGTACGAGTGCCGGAGCGGTCCCGAGGGTTGGGAACTTCTCTTGTTCGAAGCGCGGCCCGTCCGCGAGCGCTGGTGGGTGCACGCGGGCCTCTTTCTGCTCACGCTGTTGAGTACGATGGTGGCGGGCGGGTTGCTGTCGGGACGCCGGCCGATCCGTTTCGAGGCGCTCCCGCTGGTCGGCGGCTGGTGGCTGCCGCTCCCGGCCGCCATCGATTCGGCGAGCCTGCTGGCAGGAGTCCCGTTTGCTCTCGCCCTGGTCACCATCCTGGCGCTTCATGAGTCCGGTCATTACCTGGCCGCTCGCGGTTACCGAATCAGCGTGTCACCTCCGTATTTCATTCCCTTCCCTCCCTATATATCGATCATCGGGACGCTGGGAGCCTTCATCCGGCTCCGCTCACCCTTGATGAACCGGCGGCAGCTGCTGGATGTTGGGGTGGCGGGGCCGCTGGCTAGTTTTTTCGCATCGTTGCCCGTCCTCTGGTGGGGGCTTCTGCACAGCCGCATAGTTCAGGTGCCGAGCGCCACTCCTGGCCCCTATCTGGTGCGATTCGCGTCGGAGGATATCTGGATCGGTGGATCGCCGGCCTTCAGCGGTCTGGTTCGGGCCTTGCTCGATTTCAGCGGCCAGGGGGAAGTCCTATGGCTGCATCCGGTCGCTTTTGCTGGCTGGCTGGGGTTGTTTGTCACGGCGCTGAACCTGCTGCCGATCGCCCAGCTCGATGGCGGTCACATCCTTTACGCGGCCCTGGGGTCGCGCCAGAAGGCCCTGGCCTGGTTCTTCTTTCTGGCCCTGATTCCGTTAGGGTTCCTCTGGGCGGGGTGGTGGGTCTGGGCGTTGCTGATTTTCGCCGTGGGCAAGGGACGCGTGGGGCATCCGCCCGTTTTCAACGCACAGCGTGATCTGGGTACGGGGCGTCGTATGATGAGTGCGGCGGCGGCGTTGATCTTTCTGCTGTGCTTCGTACCGATTCCGTTCTGGCTGTAGGCGCCTGCGCCAGCGTGGTCTTGCCGTCTTGACTCCGGAAGCCGGTATCTTGAAATTGGGTTTCCTTTCTCTGTGGGCCCCGAACGAACTCGAGGATAAGGAGAGGACCAGCGCTGGATGGCACGGCATAATCGCGATGGAGAGGGAGTAGACCAACAGGGAGTGCGGTACACAGTCAGCTATCAGCCAGACTGGCTGCGGCAGATCAAGATCTCGCGGTCCCTGAAAGGGAGTAATCGGCAGTCGACGAAGACGCTCTTTCGCAACCCGGCTACCTTCGCGGAGCGGTCTCCCGGCGATACGATTCGCACGCGTGTCAGAGCAAACGACGGCAAGCTGGACTTCGAGGTGACGGTCAACGATCCGCAGGGGCGCGTCGAACAGATTGTGGTTACGTCGCGTGCAAGCGACGGTAAAGGAGACATAACCTTCACGATCGACGGATCGCTCCCAGGTCGGGGAGACTTCGGCAAGACACGAAGAGCTCGCCGCAGACGCTAGCGGGAGGGACCTCCCTCGGCCATTTGCCTGAGTTCATGTCTGAGATCACTCAACATCTGGCGAGTCCGCTCCAACTCATCGGATAGCGAACGATCGTACAGAGCGCGGCCCAGCGAGCCCCCGCCGTTCTCTATCCGGTACTTCATGCGTTCGGCGCGCATCAGCAGGCTGTCCAAGTTCCGCTCGATCGAACCGTCGCTGGCGACCCGGGTGAGCGGACTCGCGCTCAGTCGTTCGGATAGGGTCGCTATTCTTGGCCCCAGGCGCCCAAGCGATGAGCGAACTTCAGGGTGGGAGAGGAGCTCGACCAACCCGCCGGCCGCGGTTCCCAGCCGATCGAACAGGGCCGATACGAGCCCGAGCTGTTCTCGCAGCTGATCGAGCTCGCGCCGGTGCCTTCTCATGCGTGCGATCGTCCCGTCACCGGTGGATGCCGCCGCGAGAACTGCCCTCCAGCGTTCGGCGACCTCGGCGGCGGAGTCGCGGTAGGCGTTCAACCGGCGGCTCAGTTCCATGGCATCGACTTCAGGAGCGGTAGACAGTTGAGCGCCGTCGGACAGTGGAACGCCGCTCCGAGCCGGCACGATGTTGACGACGGTCTGGCCCACGATTCCAGTCGTGATCACCTGCGCTGTCGAACCTTCCAAGATCAGCGGCTGCACGCCGGTGACTATTCTCAATTCGACTCGCAGATGTTCGTTCTCCTCGCCACGCGGCGGGAGGAACTCGATGCTGGTAACGCTTCCCACGACCTGCCCGGCCAGCCAGACGGGCGCACGAGACTGGAGAGTCTGGGCGGTGAAGGTGTGGAAGTGGAGCGTGTAGTGCTGTTTGAAGGCGTCCTGAATGTCATCGACAAAAAAGACGGCGATGACGAACACCGTGATCGCCGAGCTGACGATCACCCCCAGCCGAAGCTGCGACCACAGGATGCCCGCTCGGATTGCCATCGTGCCTCTGGCTAGCCTCGAGACACGTTGCCGACGAAACTCGAGGCAGCTAAGCTTGCCCCACGATGCTCACTCTGGGACACATCAAATACAGTAACTGTATTCCTGTTCACGGACGTTTCCTCGAATGTGGCCCACCATCTGACGTGGAGATGATCCATGGGGTTCCGGGTGAGCTGAATCATATGCTAGAATCGGGTCAGATCGACGTTGCACCTGCCTCCTGCATCGAGTATCCGCGGCACGCGGATCGGTACCGTATCCTACCCGATCTTTCGATATCGGCCCGCGGCCCGGTTCGCACGATCCAGCTGCTGAGTCGAACGGACATGGATGAGATGCGGGATGGCATACGCCTGGCTATACCGACAGCTTCCGCGACCTCTGTTGTGCTGCTGAAGATAATCATGCGGCAGCACCTTGGCATCCGCCCTGATTATTTCTGGTTCGAACAGGAGGCAGCCGACGGCATACCCGAATCCGCCACTGCGGCTCTGTTCATTGGTGATGTCGCCAGGCGCGAGCTGGTTCGGAAACCGGCCGGAGGGCGCATTCATGCCTACGACCTCGGGAGCGCCTGGTTCGACTGGACCGGTCTCCCCTTCGTTTTCGCTCTCTGGCAGGCGAGCGCCGGGAGGGACCGGGATGAGGAACTCCGCAGTCTTGCGCGGGAGCTGGTCCGTTCCCGCGAATGGTCACACGAGCGTTTGCCGCAGCTGGCCGACCGGCATGCAGCCAGCTTCGGCTGGAGCGCGGGGGAGCTACTGGATTACTGGAGAAGCTTGGAATATGGTTGGAGCGACGATCTTGCCGCGGGGCTCGGCGAGTTCTATCGGCGGGCCGCCGACTTGGGTGAGATACCGGCGGCGGTCGAGCCCGTCTTCTTGAAGGACAGGTGAACGGGATCCGGTCGGCACGCATCGAGCTGAGCGCGGGGGGCGTGATCTTCCGCCAGCTCGGCGGCGCCGTTCAGGTGTTGCTCATCAAAGACAGCTATGACAACTGGGGCTTTCCCAAGGGTCACATTGAAGCCGGGGAGAGTTCTCTCGAAGCTGCCTTGCGGGAATGCCGGGAGGAGACGGGGCTGGAGCGCCTGACCGTCGTAGCGGAGCTCGGTGCGAGTGATTGGTACTTCCGATCCGCAGAGACCCTAGTCCACAAGTTCTGCGACTATTTCTTGCTCGAAGCGGATCCCGAAGCGGAGGCGCGCCCCCAGCACAGCGAGGGTATCCACCTGCTGGTTTGGCTCCCTCCCGAGGGTGCTCTTGAACGTGTGACGTACGCTAACGCGCGCCACATGCTGGAGCTCAGCCTCGACCGGCTTCCGAAGCCGTCGCGGGCGAGTTCCAGGCCCGCGCGAGGAAAGTGAAAGGGGATATGGCAAACGACGGCTCGGACGGGCGCCTGATCTTCCTAACCGGCGGCACGGGGTTCGTGGGGCTCAGCGTGGCCCGCCGGCTGGTGGATCGGGGGGTCCGGTTAAGGGCGCTGGTTCGTGACCGGAAGAGCCAGGGCGCGGCGGAGCTGCACGAGCTGGGAGCCGACCTGGTACTGGGCGACATCACGCAAGAACAGACCCTTAGCGGGGCGCTGAGGAACTGCGATGGAATCGTTCATCTGGTTGGCATCATCAAAGAGAAGCGGCCTGGAGTGACTTTCGAGGCGGTCCACACGCGGGGGACGCTGCATCTGGTCGATGCCGCGAAGCATGCGGGCGTCGAGGTGTTCGTGTATATGAGTGCGCTCGGGGCGCGGCCGGATGGAACGGCCTATCAGCGGACCAAATACGAGGCCGAGGAGGCGGTCCGGCGCTCCGGTCTCTCCTACGTGATCTTCCGCCCCTCACTTATCATAGGACGGGATGGCGAGTTCACACGGATGCTGTTGCGGATGGTGCGGTTGCTCCCGGTGATCCCCGTGATCGGTGACGGTCAATACCGGCTGCAACCCGTATTCGTGGGGGATGTCGCCGATGCTTGTGCGACGGCACTCGAACGCGACGCTACCTGGAACCACGCGTATGAGCTTGCGGGGCCACATAAGCTCACGTACAACCGCATACTCGAGATCGTGTGCGAGGAGCTCGGCTTTCGCCGGTCCAAGTTTCATGTACCTTTGCGCTTCGTGCGACCCATCATTGAAGTTGCCTCCAATTGGAGGCTTCCAGCCCCAATCAACTCGGACCAGCTCGCGATGCTTCTGGAAGAGAGCGTCGTTCACGGAGAAAGTAACGATCTCCTGGACGTGTTCGGGGTCGAACCGAAGCCATTGCGCGCGGTGATTCGAGAGCTTGGGACATAACTGCCAGACGGGCTCGCGATGGCTCCCGCGGTCGAGTATTGTTGCCCGAGCTGAACCCAAGCTGAGAGCAAGTAGGTAAATCCAGGAGGAGCGACATACCGGGAGAGGAGACGAGCCCGAAGCGTCGGGGCTGAACGAGGAAGCATCTATCACCCAGCGGTTTCGGATGCCCTCGACGGTTGGCTGGCGCGGCATTTCGGGTTGAAGACAGAGTCGGGTCAGTTGCTCGATCCGCTTTTTCGATAAGCTGTTCGTGCTTATCGCGATGGCGGCCTTTCTCCAGGGTCCCTACCTAGGGTGGGCCGAGTTCGCGATACTGGTTGCGCGCGACGTTTACGTCGGCGTCACGTACGTTTTCGCGAAGCTCCTCGGGTTCAGGGTGCCGACGCGAGCGCGCCTCGGCGGCAAGGTAGTGACGTTTTTGCAGATGATCACACTCTTCGTCCTGCTGTTGGCGCCGGACCTTATCACCTATTGCGTGGTCGCCGTTGGAATCGCTGGCGGTATTGCGATCGTGGACTACACACTGGCCGCGGCCAGGAGCGCGCCCTCCGCTCATCAGTCGACCTGAGGGCGGGCAGGATTCAGGGAACCGTAGAATACTCGATTGCTGATGACGACTCTGTGGCTTTCCATTCGGCGGCGTCCACGACGCTCGGTCGCGGCGTTCACGGCGTGCCTCCTCGTCGTGGCGTTCGCCGCTTGCGGCGATCATCCGGGGAGCACGGTCGACCCGGTGAGCGGAGATTTTGGGGGGCACATCCAGAATCTGTATCGCGCCGTCTTTTGGTGGACGATAGCGATTCTGGCGCTCGTCTGGACCCTGCTCGCCTACGTGCTCATGCGCTTCAAAGAGCGGCCCGGTTCGCCTGAGCCCAAGCAGACGCGGGGCAACCTCGCCCTCGAAGTGGGTTGGACGCTGGGCGCTGCGGTGATCGTCGTCGCCATCAGCATACCCACCATCCAGGCGGTGTTCAAAACTCAGGCCCGTCCCACGAGTGCTGCCCTCGAAGTCGAAGTCATCGGTCACCAATGGTGGTGGGAATACCGCTATCCTGGCGAAGGTGTGGTCACGGCGAACGAGCTGCATCTGCCCGTTGGACGCCAGATCCACCTGGTCTTGAGCAGCGCGGATGTGATCCACTCGTTTTGGGTGCCGCGCATCGGTGGAAAGCGCGACGTCAATCCGCTGGTCCGCCAGCCCGAAGGCCAGGACTCACCCCGCAACTATCTCACCTTCACGATAGACGAGCCGGGCGTCTACTCAGGCCAGTGCGCCGAATTCTGCGGTGAATCTCACGCGCTGATGCGTCTACGGGTGTTCGCCGAAAGCCGGGAGGATTTCATCCTCTGGGTGAGCCAGATGCAGGAGCTGGCCCAACCCGATTCAGATTCGCTGGCGGATCGAGGTCGAGAAGTATTCATGCGCAGCGTCTGCATCGCTTGTCATGCTATCGCTGGTACGAACGCCGCCGGCGTTCTCGGTCCCGACCTGACACGTGTCGGGGCGCGGACCCAGATCGGGGCCGGGATGCTGGATACGAGCGCCGAGAACCTGGCTCTCTGGATCGCGGATCCAGGCGCGGTTAAGCCGGGCGCGAAGATGCCGGGTACGAATCATCCCGGGGGTGGAATGCCGGCCACAGGTCTTTCGCAGCCGGATATCGAGGCCATAGCAGCTTATCTATGGAGCTTGAAGTAAGAGAATGTCGGATACGGATGCACGGGCCATGAACGCGCATCAGAGCGTGGAAACAGGAGGGGCCCGGGCGCTTTATACCGATCCTCGTGGTTTGGGTGCGACGATCTGGAGCTGGATCACCACCGTCGACCACAAGCGAATCGGCATCATGTACGGGTCCGCCGCGCTTTTGTTCTTCTTCGTCGGCGGCCTTGAAGCGCTCCTGATGCGCATCCAGCTGGCAGTGCCGGAGAACGATTTCCTGAGTCCCGAGACGTACAACCAGCTGTTCACTATGCACGGCACCACCATGGTGTTCATGGTGGCGATGCCGATGGCGGTGGCTTTCTTCAATTACATCGTGCCACTGCAGATCGGTGCCCGAGATGTAGCCTTCCCGAGACTCAACGCTCTCTCGTTCTGGATGTTCTTCTTGGGTGGGCTCTTCCTCAATTCGAGCTTCTTGTTTGGACAGGCCCCAAACACCAGTTGGGTGGGATACTCGAACCTGACGTCGGCGCAGTTCTCTCCGGGCGCCAACGTCGACTTCTGGCTGATTGGTCTCTCGATCGTCGGGGTCAGCTCGATTATCGGCGGCGTCAACTTCATCACCACGATCATCAATCTACGAGCGCCGGGCATGACAATGATGCGCATGCCGCTCTTCAGTTGGATGACACTCGTCACCAGCTGCATCCTCGTGACGGCCATCCCCGTGCTCGCCGTGGCGCTCATCTTCCTCGCATTCGATCGCTTCTTCGGGGCCAACTTCTTCGTGCCGCGCGCCGGTGGAGACCCGATCCTCTGGCAGCACCTGTTCTGGGTGTTCGGGCACCCGGAGGTCTACATTCTCGTCTTACCTTCGTTCGGCATCATATCGGACGTCATACCGACGTTCTCGAGGAAACCACTCTTCGGCTATCCGATCGTCGTCTATGCAGGGATTCTGATTGGCTTTATCGGCTGGGGTGTCTGGAGTCACCACATGTTCACTTCGGGGCTCGGCCCGATCGCCGATTCGTTCTTCGTGGCGAGCACCATGATCATCGCGATTCCGACCGCAGTGAAAATCTTCAATTGGATCGCGACGATGTGGGGCGGGTCGATTCGCTTCACGACGGCCATGCTCTTCTCCATCGGGCTGGTGGCGATGTTCACGATTGGCGGCCTCTCGGGAATCATGCATGCCTCCGCTCCGATCGACCTCCAGCAGCACGATACCTATTTCGTCGTCGCCCACTTCCACTACACGATCGTGGGCGGCTCGATGATCGGTCTCTTCGCCGGCCTCTACTACTGGTTCCCAAAAATCAGCGGCCGGTTCCTGGATGAGACACTGGGGAAGTGGCACTTCTGGACTTTCATGGTAGGGTTCAACCTGACCTTCTTCCCGCAGCACTTCGCCGGCTTGTATGGGATGCCGCGCCGGGTTTTCACCTTTTCTGCAGATCTCAACATAGGCGCTTGGAATATGGCCTCGACGATCGGTGCTTTCATCTTCGGGCTCAGCGGACTGATCATGCTGTGGAATGTGATCAGGAGCGCCCGCGGCGGTCAGCCGGCGCCGGCGAACCCGTGGGCCGCTCCATCGCTGGAGTGGGCGACGAGTTCGCCGCCACCGCATTACAACTTCGGCGCCATCCCCGAGGTCCACAGCCGCGAGCCACTCTGGAGGCAGCCCGAAGAGATGTCGCGTAAGGCACAGACCCGGCCCGCCGTGGAGCCTCATATGCCCGCGCCGTCCATCTGGCCGCTGCTGACGGCGGTAGGCGCCGGCTCTACCTGGGTACTGGTCATGACCGGCGTCTGGTGGGTGCCGCTCATCGGCCTGGTTTTCACAACGTTTTGTGTTTACAGCTGGGCCTTTGAGCCCGCCTTCAGGGAGGCATAATCGGGATGGAACAGGCGCACCATCCACCGACGGCTACCGGACTCGACACCCAGAAGCTGGGGTTCTGGACCTTCCTCGGCTCCGAAACGCTCTTCTTTGGCAGCTTGATCTCGACGTATATGGTCTACAAGGGGAAGAGTGTCGTCGGGCCGTACCCTCACGAGATCCTCAACATCCCTCTGACCAGCATCAGCACGTTCGTGCTGTTGATGAGCTCGCTGGCCATGGTGCTCGCACTGGCCGCCGTGCAAAAGGGTGATCGACGCGGTTCCATCATCTGGTTATTCGCTACCGCCCTCGGCGGGATGATCTTTCTGGGCTTCCAAGCGTTCGAGTTCACGCAATTCGTTCACGAGGGACTGACGATTCAGGCCAATGTCTTCGGCTCGTCCTTCTTCGTGCTCACCGGCTTTCACGGCGCACACGTTTCTGTCGGGGTCCTCTGGCTGCTCACGCTCCTGTTTCTGACTCTCAAAGGCAAGATCGAGCCGCGGGATGCCGTCAAGGTCGAAGTTGCCGGCCTCTACTGGCACTTTGTCGACATCGTCTGGATCGCGATCTTCACCCTGGTTTACCTGATACCTTGAATCGGCAGATATGGGCGCTACAAACGATCCGGGATTAGCAGAGGCGGCCGAACACGTCCATCCCGGTTGGAAAGTTTATGTCCTGATCGGGGCGATTCTGGTGGTGATCACCGCGGCGGAAGTCGCGATCTTCTATATCCCTGCCTTACGCGGGGTATTGGTGCCTCTCCTGCTCACGCTCTCGGCGGTCAAGTTCGCCATCGTTATGATGTTCTTCATGCACCTGAAGTTCGATAGCCCAATATTTAGCTACGTCTTCGTTGCGCCGCTCATATTGGCGATTCTCGTCGTCACCGCGCTCGTCCTACTGTTCCATGTTCTGCCCCAATATCGAGTTCTGTGA
>SDBV01007861.1_pt1 | contig 14488 bp, 6 predicted proteins | sample 2277081 | NCBI WGS metagenome assembly SDBV01 (sample SAMN10402039, study PRJNA504765) | marine sediment metagenome | isolation source: marine sediment core GS10_PC15, 223 cmbsf | place: Arctic Ocean: Southern Knipovich Ridge | collected 2010
TGCGATGTCAATCCTCTGACTGGCGGGTTTGGGGCCGGCAAGACAGGGGCCGGTGGCGGGGATTGCCGCCGTATCTCGACATTTGTGACGGCCAACCGAGATCGACCACAATTACACCTCTTGACGCGAGTGCCGGAGATGATCAAGTCTGCGATGCGATTGACCTGTGTGATGTTGGCTGCTTTGCCTGGTATTTGTCTCTACGGCGCCGAGAAGAAGGACCCGTCGCTGCTGACGCTGGAGCGGATCTACGGCTCGGGCGAGTTCGCTTCGCAGGGGTATTCGGCGCGTTGGCTGCCGGAGGGCTGCGGGTATCTGAGGATGGAGGACTCGAAGGATCCGGCCGGCGGTCGAGACATCGTTTGTTACGATGCGGCCACGGGAGATAGCGAGGTCCTGGTTCCGGCGTCCGATCTCGTGCCGCCGGGGAGATCGGCTGCATTGAGCGTGGAGGGCTATACGCTGTCGGAGGATCGCTCGCTGGTGCTGATCTACACCAACTCCAGACGCGTCTGGAGACGGAACACGCGCGGCGACTACTGGCTATTGGACCGCAGCAGCCGCGAGTTGCGGAAGCTGGGGGGCGACGCCGGGCCGTCTACGCTGATGTTTGCGAAACTCTCGCCGACGGGGCGTCACGTGGCATACGTGCGGGAGAAGAACATCTACGTCGAGGACCTGCCAGAGCGCCGGATCACACGGTTGACGACCTTGGAGTCGCCCGATGTCATCAACGGAACGTTCGACTGGGTCTACGAGGAGGAACTCGGTTTGCGGGACGGCATCCGCTGGAGCCCGGACGGCAAGTCGATCGCATATTGGCAGCTCGACACGTCGGGAGTGCGCGAGTTCACGATGATCAACAACACCGACGCGCTGTATCCCAGGCTGATACAGTTTAAGTACCCCAAGGTGGGCGAGAAGAACTCGGCCTGCCGGGTGGGCGTGGTGGGGGTAGAGGGCGGGGCCACGCGTTGGTTGGAGGTTCCGGGCGATCCGAGGAATCACTACGTGGCGCGGATGGACTGGGCAACAGGGTCGGAGGAGATCATCATCCAGCAACTCAACCGGCTGCAAAACACCAATCGCGTGATGCTCGCCGACGCACGTACCGGTAAGGTGAAGACGATACTTACCGAGCGAGACGACGCCTGGGTGGACGTCCACGATGAGCTGAATTGGCTGTCGGACGGGGAGCAATTCACGTGGATCAGCGAACGAGACGGCTGGCGGCACGTTTACACGGTCTCGCGCTCGGGCAAGGAGATCCGGCTGGTAACGCCGGGGGATTACGACGTGATCAATCTGCTGCACGTCGACGAAAAGAGGGGCTGGCTCTATTTCCTGGCCTCGCCGGAGAATCCCACGCAGAAATACCTCTACCGGATTCGCCCGGACGGCACCCAGCGGGAGCGAGTGACGCCGGCGGACCAGCCGGGCACCCACAGTTACCAGATCTCGGCGGACGGGCGCTGGGCAATCCACGGCTACTCATCGCTGAACTCGCCGCCGATCGTCGAGCTGGTGGAGTTGGCAGGGCACGTCAGCGTGCGCACGCTTGCGAACAACAAGCGGTTGCGAAAGAAGCTCGCTAAGCTCAATAGGCAGCCTACCGAGCTGTTCCGGGTGGACATAGGAGACGGTGTGCTGCTGGACGGCTGGTGCATCAAGCCGCCCGGGCTGAATCCGAAGAAAAAGTATCCGCTGCTGGTCTACGTCTACGGCGAGCCGGCCGGACAGACGGTGGTCGACCGCTGGGGAGGAAAGAGCTACCTCTGGCACCTGATGCTGGCACAGCGCGGCTACGTGGTGATGAGTTTCGACAATCGGGGTACGCCGGCGCCGCGCGGTCGCCAGTGGCGGAAGATCGTCTACCGGCAGGTAGGCATCCTGGCGCCGGCCGACCAGGCGGCGGCGGTTCGCAGAGTGATCGCCCAGCGAAAGTACATAGACGCCGACCGGATCGGGGTCTGGGGCTGGAGCGGCGGCGGCTCGATGACGCTCAACGCCATGTTCAAGTACCCCGACCTCTACAAGACGGGCATGTCGGTGGCCCCGGTGCCCAACCAGCGGTTCTACGACACGATCTACCAGGAGCGGTACATGGGGCTGCCCAGCGACAACGTGGAGGGATTTCGCAAGGGGTCGCCGATCACCTACGCCCGGCAGTTGAAGGGGAACCTGTTGATCGTACACGGGACCGGCGACGACAACTGCCACTACCAGGGGATGGAGGCGCTGATCAACGAGTTGATCCGGCACAACAAGCCGTTTACCATGATGGCCTATCCGAATCGTACGCACTCGATCCGCGAGGGGACCAACACGTCGCGTCACCTTCGGGAGTTGCTGACGCGGTATCTCACCGAGAACCTCCCGCCTTCCGGCCGTTAGCAAACCGCCGCCCCAGTGTGCCCACGGCAGATTGGGTGCCCACGGCAGATTGGGTGCCCACGGCAGATTAGCAGACAACACCGTCATACGGCCGAAGGCGATAGATGATCTACCTGGCTTGCATCATCGGATACCTGATCCTGCTGGCGGCCATCGGCGTCTGGAAGTCGCGCCAAGTGAAGAGCCAGGACGATTTTGCGGTGGCCGGCCGGTCGCTATCGCCGTGGGTCATGGTCTGCACGATGCTGGCGGTGTGGATCGGCACCGGATCGATCGTGGGCAACGCGGAGCAGACCTACAAGGCGGGCATGGCGGCCCTGATCCTTCCGGTGGGTACGTTTATCGGAATGGTCCTGCTCTCGCTGATCGCCAGCAGGGCCCGCAAGGTCGGGGCCAGCACCGTTCCGGAGATTATCGCCGGGCGTTTCGGCCAGGGGGCACGGGGTCTGGCCGTGATCTCGCTGGTGATCGCGTACATGGTGATCGTCAGCTACCAGTTCAACGCGGGTGGGGCGGTGCTGGAGGTGATTACGGGGAACAAGCCGCCGGTTGCCGTTGGCCTTGGCGATGAGTTGAGCCGAGATCAACTCGTCAAAGGGCGGCTGGTCTTCACGCCCGGGGAGGACTGGAAGGGGACCACCCGGATGAGCATCGGCACGAGCCCGGGCGAGCGCCAATCCGCCGATCGGCTGGACTTTGCCATTGAGGTGGTTTCGGCGGGCGAAATCGTGGCCGCCAGCAAGGAGCTGAGCGAGGTGCCGAATCGGATTGCCGTAAAAGAAAACAGCTTCGGGCGGCTGCGTTACGACGCCGACCGGTTGACCGATGAGCGATACGTGGTTCTATCTCTGCCGGAGCACAGCGTCCCTCGCGGCCGGCGGCACTGTTCCCTGGAGTTGGTCGAGCCGATATTGACGGCCCGAAAGGCCACGCTGATCGCGGCCGTGTTCATCGTGGCCTACACGGCCCTGGCGGGGCTGATGAGCCTGGCCTATATGGACGTGGTGACCGGCACGATTATCACCGTGTCGTTGCTGATTGCGGTGCCCGTCTATTTTGTAACCGCAGGCGGCTTTGGCGGGATGGAGGCGTCGTTTGCCGCCATGGGCGACAAACCGCAGCACATGCAGTTCTGGGGGGTTTACTCGACGACCGACCTGATCAACTTTTGCCTGCCGCCGTTCCTGTTGGTCCTAGGCGATGCCAACCAGTATCAGCGGATCTTTGCCAGCAGAAGCGCCAAGGGGGCCAGGACGGCGGTCACCACCATGATCTTCGCGGCCTGCGTGGTCGAGTTGCTGATTATCGTCTGTGCCTGGGTGGCCGGCAGCATGACCCCCGATCCGGAGAACGGCAAGTATATTCTGATCTATGCCGCCCACCGCTACCTGCCGCTTTCGCTGGGATGCCTGTTCATGGTCACGGTGGTGGGGATCATTGTTTCCACGGCCGACTCCTTCCTGCTGGTCCCGGCCACGACCGTGGTCAACGACGTGTACCTCAGCTACATCAATCCCAAGGCCCCCCAGCGACGAACGTTGCTGCTGAGCCGATCGTTGGTGGTGGTGTTTGGGGTGATCGCATACGTGGTCTCTCTGGCGTTTGCCGAGTCGACGGGCTTTTTCGAGAAGGCCCTTTACGCGTACACGATCTACGGGGCTTCGATCACTCCCTCGTTGGTCGCGGCGATTGTGTGGAAGGGGGCCACCAAGGCCGGGGCCGTCAGCTCCATACTTGCCGGCGTGGCGGTCAGCCTGCTTTGGAGCGAAGCGGAGTTTATTCAAGAACGGTTGCCGGCGGCGGTTTCCGGTCTGGACGCGGTGCTGCCGGCGATCAGCGTATCGGTTGCTTGCCTGGTCGGGGTGAGCTTGCTGACCGGGAATCAAGGGGCGTCTGAAGATGTGTAACAGCGCGTTGAAGAAGTGCAAGTACGTCGGGCAGGGTTCCGCGAGCGGACAAGCCGCCCATGGCACCCGAATCAGTTAGCCCGCATTTCTCGCCGGTGGAGGAGCGCCGCCGGGAGTTTCCCAAAACACAAATCGGAGGAACCGAACAATGCCCGATAAGCCTTCACCGCAACCGCAAACCCCCACGCTCATGGCCGGGATTCCCGCAACCAACAGCGCGTTGTATTGGCGGATACGCTTTTCGGTGGGCGATCCCGTGGCCTTTGTCGACCTGCCCGGCAACGGCGCTGCGCGAGAGTCGATCCTGATAATGCGTGACATCGAGATGGCCCGTGCACGCGAGCAGGCACGGGCGGATCGTGTGGCGTGCCCGGCGGATTACGCACCCCAGGGAGGGCTCTCGGGCGACCGGGAGACGGCCACTGCCGAAGCGGCGGCCGAGTGTCTTCGGCGTGCGGGAGTGACGCGTGTGACGGCCGACCGGACCCTGCCGTTGATCTTCGCGGAGATCGCCCGGCGGGCGGGGATCACCGTTGAATGTGACCTGGAGATGGGTGTGCTGGGGCGCCGCTCGAAAGACGAGCAGGAAATCGCCCGGCTGCGCGAGTCGCAAGGGGTGACCGAGGGGGCGATGGAGATGGCTTGCAGGTTGATCGCTTCGGCCGAGGTACGCAGCGACGGTGTGCTGGTTCACGAGGGCCGGCCGCTCACTTCGGAACGGGTTCGGGCGGCGATCGATCACTGGCTGTTGGACCGGGGATACTCCAACCCGCCGCCGATTGTGGCAGGCGGTCGGGCAGCGGCCGACTGCCACAACCTGGGGCACGGGGAACTGAAGACCGGGGAGCCGGTGATCGTGGACGTCTTTCCCCGCAACCGCGAGACCCATTATTACGGCGACTGCACGCGAACCGTGGTACACGGCGAGATTCCGGACGAGGTCGCCAAGATGCACGCGGCGGTCCGCCAGGCCAAAGCGGCGGCCACGGCCGCCGTGAAGCCCGGGGTGACCGGCGAGGACGTTCACCGGGCAACCACCGAGGCGATCACGCGCTGCGGTTACTCGGTCGGGCTTCCCGACGAGCAGTCGCCGGACTGCTACTGCGCGATCACGCACGGGACCGGCCACGGGGTGGGGCTGGAGGTCCACGAGCCGCCGCTGTTGGACCTCAAGGGCCCGGAGCTGGTCGTGGGAGACGTGCTCACCATCGAGCCGGGGCTTTATCGGAGGGATCTCGGCGGCGTTCGGGTGGAAGACATGATCGTGGTGACGGAGAGTGGATGTGAGAATCTGAACCGCCTTCAGGAGGGGCTCGCCTGGAACTGACCCGGCGTGGCCGCCGGGTCTAAACACGGGGGCGCCAAACCAATCGTGAACTCGTACTTGGGAGTCTTGACGTGAAGACATTGCGACTGATTGTCACTGCGTACCTCGCGCTTGCCGCGATCCACCTGACCGGCGCCGCAACGTCCGGCCGGGCCCAGGGTACGCGATCGGACTACGAGCGTTCCAGCAAGCTGCGCGATATGGCGCGCGACAAGGTCTTCAAGACCAGGGTCCGACCGCACTGGCTGGCCGACAACTCGCGATTCTGGTACCGCAACGACCTGCCGGAAGGTGCCCGCGAATTCGTGCTGGTCAGCGCGGTGGACGGTAAGCGCCAGCCGGCCTTCGACCACTCGAAGCTGGCCCGGTCGCTATCGGAGGCTACGGGCAAGGAGTACCGGGCGACGCACCTGCCGATGGACGCGATCGAGTTCGACCAGTCGGGAGGCGCGATCGGTTTTCGGGCGGCGGATAAGAATTGGAAGTGCGATCTGAAGACGTATGCGCTGGCGGAGGACAAGGACGCCAAGCCGCCCGAGAAGGACTCGGGCAGAGACGGCGATTCGGGCCGTCGGGGGCGCGGCAGAAGGGGGTCGTCGAACCGGGGCAGCGAGCAGTCGCCCGACGGAAAGTGGACCGCCTTCGTGAAGGACCACAACCTGCACCTTCGGGCCAAGCAGGGCGGCGAGGAGTTTGCCATCAGCAGCGACGGGAAGCCGGACGACGCCTACGAATCGCGCTTCTACTGGTCGCCGGATTCGCTGAAGCTGGTGGCGATACGCAAGAAGAAGGGGGACCAGCGGAAGGTCTACCTGATCGAGTCGTCGCCGAAGGACCAGTTGCAGCCGAAGCTGCACTCGTACGATTATCTGAAGCCGGGCGACCAGATCGCAATTGCCAAGCCGCACCTGTTCGACGTGGCCCAGCGGAAGCAGATCCCGATCTGCGACCAGCTTTTCCCCAATCCCTGGAGAGTCAGCCGGATTCACTGGTCTGCCGATTCGCGGAGGTTCACGTTCCTTTACAATCAGCGGGGCCACCAGGTGTTGCGGATTGTGGCGGTCGACGCCCAGACCGGCGAGACGGGCGCGATTGTCGACGAGCGGAGCAAGACTTTTATCGACTACACCAACAAGGAATTCACGCATTACGTGGACCAAACGCACGAGATCGTCTGGATGTCGCAGCGCGACGGCTGGAACCACCTTTACCTGTACGACTGCCGCACCGGGGAGGTGAAGAACCAGATTACCAAGGGCCAATGGGTGGTGCGGGGCGTGGATCGGGTAGACGAGCAGAAGCGGCAGATCTGGTTTCGGGCGGGCGGAATTTACCCCGAGCAGGATCCCTATTACATCCACTATTGCCGCGTCAACTTCGACGGCACCGCTCTGGTGATTCTGACCAACGGCAACGGCACGCACACCGTGGAGTTCTCGCCCGACCGGAGGTTCATCATAGACAACTACTCTCGGGTCGACATGCCGCCGGTGACGGAGTTGAGGCGGGTGGACGACGGCAAACTGGTGTGCGAACTGGAGAAGGCCGACATCAGCCGGCTGCCGGCGGCCGGCTGGAAAACTCCCCAGCGATTCGTGGCCAAGGCCCGCGACGGCACGACCGACGTTTACGGCGTGATCTATCGGCCCAGCACGTTCGATCCCAAGAAGAAGTACCCGGTGATCGAGGCCATCTACGCCGGGCCGCACGGTTCGCACGTGCCCAAGCGATTCCAATCGTCTCACGGCGCCCAGAGCATGGCCGAGCTGGGATTCATCCTGGTGCAAATCGACGGCATGGGGACATCGAACCGGTCGAAGGCGTTCCACGACGTGTGCTGGAAGAACATCGGCGACGCCGGTTTTCCGGACCGGATCCTCTGGATCAAGGCCGCGGCCAAGAAGTATCCGCAGATGGACATTACCAGAGTCGGGATCTACGGCGGGTCGGCGGGCGGTCAGAGTTCCACGGGGGCACTGCTCTTGCACGGCGATTTCTACAAGGTGGCCGTCTCCGATTGCGGCTGCCACGACAACCGCATGGACAAGATCTGGTGGAACGAGGCCTGGATGGGGTGGCCGGTGGGGCCCGAATACGCCCAGAGTTCCAACGTGACCCACGCGCACAAGCTCCAGGGCAAGTTGTTTCTGATCGTGGGCGAGTTGGACAGGAACGTGGACCCGGCCTCCACGATGCAGGTGGTCAACGCGCTGATTAAGGCCGACAAGGACTTCGACATGCTTGTGGTACCGGGATCGGGTCACGGGCTAGGGGGAGCTTACGGGTCTCGGCGGCGGAAGGACTACTTCGTGCGGCATCTGCTGGGGGTCGAGCCGCGGAGCGAGCCGTAGCACCTTGCCCAGGTGCGAATCTGCATTCACCAGCGACCCGGGAAAAAAGGCCGGATCCCCCGCAATTGTGTGCCACTGCTTTGCAGAAGCAGTGCTTTTCGATGGGAAATGCCAACAGCACTGCTTCTGCGAAGCAGTGGCATACTGTTTTTCAACGGGCTGCTGGGGACTTGCGGCGGCGTTTGGGCTTGCCTACACTGATGCTGAAGTGCAGGTGACGTCGAACGTGACGCCATAGTATTGCGAAACGGCCGTCCAAAACAGGGAGGAAAACATGTTTGCCTCGCAGATGTTTCTGGTGTTGTGTGCTGCGGCGGTGTGCCAGGCTGCGCCGGTTGAGTCGTCGATGGATCGGCGGTTCGAGGAGCTTGCGGCCCGCTACGTGGATGAGTTTCCCGCCCTCTCTCCGGTATCCGCCACCTTGTTGGGCGACCACCGGTTCGACGGCAAGCTGGACGAGGTGAGCGCGGCGGCGCGCGAGAAGCAGGCCGCCTTTTGCCGAGCGTATCTCCGCCAGCTCGGCGGGATCGATCGGGCGGAGCTGTCGCGGGCCAACCAGATCGACCGGGCCATGCTGGAGCACCATCTTCGGGCGGAACTCTGGCGACTGAGGAGATTGCAGCCATGGGCCTGGAACCCGCTGGGATACACCTCCCTGGCCGGCAACGCCATCTACGGCCTGATGGCTCGTCAGTTCGCGCCGCTGGACGAGCGCCTCTCGCACGTGGCCGACCGCCTGGAGGAGTTTCCCAGGCTGTTTCGCCAGATCCGCGCCACGCTCCAGCCGCGGCGGGTGCCGAAGATCCACGCCCAGACGGCGATCAAGCAGAACCGCGGGGCCTTGAGTATCCTGGAGAACATGGTGAGGCCGCATCTGGGAGAATTGCCGGCCGGGGAGAGAGAACGTCTGGGCCGGGCGATGGCAACCGCGCGCCGGGCCGTTCAGAGCCATCAGAAATGGCTCGAGTCGGAGCTGCTTCCGGGCGCCGGCGGCAACTTCCGGCTGGGGGCGCGGCTATACGACGAGAAGCTGGCCTTCACGCTGCAAACACCGATGACTCGAGGGCAGGTCCGCCAGCGGGCCGAGAGTGAGTTTCGCCGCGTGCGTAACGAGATGTACGAAGTCTCCAAGGGTGTTTACCAGCAGCAGTATCCCTTCACGCAGTTTCCCGCCGATCCGCCGGAGGCCTACAAGCAGGCGATCATTCGGGCGTGCCTGGAGATGGCCTATCGCCAGACGCCCCAGGCGGACAAAATCGTAGAGACGGCCAAGGAATCGCTGAAGTTGACGACCGACTTCGTTCGCCGCAAGGACCTGGTGACGATCCCGCCGGACCCCGTGGATATCATTGTCATGCCGGAGTTCAGGCGCGGCGTGTCGATCGCATATTGCGATTCACCCGGCCCGCTGGACGTGGGACAGAGCACGTATTACGCAGTGGCTCCTTTGCCGGAGGACTGGACCGCCGAGCAGGCCCGGTCGTTTCTGCGCGAGTACAACCTGCGTTCGTTGCACAACCTCACGGTCCACGAGGCGATGCCGGGGCATTTTCTCCAGTTGGCCCACTCGAATCGTTATCCGGGGAGGCTTCGCGCGGTGCTTTCCTCGGGCGTGTTCATCGAGGGCTGGGCAGTGTACGCCGAGCACATGATGGTCGAACAGGGCTTTCTCGACGGAGATCCGCTGATGAAGCTGATCGTGCTGAAGTGGTACCTTCGAGGTATCGCCAACGCGATCATCGACCAGGCGATCCAGGTGGAGGGCATGACCAAAGATCAGGCCCTGAAGCTGATGATAGAAGACACCTTCCAGGAGGAACGAGAGGCGGCGGCGAAGTGGGTCCGGGCCCAGTTGACCTCGGCCCAGCTCGCCACCTACTTTGTGGGCGTGCAGCAGATCACGGATCTGCGGCGCGAGGCCGAGAAGCGGTGGGCAGACGAGTTCGATCTGAAGACGTACCACGACAAGCTGCTCTCATTCGGCTCGCCGCCGGTGAGGTTCGTGCGGGCGTTGTTGTTCGATCTGGAGATTCCGCCGGCGGCCCCGACCCCCGGCAGTCGGAAGTAACCCGGCGCGTATTACCACTACTCAAACTGTGAACAAACTGTCGGTGTGCCACTGCTTGCCCGAGAAAACGTTGGCGCTTGGCGCAGCGTGGCACTGCTTGCGGGTTTCCCATCTGTAAGCGCCTCTCGGCAAGCAGTGCCGTTGCCTAAGTTAAACTGGACTTTTGCAGAACGCAGATTCGAACTCCCCTCTCCCTCTGGGAGAGGGGCAGGGGGTGAGGGTACAGAAAAGGCACGCAAGCAAGGAAAGGCGTTTCTCGGTGAATCGCCCTAACCCTCTCCCAGAGGGAGAGGGGACCAATTTGCAAAAGTCCAGTTAAACGCTCACAAAGAGTTCTGTAAGCAGTGGCACACGAGATTCGCCGATTCGTTTGCAGCTTGAGTGCTACTGCTGCGGCGGCCACGCCAACGGTGACCAGGCGGGCGCCATGGCGTCGAGGACCTGTTTGTAGCGGGAGTATTTCTTGCGGTAGAGGTCCCCCAGGCTGCGATTGGGCTCGTACGTGCGAGACAATCGCACCATGGCCGAGCAGGCGGCCTGGTAGGACGGGTGGATTCCGGCCGCCACGCCGGCACAGATGGCCGCCCCCAGGGCACCCAACTCGGTGCCGTCGGGGATCTCCACGGGAACCTGGAAGACGTCGGCCACGATCTGCATCCAGACGTGGCTTCGAGCTGCACCGCCGGTAAGGCGGATCCGCTGGGGCATCTGGCGGAACTTCAACAGGCGCTCGAGGTGCGTCATGTGGGCCATCACGACCCCTTCGTAGATTGCCCGAGCCACGTCCGCGATAGTGTGCCGGTTGCTCATGCCGATCAGGCAGGCGGAGGCGTCGGGGTCCACGTTGGAGCCGTAGAGGAAGGGCAGGAAGATGATGGCGGACTCCTCGGGGTCCGTTTGTCCCACCAGGTCGTTGATGGTGTCGTAGACGCTGGTGCCTTGCTGCCGGGCCGCTTGGGCCTGGGCCTGGAAGAACTGGGCGATGAACCATTCGAGATTGCTGGCCGAGGTGGCGCTTCCTTCCAGCATCAGGTAGTAGCCGGGGATGCTGTAGCAAGAGGTCATGAAGACGTCTTCGTCGACCACCGGCGTCTGGGAGATGTACTGGTTGTTGCCCCAGGTGCCCAGGATCATGCAGAGCTGGCTTTCGTCGGTGATGGCCGAGGCCAGGCCGCAGGCGTCGATGTCGAACAGCCCGCCGGCCACGGGCGTTCCCTCGGCCAGGCCGGTTTCTGCGGCCGCACCGGCGGTGACCTTGCCGCAGAGGTCCGCCGAGAGCCTAAGCGGGGGCAGCAGCTTCTGCATCTCGCCGATGCCGAAGGCCTCCAGCACGTCGGAGTCGTACTGGGCGGTGCCGACGTTCATCAGGCTGGTGCCCGACATGTCGGTCAGCTCGGCGTAGGCCTCTCCGGTGAGGCGCAGACGGATGAAATCCTTGCACATCAGCACCCATTGCGTCTTTTCGATCGCCTCCGGTTCGTTGTCCTTCAGCCAGGCCAACAGGGCGTTGGGCTGGGCCGGCCAGATCGACTGCATGGTCTTCCGGCGGATGGCCTTGTCGACGCCCCGGGCGGCCCATTTTTCGGTGTACCGCCGAGCGCGGGAGTCGGAAGAGCCGATGGCGTTGCGGACCGGCCTGCCCCGCGCGTCGACCAGGTAGATGCCGTTTCCGTGTCCTGTGCAGGCCACGGCGGCGATCTCCGACGCCTGGATGGACGCGGCGGCCACCACTTCGCGGATCGACTCGGCGGTCGCCCTCCAGACGGCATCCATGTCCATTTCGACCCAGCCGGGCTTGGGCGAGAGGGTCTGGGTCATTCTGGAGGCCACGGCGATTTCTTTGCCGTCGGCGGTGAAAATTGCGGCCTTGGCCACGGTGCAGCCGTTGTCGATCCCCAGCAGGTATTGCGGCATTTATATATTCCTTGACGAACTCGGGCCGGCGTTATGGTGTTGGCCGCCGGCGTTGTGTCTTCAAGTATCACCGGGCCGGGGGGGCACACTATGCATGCAGGAAGTTACCACGGCCACGGATAAGTTTCCACCGATCAGCAGCCGGGCGGATTGACTGAGATGCCTTGCCATTGGACAAAGCCGCCACGGGTGGTCGCGCCCGGAGCGATATGCGGAGGGTTTCACGGTTTCGTGGCGCGGCCGCCGGTCGCGGCTTTATCGGCCTCCGTCATCATGAGTGCACAGCTTTTCAGGCCAAATGAAGCCGGCCGTTAGGCGAATGACAGTTGGTCGGCCCGGTCGACTTTGCCCCACGCAGAGGGGTTGGTTTCCTTCGCAAGTAGTGGTTGGCGTTGCCGTCCGGGCCGATTCGGCACGACCTGCGGCAGTTGCGGGTCGGATACCGTATTGGCAGGCCCCGGATGTACACTTTACCTCATGTTGCGGCTTAGGTATTCTGATATGGACGTTACCCCAGCAGTAGCCCTATTCACACCCACCAGCGTGTGGATATTCCGTCCGTAGAGAAAGAGGATCGCGCCGCCAACGCTGTTGCGGCAGGCTGCTATGGCCAGGGGTCCCACCAAACCCGGTGGGGAGCCTTTACTTCTTACCAACAGTTGCGGGGTGGATAGAATTGGGGCGGTTTTGGGGTACGAAAACTGGACCGAATTGGAGTCGACCCTTAGCAAGCAGGAGGGGAAGCCATGAGAGCTTGGACGGCATGTGCGGTTGTACTGGGATTGTGCGTGATGGGGAATCGGGCGTCGGCCCAGGAAACGTTTGCCAGCCTGGTTGGCCCGGTGAAGGTGCAGCCGGTGAAGGCCGCGGCACAAACGGAGGTGCCGTTTATCACCTGGGGAGGTGACGTGGCGACGTTCCTGGCGAACGACGGCCTGACGACCCGGCCGGGCACGATCTTTGCGAAACAGGGACTGAAGATCAAGCTTGTCAACGGCGACGACTTCGTGGGGCAAGTGAGGAGGTACATGGGCGGCCAGACGCCGTTTCTGAGGGGGACTTTCCGGATGCTGGGCCTGGCCAGCGAGGTTATTGGCAGTGATCCGCGGACGAAGCCGGTGATCTTTCTGCAACTCACCTGGAGCGCCGGCGACCACATCGTGGCCAGGAAGGAGATTGCGAACCTGAACGCATTGACGCCGAAGGAAGGGAAGAAGGTCAAGATCGCCTGCCAGAAAAGCGGGCCGCACGTGGGGCTGATCGACGACGTGCTCCGGCTGGCCCGGCTTACATGGAACGACGTGGAGATCGCCTGGGTGCCGGACCTGACCGGAGACAACGGTCCGGCGGCGCTGTTCAGCAAGGACAGTTCGGTGGACGCGTGTTGTGTGATCTCGCCGGACATGATGGGTTTGACCGGCGGGTTGAGGTCGGTGGGCACGGGTGCCGAGGGGACGGTCAAGGGCGCCCACGTGGTGGCTTCCACCGCCGATATCAGCCGCTCGATTGCCGACGTGTATGCCTGCCGGTCCGATTGGTTCAAGGCCAACCGCCCCTTTGTGGAGAAGTTTGCCGCCGGCTACCTCAAGGCCAGCGAGCAGATGGTGCCGATGCGGGCGGCCTTCGAGGAGACGGCCAAGATGTCGGCCGAGTACAAGAAGGTGCTCACCACGGCTCAGGGCATTTTCGGCAAGGAGGTGATTCCCGAGATCACGGTGGACGGTCACGGGCTGCTGCTGGACTGCGAGTACGTGGGGCTTTACGGCAACGACAAGTTCTTCAACGACAGGGGCTTCACGGACGGTTACGCCGGGAAACTCAGCGCGGCGCTGAGCCTGGCGGTGGACCAGGGATGGGCCAAGCAGAAAAAGGAGTTTGCCACGGCCAATTTCGACTACGCGAAGCTTGCCAAGACTTTGGGGATCGAAACCAAGCCGTTGACCAGGGTGGCCGAGGTTTCAGAAAGTTGGACGGGTATCGATCCGGAGGCCGACCTGGATCCGAACACGCTTTACACGTTTACAATCTATTTCGAGCCGAACCAGGTCGACTTTCCCGTCCAGCAGTATCGGGAGTTCTTCGATCACGCGGTGCGCTCGGCGAGCACCGCGGGTAACGCGATGCTGGTGATCCGCGGGCATAGCGATCCGACCCTCACGCTGAAGCACCTGGTGCAGGCGGGAATCAAAAAGAAGATTATCAGCAGGACCGGCCCGCCCAAGAATCAGTATTATCTGAAAACTGCCAACGGGAGGAGGCCACTGGACCTGGAGCAGACCAAGACGCTGGTGGATTTGATCAAGGCGGGTGCGTTTGAGGGTGGGGACCCCAGTCCCAAGGGGACTATGGAGGCCGCCAAGAGTCTTTCCATGGAGCGGGCCGAGAAGGTAAAGCAAAGGACGATGGAGTACGCCAAACAGCAGGGTCTGAATTTTCAGGAGAGTCGGTTTCAGCCGGTGGGTGCGGGGATCCTGGACCCCATGATTCCCAGGCCCCGGAGCCTGGAGGAGGCCAAGCAGAACATGCG
>SDBV01007862.1_pt1 | contig 14487 bp, 15 predicted proteins | sample 2277081 | NCBI WGS metagenome assembly SDBV01 (sample SAMN10402039, study PRJNA504765) | marine sediment metagenome | isolation source: marine sediment core GS10_PC15, 223 cmbsf | place: Arctic Ocean: Southern Knipovich Ridge | collected 2010
TTTTGGCTGATTGACTCAGATTTCTTACTTAATTCACCCTTACTTTCTGAAGATTTTTAATTGATATCATCGCTACTACAAGATTATGTCAAGCGTGAAACCCGTGGTTGTAACTCTTCTGCGGAATTTTGTTTTTTGTAAATTTTCTGTCTTGCCGAGCTCATTGGCCCACCTTTGTAGTGGTTCAGTTCTATGGCCAGTTTATACAGAAGGTCTTCAATCGCTTCCAGAAGAATTGAAACTTCATAATCATTAAATTCAATTTTTTTCCGCTGTTCCATTTGAATTCTATTAAATTTGAACTCTTAATTTCATAAAAAAAATTTAAAACTTAAATCAATTATGGAAATCTCAGGAAAAATCTTAGAAATATTTGACACCCAGCAGATTAAAGAAACGTTTAAAAAGCGGGATTTCGTAATTGAATATGTCGAGAACCCAACCTATCCTGAGTTCATCAAGTTTGAAATAATCCAGGATAAATGTACTCTGTTGGATGATTTTAAACCCGGAGATCAGATAAGTGTAAGCTTCAATCTGAAAGGTCGTAAGTGGACAGACCCCCAGGGACAAGTCAAATATTTCAATTCGTTGCAAGCCTGGAAAATTGAAGGAGAAGTACAAGCGGGAAATAATGAAGCGCCCCCTCCCCCTGTATCCGAAAAAGAACCGGATTGGATGTCTGCCGATGATCAAGGTAAGGAAGATCTTCCCTTCTAACCCAAAATTGTCATTAGAAATTTACTGCGCAGCCTAATTTTCTGCAATTCAGGCACTTGCTCAAATTTCGATGCTCATCATAATGATATTATGCCTCCCCTCCTTCACAAGTTTCGGCGGGCAGGCGCGCGTCGAAATCCTGCTGTGCCTTCGCGAAGCCGCTACGGCGAAGCAAGGTGCGAGCACCTGTCTCACACCAACTTAGACCGCTCGCTACAAAATCCAATGACAATTTCGGGTTAACATTTTTGGGAATAAATCAACATTTCTCCTGGAATCACGTAAATTAATTTAGATGAAAGCTATTGGATTGATAATTCTCGCACCATTCATTCTCCTGATAATGATTCCTTTGGGTGCTGCTGTCATCGGTATTGCGGCTGGTTTGTTCGTAGTTATAATAGGCCTTGCTGGCGCTGTGTTTGGAATAATCGTTGCATTTTTTGCTACCTTATTTGGTGGATTATTTTCGATTGGTGGACTTACTTTTGGTTTATTCTTTTTTAAGCTATTTCTTGTATTCATTGTTGTAGGAGTCATATATCTCCTTACAGCTAAAAAATCTCGCGCAAAGTAATTTCATTACATTTCTTTAATTTTTGTGATATTTTACTACTTTCGGTACTTTAATAGAGTCCTTTGCTATGTCCAAAAAAGTATTTATAATTGAAGATGACGCTATCTATTTAGAATTTCTGAAAGAGAACCTACGGGTTAAATATAAAATTTACGCCTATTATTCAGCAGAGGATGCTATCCTGGCACTCAAATCAATTACTCCGGATGTGCTTATCATTGATTATAAATTACCCGGAATGAATGGCATGGAACTTTATGAAAATGTAAAGGACAACTTACCAAATGATGTGAAAATAATTATAACCAGTGGCATTGATGACGGAAATCTGGTACTGGATTTTATAAAAAAAGGTATTCGTGATTATGTTATTAAAGACGAAAATGTAATCGTATCACTGAAGTCGATTATCGAAGATGATGACATGTATTATGATTCCGGACTAGAGGATTGAAGAGGTAGTTCAACAACGAAAGTTGCACCATTTTCATTTCCTTCTTTATTTCTATAATATATTCTACCATCAAGAATTTCAACCAAAGCTTTTGTAATTGAAAGGCCCAGACCGGTAGCACTTTCGCCCCCGGTCGGTTTACTATTGAGTACTTCGTATTTTTTGAACAAGCGTTTCTGATCTTCCCGGGTAATTCCCGGCCCCTCATCCTTAACCTCAGTAACAAGCATATTCTCGGTCCTTGTGATGCTGATGGTAATGGTTGACTTCATAGGTGAATACTTAACTGCATTGGATATCAAATTGTCAATAATTCTACTGAGGCATTGTTTATCAGAAATAATTGTAAAAGGCCCTGATACTTTAATAACTTCGAATGATTGTCTTTTCTTTTTTGAGTAGGGTGTATAAGATCTCACCATGTTTAGAATAATGGTCCAAAGGTTTACTTCTTCCTTGATCATTTGTACCCCTTTAAATTCGATAGCTCTGATATCTAACAGGTTACGTATAAGATCCAGCCCATCTCTGATCACCGTATTTATTTTATCCAAATAATCCAGCTGGTCATCGGTAAGGTTATCTGAAGATAAATAAATGAGATTAGAAAGTGCAAAGACCCTGTTTAGTGGAGCTTTCAAATCATGCGAAACCACTTCGATGACACTGTTTTTATCTTCATTAAGATCTTTTAAATTGATATTTCGTTCTTCGAGAATTTTGTTTTTCTTCAGAAGAATTTCAAATTCCTCTTTGCTAATATCCACCTTCCTTTTGTACTCATTGATAACTTTTGACTTTTGATGCAAAATAATCATCAGAGCCCCTGCAAGAAATACAAGAAAAATTATAATTGCCCACTCAAATCCTTCAATCCCATCCATTTACAAATCCATACAAGAAACAAATTAATAAATACCTCATTGCAAAAAAGCGGTATTTATTTTAATTATTAATGATTTGAGTATTTAAAATGACCGTTTCGGCAAATAACATTATTAAAATAATCCTCTTTTGAACTTTTCTATATACTTAATTGGTTTTATTGTAACATTAACTTCAAAGGAATGAATACACGGACATATATTAGTTTACTTGCTGGCGCTCTATTGTTACTTGGTTGTTCGGAAGATGAACCGATCGGGATTCCATCTTCCGGTAGTGGAAACACTGCACCGAACTGGCTTATTCCTGAGGGTTCTGTTTTAGATGGTGGGCCGGGAAAAGATGGTATTCCTGCACTTTCATCTGCTGAACTCGTAAGCGCTTCCGAAATCAATTATATAACAGATGACGATCTTGTAATCGGATACAAATTTGGAGATGAAGTAAGGGCTTATCCTCATGCAATTCTTGATTGGCACGAAATCGCCAATGATGGCATTGGAAACAACTTTTATTCGATTGTTTATTGCCCGCTTACAGGTACAGCGTTGAACTGGAGCAGGCAATTTAGTGGAGTCGAAACAACATTTGGGGTATCCGGTTTACTTTTCAATTCAAATATAATTCCGTATGACAGGGCTACAAACAGCTTATGGAGTCAAATGCGTCTTGATTGCGTCAACGGGCAATTAATTGGGGAAAAAGCGGCATTTTTTCACATTGTAGAAACCTCGTGGGGTACCTGGAAAAAAATGTATCCCAACACGCAGGTTTTGTCAACGAATACAGGATTTTCCCGCAATTATGGACGCTACCCTTACACTACGACCAATGGCGATTATCGTTTTGATGATTTTCTCTTATTCCCAGTTGAAAATGTTGATGGAAGACTACCCCGTAAAGAAAGAGTTCTTGGTGTAATCGTTGATGAGGATGTAAGGGCCTATCGTTTCAATGAATTTCAAGACGGCCTGGGAGTTATTGAAGATGTATTGGGTGGAGAAAAATTAGTAATCATTGGATCTGAACCTGACAATTTCATGATTGCCTTTATCACCGAAGACGAAATTCTAAGCCCGCTTGAGAATACCGATATTTCAATTGGTCTTGTGAAAGACCAGAATGGGAATATATATGATCCTTTTGGATTTGCGATCTCCGGGCCTGATACCGGCAAACGATTGAAAGTAAGTAAATCCTATTTGGGATACTGGTTTTCATGGCCTGCATTTTATCCCAATATTGAAATTTATAATAATTGATCTTTCAATTGGCTGGACTTGTGCAATTATTTGTACGTAATTGCACAATCGAAATATTGAAGCTATTTGAAATTTTTCAGAAATGAATTCTTACCTGGAAACTACCATTGAGGTCTACAAAGAAGCCGCAACTTCCCCAAACGAGGGCCTTTGTTGTACCACCAACCCTGTCTGGCAATTCCCCGGACTGAATATTCCCAAAAAAATGCTCCAGATGAATTACGGCTGTGGAACCACTGTCCATCCCCGCGATCTGGTAAATGATCCCACCATCCTTTATGTGGGTGTAGGTGGAGGTCTGGAGTTACTCCAATTTTCCTATTTCAGCAGGAAAAAAGGAAATATTATTGGTATTGATGTGGTTGATGAAATGTTGCTGTCCTGTGAGGAAAATCTCCGGGAGGCTGAAAAAATGAATGATTGGTTTCAAAATGAATTCATCACACTCAAAAGCGGTAATGCCCTCTCATTACCTGTGAAAGATTCTACCATCGATGTTGCCGCTCAAAATTGTCTTTTTAATATCTTTTCCAAATCGGACCTTGAAAAGGCACTAAAAGAAATGTACAGGGTATTAAAACCCCACGGGAGATTATTATTGTCTGACCCGGTGTGTGAAACACCGATGCCTGAGCATCTCCATTCCAATGAAAAATTGAGGGCATTGTGCCTGAGTGGGGCCATCCCGTTGAAGGAATACGCGGATTTAATCGCAGGTGTTGGATTTGGAACAATTGAAATTCGGGCGAAATATCCCTACCGGGTGATCTCTGAACCGCAGTATAGAGTTTCCCGGTCAATTTATATCGAAAGTGTGGAAGTCTGTGCTATCAAAGATCCAATGCCAAAAGATGGGCCGTGCTTATTTACAGGTCGATCAGCAATCTACCATGGAAAGGATGATTATTTTGATGACCACAAAGGCCATGTATTAATAAATAACCAACCGCTTGCTGTTTGTGATAAAACGGCTTCAAATCTTGAGAAGATTGGGAACCCTGCCATAGCCATTTCACCTTCAACCTGGCACTATAACGGCGGAGGGTGCTGTTAATGTGTTGAGGAAGTCCTCTAAAATATATATTCCACAGTTCTTTCGCGAATAGTTCATTGATTCACATTTATTCATATTTTTGAATAAACATTATTCAAATGAAACTGATTCATCCATTTTTCGCTTTGTTTTTCCTCATCATATCATTCAGTCTTTACGGCCAGAGTGAGAAAACAGAAGAATACGTAAGAAGGGGTCTTGAGAAAATGAAAACCGAGGAATATACGGAAGCAGAGTCCTTATTCAAATCAGCCATCATGGCGGATCCATTTAATGCAAATGCTTATAACGAAAGAGGAAAAGTAAGGGCAATGCTTGAAAATTTCTATGGTGCAATTGGAGACTACAATTTTGCAATCGAATACGACTCCACGCTGGTAGAAGCTTACAACAACCGGGGTGTCGCAAAATTTTATCTTGGTGATGATGCCAGCGCTATCCCGGATTTCGATGATGCGATCAGAAAAAATCCTGAATATGAAGAAGCATATGCCAACCGGGGGTATGCCTGGTATAACCTTGAGTATTATGAAGAAGCTTATTTTGACTTTTCGCGGGCATTGCACATCAATCCAAATAATGCTGATATATTGTTTAACAGGGGTGTAACAAGTGCAGAAATCGGTGAGTATGTAAGCGCCATTGAAGATTATTCTAAATCTATTTCGATCGATGCTGAAGATCCTGAAACTTATAATTTTCGGGGAGTGGCCTTTTACAATATGGAAAATTATGAGGCAGCCATACAGGATTACACGAAATGCATTGAAATGGATACTTCAGATGCAACCAAATATGATAATCGTGCGCTTGCACGAACTGCCATAGAAGATTATCAGGGGGCTATCGAAGATTACACAGCCTCAATAAATCTAATACCCGATGATCCCGATACTTACAACTTCAGGGGGGTTGCCAGGTACAACCTCGAAGACTACGATGGAGCAATTGAAGATTACTCCATTGCAATTGAATTTGATCCCGAAGAAGCACTTTTTTATGACAACAGGGCCGCTGCTAAAAACGAAAACAAAGATTATCAGGGGGCAATCGATGATTACACATCATCTATTCTTTTGTTTCCGATAGATCCGGAAGCCTTTTATTTTCGGGCATTGGCAAAATTCGAACTGGGAAATAATTATGATGGTTGTCTTGATTTAAATACTGCCTCAGAAATGGGCATGGTGTCAGCTGAGAAGGCAATTAAAAAGAATTGTAAATAATATCGGATATGAAAAAACTAGCATTGGGAATCGATATTGGGGGTACAAATACTAAGTTCGGTTTTGTGGATAAAGATGGTAAAACCTATGGGGAGAATAGTTTTCCTACCAACGATAATGTTCCCTTTGACGAATATATGCTGGAATTGGTACATCAAATTAATACTGAAAAAGAAAAGATAGATTTTAAGTTTGACCTGATTGGTGCCGGTATAGGAGCACCAAATGGGAATTATCTGCGCGGAACCATCGAATATCCTACTAACCTAAATTGGAAAGGTGTGACTAATTTTGTGGATAAATTCAAAGAACATTTTGATATTCCTTCTTTACTTACCAATGATGCCAATGCTGCTGCAATGGGTGAAATGGTATTTGGTGGGGCCAAAGGGATGAAAGATTTCATAGTATTTACCCTGGGTACCGGCCTTGGGAGTGGTATTGTTGCCAACGGAAAACTAATTTACGGCCATGATGGATTTGCCGGGGAACTGGGTCATACACTCGTAAATGTATTTGGAAGGGAATGTGGCTGTGGACGCCGTGGTTGTCTTGAAACCTATGTATCTGCCACCGGAATTAAGAGGACGGTATTTAAATTGCTGGCAGATTATCTTGATGAAAGCGAACTTACCCATATTCCTTTTGATGATCTTACGGCAGAAATGATAACAAAGGCTGCTATCAGAAAAGACCCGATTGCAATACGCGCCTTTGAATATACAGGAAGAATACTCGGAATGAAACTTGCCGATACCATTACGCACTTCAGCCCCGAGGCAATTTTTCTATTCGGCGGTTTAGTTCATGCAGGAGACTATTTAATGAAACCCACGAGGCAATTCCTTGATGATAACATGATGGCGCTGTTTAAAAAGAACCCACCCAAGCTATTAACATCAGGATTGCTGAATAAAAATGCTGCGGTTTTGGGTGCAAGCAGTATGGTTTGGGCAAAAAAGAAATATAATTAAATTTAGACAGGGGCAAAATATCTATTGTAAATACGGTCTGATCATATGCATCATTGTTTTTGAGAAAGCTTTGAAAGGTCTGAAATCGTTTCAATATTGAGTAGCTCAGCCTGTTTCCTACGCATCAGTATTGCGTGCGTGTTGTTAAATCCAAGGGGAGAAAGCCATGTAAGGTTGTAGTGCTGATTAAACTTTTGTTTTACATAGTCATACACTACATCGCTCTGGTATATAATAGTTGTATTTTTATCATCTTCCGGCAATAATACCAGCAACCCAGTGCCACTGTATTCTGGATATAAATCAATATTTGCATTGTTAAGAGCGTCAAAAACGAGTTTTGTACCTCCAAAACTCGTTTTTAAGTCCACCGTCAGGTTTGTATAATTCTCAATGACTATTTTAAACATTTCTGCCAGAATATAACTCTCAGTAAAATCTTTTGACCCAACAATAATATCAGGATTGTTTCCGGAGCTGTATTTCCCTGTTTCAATTCCTTTGGAATCCAAAAACGAAGCAGCCACAATGCGTGGATCATCATGTGCATCATCTGCCTGATAATTCAGTGAAGCCATTGTTTCATTATTCAGCATTCCCCCAAGCATTTCCAGTGCTATTTCCAATTCCGGAAATTTCTTCAATGTTTCATTTCTTACAACCGGTGCTGCATAATATGGCGGAAAATATTTCTTGTCATCTTCCAGGACCACAAGGTCAAATGCTTCAATCCTGCCATCTGTTGAAAAACCTGCTACAATATCGACCTCTTCATTTTTAATAGCGTCGTACATTAACCCGGGCTGCATTTCAACAACATCAAGATCCAGGTTGTAAAGATTTTTCAAACCCTGGAATCCATCCTGACGGGAAAGAAACCCTGTAGGTAGCCCTGCACGAAATTTCGCTACATCATTTGATCGAACCAGAAGTATTATGGAAGTTCCGGAAGCAATGAGGAATAAAATAAAAAGTCCGATCTTTTTCAGATTGATTTTTAATATATGTTTTTGGACCAGGCCAAGTAAAAAGTCAAAAGTCACGGCTAGCATTGCGGCGGGTATTGCCCCCGCCAGTACCATGTACATATTATTTAAGGCGATCCCTCTGAAAATAAATTCTCCAAGTCCCCCTGCACCTATTAACGCAGCAAGTGTTGCAACGCCAATGTTTATCACTGTTGCCGTTCTGATACCTGCGAAAATTGTGGGAAGGGCGAGGGGTATTTCAACAATCCTGAGTGATTGCCAGGGTGTCATTCCCATGCCTGAAGCTGCCTCTTTCACATCCTGGTTAACTTCGTCCAAACCAATATAAGTGTTACGAATAATAGGAAGAAGAGCATACAAAAATAAAGCTACAATTGCCGGTATTTCACCAATACCCAGTAAGGGGATCATAAATCCCAGCAATGCAATACTTGGGATGGTTTGGATGACATTTACGAATCCCAATACTGGTTTTGCAAGTTTTTGGTTTCTTGAAAGTAATATTCCTGTAGGTACAGAAATAATTATAGCAAGGGCTAACGAAACAAAAGTAAGCCACAGATGCTCGTATATTTGCCCAAACAATTCAGCCTGGTGTTCTGATAAAAATTTGAATAAACCGCTCACGTTATTCTTTTATTCCCGGTTTGTTTATATCCCAAATATTTTTTTTGATAGTAAATGAGTCCTTCTATATCTTCTTTTTGCTCCAGATCAGTGAAGAGTTCACGGAGATTCATTTGAGGGTCCATTGAATCAGGAAGCTCCTTGTCAATTTGACCCAGGGTAATTGTCATCATCTCCAGCTGGCTTCGGTGAGGTTTCAGAAATTCCCTGACAAATTCATTTTGTGGGTGCCATACCAGCTCATAGGGCGACCCTTGTTGTACAATCTTACCTTTATCCATAATACAGATAAGGTCACCCATTTCCCAGGCTTCCGGAACATCATGCGTTACAATGACCAGTGTTTTTCGCAGGATTTCCTCCAGGGCCAAAAATTCTTTCCTTATTGCTATTCTGGTAATAGGGTCCAGGGCGCCAAACGGTTCATCCATAAGTACAATATCAGGATCTCCTGCCAATGCCCGGGCCAAGCCAACACGCTGCTGCTGGCCACCAGACAATTCTGAAGGCAAGCGAGATGGGCCAACATCCTGGAGATTTAACAAATCAAGAAGAAATTCGACGCGATCAGTGATCGTTTTTTCATTCCAACCAAGCAGCCGTGGAACAATGGATATATTTTGACCCACCGTCATGTGTGGCAAAAGTCCAATGTTTTGAATGACATACCCGATCTTTCTTCGTAATGTGTGGGGCTCCTCCAAAAGGACGTTTCTTCCCCCAATTATAACAGATCCACCGGAGGGTTCCACGAGGCGGTTAAGCATTTTAAGAGTGGTTGTTTTTCCGGAACCACTTGTTCCAAGAAGAACCAGAGTTTTTCCTTTTGGTAAACGGAAAGAAATATTATCCACTACCGGTACGCGGGACTGCCCGCCAGGTTGGGAATAATATCGGGTAAGGTTTTGAACTTCAATCATAAAAACAGGCAGAAATTAAGATTTATTTCTGCCTGTACCAAATACTAAACGATAATTTGAGAGAGTATTCTTTATTGATTGCTATTTTACCACTTCTACACCTTTCCAAAATGCAACGTGATCTTTAATTTGCCTGGCCAGATCACTGGTCTCAGGATAGAACCAGGCAGCATCCACATTGGATTGTCCTTCAACTTCCAGTGAATAGTAAGACGCCTCTCCTTTCCACGGGCAAGTACTATGGGTAGAACTGTTTTTAAAATATTCTTTACTTATTGAATCCTCAGGAAAATAATGATTTCCTTCAACTACTATTGTATCATCGCTCTCAGCGATCACTTGTCCATTCCAAATTGCTTTCATGTTTAATTAAAATTAGTTCTCAATTTTATTACCCAACAAAATTGTAAAGGCAATTGTTCCCTCAGGATCTTTCGGCAAGGGCAGATTCTATCATCTGCTTCACATCCTCGATAGTAATAAGATCAAGGCAGGCGATATCACCACGATAACATTCCTTGCTTCCAAAGACAGAACAAGGCCGACAATCCAGCGTCTGGTCCTGCACCACATATTTCTCATTATCGTTCAGCGGGCCAAATCCGGCAAATGGATGAGTCGCCCCCCATATGGAAACAACTTTAGTATCTGACAAGGCAGCCAGATGCATATTAAACGAATCCATGGATACCATAACATCAATGGATTTGAGTAGTATGATCTCTTCTTCAAGGTTTAACTTCCCGGCGATATTATATGTGTTTTCGATAGCGTTTTCGAGATCCTGTAATATCGGGGTTTCAAAAGGCCCTGCTCCAAATAAAAACACTTGGAAGCCTTTTTCAATAGCAAAGTACGTTATCACTTCACGCATTCTATCAAGGGACCATTCTTTCTGTTTGTGTTTCGAAAAAGGTGCAATTGCGATCCAGGGTACATTTTTCACTATTTGTCGCTGATCTAAATAAGAGGAAACATTAGCAAATGCCTCCTCGTCAAATTCATGGTTAATCGTATTATTAAAATTTGAACTTACATTCAATCCGGCTGCTGCAAACACATCCAGATAGCGCTCTACGGTATGCTTTAGTTGCTCTTTCCGTTTATTATTCATTCTGCCGGGACCAGGCCTGCGGACCAGGGATTTCTTTTCCTTTCTTCCTTTTTTTAATCTGTAAAGACGGTGCCCTGAAGCAATAAAAAGCGCATCCAGCACCCAGGTACGAATTACGGAATGCATATCTATTACGATATCCCATTTACCAAGGGCATTTATTTCCCGTTTGAGACGTACAAGGCCTTTGAGACCAGCATAATGTTTCAGGTCAATACAGTAGAAAGTGAAATTTGGGATACCGTTGAAAAGTGGCTCAAATTCCTTTCCGGATACGAAAGTTATCTCCACATTGGAATTGGAGTTGATCACATTGCGAATGGCAGGAACAACGAGGGCAACATCACCAAAAGCGGAAAACCGGTAAACAAGAACATTCATGAATTCAAGTTTGCTTATTATACAATACCGGGTTAGTCAAGGGATCGTTGTACAATTTCATCTGACGATACACTTTCATTACTCGGTTTCCATTGGTGATGTCTTCCACCAATTGGTCGTAGCTTATTGAAAGGTCATTCTGTTGTTCCATTAGTATCCCGAGCTTTTTCCTCATACTGAATTTGTGCTCATCATTAGTTTCCGGTCGATCGACCTGTTCCTTCATATGAAAAATTTTGAGCGTGAGAATTGAAATCCGGTCAACTACCCAAGCGGGACTTTCTGAATTCAAACGGGCAGCCGTTTTATACTGAACACTCCTGAACTGCTCTAAATACCAATCATCAATTTGTTCAACAACATCTGTTCGATGCTGGTTCGAGGCATCTATCAAACGCTTGAGTTTCATCCCCTCAACAGGAATTATTGCCGGTTCGCGAATCAGATCTTCGTAGTGCCACTGTACCGTATCAACCCAGCATTTGAGATACATAAGACTTTTTATCTCCGAATTTTTATAAGGATTATTAATTACCTGTTTTACCGTATCCAACACATGATAATCCCGGATACATAAATTAAATATTTCGCTTAGTTCTTTTGAATAAATCATTTTAAATTTTTTACTAACCCCACCCGGTTGGAATGCAATTTATCCATATTATTCAAATTATAAAAAAAGCCGGATGCTGTTGTCCGGCTTAGTTCCTGAGAAATTTACCAATTTATAACCAACCAGGAATACTAGTGCGTGGTAAAATATGACACTATATTGAATATTCATTTTTATCAAGAAAATAATCTGCAACCCTACGACGAGCTTCTTTTAGGTTGAAGGGCTCCATTTTTGTAAATCGCTTGAGACCCATGAGCATCATCCTTTGTTCATCTCCTTCGGCAAATGCATATATAGCCTCTCTTCCCGCCCTCGCTGCGTTTTCAATTGCATTATATAAATAAATCCGCATCATATCGGTCTGCACGGTAACATTATCTTCACCAAGTTTACCAATCAGTTTTTCTGCCCTGAGTAGCGCTGACTCCGCAACATATCCTTCAATCAACATATCAGCCATATTCATGAGAATTTCCTGCTCACTGGCAAGATTTTGCATAAATTTTTGTACAGCAGCTCCGGCAACCATTAATCCGGCTTTCTTAAGATTCCGTAGGGCTCTTTTCTCCTTTGCAAACAATAAATTATTATCCTGTGCACCAATATCGGGGATGGATGTAATTTCTTTAGCTACCTCCATTGCAGGACCCATCAAATCAAGGCGGCCTTTCATAGTCCGCTTGAGCAACATATCAATAGTCAGAAGCCTGTTAATTTCATTTGTTCCCTCGAAGATCCTGTTGATTCGGGCGTCACGGTATGCCCGGTCCATCGGTGCATCGGATGAATAACCCATTCCACCAAAAATTTGAACACCTTCATCTGCTGCATACGCCAGAACCTCCGAACTATGCACTTTCAGCATTGCACATTCAATGGCAAATTCTTCCAATGCTTTCAATCTTGCATTCGCCGGCGTCATACCCTCTGCAACATCACTGTCATATGCATGGTCAATGTTCTGTCCGGCGCGGTACACTGCCGATTCAGACGCGAATGTCTGGCTTGCCATTTCTGCCAATTTATATTTTATGGCCCCAAATTCCCCTATGGTTTTACCAAACTGCTTCCTTTCGTTAGCATATTGTAACGCTTGCGATATTATCATCTTTGCACCACCTATTGCAGAGGAGGCAAGTTTAATACGCCCAATATTCAATATATTTAAAGCAATCTTAAAACCTTTGTCACGTTCATACAACAGGTTTTCCACAGGTATTTTACAATCATTGAAGAAGATCTGACGTGTAGAAGAGCCTTTTATTCCCATCTTCTTTTCTTCTTCATTCATAGTAATGCCACCAAAATCTTTTTCTACTATAAATGCAGAAAGGTTCTTATCGTCATCAATTTTTGCAAATACGATAAATAGATCTGCAAACCCGGCATTGGTAATCCACATCTTTTGTCCGTTCATGGTGTAGTGTTTACCGTCTTTGGATAAAACAGCTTTCGTTTTTGCAGCATTCGCATCCGAACCTGAATCCGGCTCAGTAAGACAATAAGCGGCTTTCATTTCTCCTGTCGCCAGTTTAGGAAGATACTTCGATTTCTGGTCATCATTTCCATAATATAGTATTGGCAATGTACCAATTCCGGTGTGTGCCGAAAGAGCGACAACAAAAGAACAACCAGCTCCCAAAGCCTCTACGATAAGCATAGAAGTATTCAGGTTCATACCAAAACCACCGTATTTTTCCGGTATAGAAGATCCTAACAAGCCCAGTTCCCCTGCTTTATCAAGAAGGGAAGGCATTAAATCCGGATCCTTTTGGGAATCTATCTCATCCAAACGCGGAATGATTTCCTGGTCTAAAAAATCATAACAGGATTGGGCGATCATTTTTTGCTCTTCGCTCCACTCTTCAGGAATAAATACTTCTGAAGCATCGGTTTCCCTTATCAGGAATTCGCCCCCTTTTATTGCGTTTTGTTTTGCTGTGCTTTCCATATTAGTCTTTTTATTTATTTCTAACATTTACAATAATTCATAGATACCGGCAACACCCTGGCCTCCGCCAACACACGCTGTTACCATTCCGTATTTTGATTTACGCTTCTGCATTTCGCTCAGAAGTGTGATTGATAAACGCGCACATGTACTTCCCAGGGGATGGCCAAGTGCAATCGCACCTCCATTTACGTTCACGATATCTTTATTGAGTCCGAGTTCATTAATAACCGCCAGTGATTGAGCAGCAAAAGCCTCATTTAGTTCAATAAGATCTATATCATCCTGGTTTAGGCCGGCAAGTTTCAGTGCCTTAGGAATAGCTTTCACCGGCCCAATACCCATTATTTGCGGGTCTACTCCAGCCGCCGCATAACTGACCAAACGAGCCTGAGGTTTCAAGTTGAGTTGCTTTATCATTTTTTCTGAGGCCACTAGTACAAAAGCCGCCCCATCGTTTGTCGGGCTGGAATTTCCTGCCGTAACAGACCCTCCCACAGAAAATACGGGCCTTAGTTTTGCCAATACTTCCACGCTTGTGTCCGGTCTGGGACCTTCATCGGTATCAACTACAAATTCCCGTGTTTTACGATTCATTTCCTCATCGACATAGGTTTCTGATACCGTTATGGGTACGATATCATTTTTAAACTTGCCTGCTTGCTGAGCATCAACTGCCTTCATATGTGAATTATAGGCAAATTCATCCTGATCCTCACGGCTGATTTTAAATTGTC
>SDBV01007863.1_pt1 | contig 14486 bp, 14 predicted proteins | sample 2277081 | NCBI WGS metagenome assembly SDBV01 (sample SAMN10402039, study PRJNA504765) | marine sediment metagenome | isolation source: marine sediment core GS10_PC15, 223 cmbsf | place: Arctic Ocean: Southern Knipovich Ridge | collected 2010
TATCTTTTCGGCAGCACGGTTTTCGCGCATGTACGTATGAACAGGATGGCCGGCAGGAAGTCCGGGAACGACCTTGTCTTCCAATGACTCTTTGAACACCTCAACATGAACATCGCAAAGACGCTTCACTTCCTCCTCGGGCATTCCCTCATCAATCAGACGCTGTTCCATATTTGCGATCTCGGAAGGCGCTACATCTCTGATAAGGGACAGAAAGCGCTGTTTTAATTTCTTTACATCTTCTCCTTTATGTAAATCCTCTATGATTTTTTTCAGTGCTTCAATTCTTTGTTCCGGATCAGTAATAACTTCAGGCTTTTGTATTCCTTCTATCTCGATATCCTGTCCGGTTTTATTCTTTATTGCCCCTGCAATCTCCGCTAAAAGTTTGTTAAGCTCTATGCCGCCTACCATCGCGACCTTGCTCAGGGTTGCAACTCTGCCGAGGGTTTTTCTCAGAAGAGGATTCTCGAGGGCCTTAAAATGCGGATCCAGTTCAATAAGAAATTCCTTAATAAACGGATACTCATTAAGAAGATTATTTACCTTGGTATCAGGACTAAGTTTCATATCGATTCCTCCGATTTATATATTCACTCACCACAAGACTTCAAACGTTCCGCTATTCACAGACTCTTCGGCAGTGTGAAAATAAACGATGCCCCCCTGTTCCTGCGGCTCTCGACCCAGATCTTTCCGCCATGGTGTTCTATGATGCGCTGGCAGATGGCCAGGCCCAGTCCGCTTCCCATCGGCTTCCCCATTGTCCTGTCTTTTACCTGGTGGAACTTGTCAAATATCTTTTCCTGTTCAACCCGGGGTATGCCAGGACCGTTATCAGTAATTTCCACTCGAACTGTACTGTCTTCGGCCAGCACTTTGACCTTTACAAGTCCGGTCTTTTTTTCACAAAACTTGACGGCATTTGAGAGCAGGTTGATAACGACCTGCACTAGTTTGTCCCGGTCTACAGTTACCAAAACCGGTTTGGCCGGCAGCTCTTTATGCAGAGCAACCGACTTTTCGACAAATAACTGGTCTGTAGTGACGACACCTTCCTTGATGAGCTCCCGCAGGTCTACCTGTTCCGGGGCCCATTCAGCTCTTTCAGCCTCTATCTTGGCCATGTCCAGGACCTGGTTAATAAGCCTTGAGAGTCTTTCGGACTCTTTGACCACATTAGCGAGGAACTCCTGACGCTTTATTTCGTCGAGGCCGGGATTATCGTGAAGGATCTCTGATAATGCCCGGATGGAGGTCAGAGGTGTACGCAGCTCATGGCTTACAATAGAGACAAATTCGTCTTTCATGCGGTCGAGTTCCTTGAGCCGTTCGTTGGCCTCTCTAAGTTCTTTTGTCGCTGCCTCCAGTTCCAGCGACTTCTGTTCCAGTTTGTGGCTGTATTCTATTACCTGCGATGCCTCATCAAGTATCTTCATTACGCCTTCCATACTGAGCGCCTCTCCCTGGACCACGGAAGAGACCATGACGCGCGCGGAAGCGGAGCCTATAGCGCCGGACAACTCCCTTTCGGCAAAGTCCACAAGATCGGCATCAGCCTGGGCATCTATATCCAGCTTGACGCCGCGGTTTAGCTCATATTCGGCAAATGACCTTTCCGCCCGGATCTGGCCGATGAGTCGTGTAACCAGGTCCTTTATTGCCGCCACAGTTGATGTTCCGCTCCAGAGACGTGTTTCCCTGGTTTCTATGCCCTGGGTGAATACATCAACAAAGAGTTTGGCCTGAAGCTGTTCGAAAGCACCCTGCCGGACAAAAAGTGAAATGCTGACCAGAAAGCCTATATTCACGAGCATGCTCCAGAAGACCGAATGAGTAAGGTGATCGAACATGTCCAGGCCGAATAATGCATATGGGGCGAGCAGCTTGATCCCTAACGGGCCTTCCGTGATAAAAGACGTGGAAATCCACCCGGATTTTGCGAATGAAGGAAGCAGCAGGGTGTAGGCCCACATAAAGAACCCTCCAAGCAGGCCTATGATAGCCCCTTTCTTGCTAGCCCCTTTCCAGTAGATGCCGATCAGGATCGGCGGTGCGAACTGGGCCGCTGCTGCAAAAGACATAAGGCCGATAGTTACAAGTGCGTATGATTCACCGATGAAATGGAAAAACAGATAACCGAGAAGAAGCACGCCGATGATGCTGCCCCGCCGGATAGTGATAAACAGACGGCTCAGGTCTTCGGAATGCAGTTTCCTGACGCGCAGCAGCACAGGCATCACCAGGTCGTTGCATATCATTGTCGAGAGGGCGATCGTTGCGACAATCAACATGCCGGTAGCAGCAGAGAGGCCCCCCAGAAATACAAACAGGGCCAGGAATTCGCGGTGGTGGGCAAGCGGCAGTGTCAGCACAAAAGTATCAGGGTTAACAGCAGTGCCCTGAAAATGCAGCAGTCCCGCAAATGAGATAGGGAGAACGAAGAGATTTATTGCGAGCAGGTAAAGAGGGAACAGCCACGTGGCTTTCCTCAGGTGGTCCTCATTAACATTTTCTACTACCATGATATGGAACTGTCTCGGCAGAAACATGATGGCTATCATGGAGAGAAAGGTCAGCGTGAGCCAGGAAGTATATCCGCCTTGCATGGCCTCCATCCCAAACAGTTGTTTAAGGTCCGGGTGCTGCATTGCATTACTGAACAGTTCGCCCGGCCCGCTGAAAACGATAAAGGTGACAAAAATACCGACAGAAGTAAACGCAATGAGTTTTACTACAGATTCAAATGCAATTGCCGCAACCAGTCCTTCGTGCCTTTCGGTGGCGTCAATGTGGCGTGTTCCGAAGAGAATGGAAAATATTGCCATGATCATTGCTACGTACAGTCCGGTATCTTTCCATAATGAGGTTTCTGATATTGCGGCTGAAGGGATCTCCGGGTACATGTGGAGCACATTGAAGCTCGTGGAAACGGCATTTAACTGAAGTGAAATATAGGGCATTATGCCGACAACGGCTATAATTGTGACGAGTCCGCCCAACAGTGCGCTTTTACCGTACCGGGAAGCTATAAAGTCTGCAATAGTGGTTATGCGATGGACTTTTGTTATCCTGATTATCTTGCGCAGGATTGACCACCAGACGGCCGCTATCAGGGTCGGCCCAAGGTAGATAGGCAGGAAGCCGACACCGGTTTGAGAGGCGCGTCCGACACTCCCGTAAAAGGTCCATGCCGTGCAGTAAACGGCTATGGAAAGTGTATAGATGTAAGGGTTGCTTATTATTGAGCGGTTTGCATCAGCCCGCTTATCTCCGAAGTAGGCGATAGCAAACAGGAGCGAGAGATAGCAGAAGGCGATGAGCAGTATGGACCATTCCTGCAGCATATCAGCCGGTATCTCCGGGTTTGGATCGACGTGTGTCAGATCCGGATGACTCACGTTTTTCCATTACAGCTGCCGTCAGTGCTATAAACAGGACCCAGAATGCAAAGAGGTATAAATAAAGTGCGGGAATACCGAACCATAAAACGGTTTTGCTGAAAAGGGCGAGCAGGGGATAATTAATGGCTATGAAACCTATCAGTAAAAGTCCCATTAAGCGCTCGCTCTGTCTTTTTGTTACAGGCATTTTTACCTCCTTATTAACCTAAAACTGCGCCTGCTGTCTTCGTATCTCAAACATCTTTTTTGATGCGTCAATCGCTTCACCAAGAGTTGTTATCCCGCGCTCCTCCAGGAGGTCCAGCAGGCGTATGAATATCTGCGCGGTGACGAGTGAATCACCCAGGGCCGTATGCCGTCCGACAACCTCTACACCAAGCCTGCCGGCTATTGCGTTTAATGTATGGTCATGAGTATGGTCATGTATGAAGACCGAGAGAAGCAGGGTGTCAAGCACCGGATTATTGAATTTTACACCGCATTCCTCTTCCTTCATTCTGATGAACTTCATATCAAAGGCAGCATTATGTGCAACAAGAACAGCGTCACCGGCGAATGTCTTGAACTGGGGAAGCACGACCTTCATCGGCGGTTGATCTATGACCATTTCCTGTGTAATTCCGTGGAACCTGAGGGAGCTTTCCGGTATGGAGCGGTGAGGGTTGACCAGGCGCTCGAAGGTTTCTCCGGTTATGATCTTTCGATTGATTATACTCACGCCGGCTATTGATATGATCTCATCTCCCCGGGAAGGGAGTAACCCTGTTGTTTCAGTATCGAATACGATGTATGTGAGGCCGGACAGAGGAAGATCGGCCATGCTGTTTATATCTCCCTGTTCTTCAACCTGTTCGAAGTCATAGAACTCCGGTCTTTCAGGCAATTTATCATCAGGCTTTTCCCATTGCCTGCTGGAATTAGGCAGTGGTACACGGAGCACGGCGAACCCTTCACGCTTGTGCTGGATGCTCCAGATATTGCTGTCATGGCGGTCGAGAACATCTTTCACACGGACAGTCCCGATGCTTTCGGGAAGGAACCTGCTCAGCCACTCTTTGAGTTCCGGCTGCGGTACAGGTTTCCCATGCCAGATGAAATCAAGGTAGACACGACGGTCACCGAGTAAAGCTTCAACCTCGATCTCACGGACTCCGTAAAATGACTGGATGCTAAGTGCCAGAAACTCCATCACCAGCATTATAGAATGGCTGTCAACTAGCAGCCAGAGAGGAAGACCGGTCATGGTCACTTTCGGTCCGCTGCTCTTCTCCAGGCTCAGTATCATGCCGTTAATGAGGTCAGCAGAGTATACGTCAGCCAATATCCACTGGCTGGTAAACAGAGAGCGGCATTCCATTGCTAATGATTCAAGGCGGTTTGTAAGTATTATGCTTTGCTGTACGGTAACTATCTCAAAGGAACTGCGCATTTCAGGGTCCATTTTGGGGTATGCACTCAGGTTTTCCGCTGCCGCGCGCAGGCTGGCCAGCGGCGCCCTTAAACGGTCTACAACAGAGCGGAGGAGATTATCCCTGCGTTCGACAAGATCGATATCGTAAGTCACATCATCAAATGTCATAATGAAGACCGGCCTGGACTTCCCTTTTGCCTGCAGCAGGCTCATCCGGCAGTGAAGAAGCGTACCCTCTGCTATTGTGGCGCATACGAACTGTGCTTCAATCTCCCCTTCGTGCTCTTTCTTTTCCAGGGCCTGACGGCGGAGCAGCATATCCAGGGTATGCTCCAGGGGGGCCCTCGTACAGATACTGTACAGTGATCGTCTTAATCCGAGCGCCTCACTGTTTTTGAACAACCGCTGGGCTGCGGGGTTATAAAGTAATATCTTACCCTCTACATCACATACGACCACCCCCTCCCTTATTTCCTTGAGGATAGTCTCAAGCCATGCCTTCTTCTGTTCCATTTCCGCAGCGCCCGACGCCAGTGCCATAGCAATTTCACGTTTTGCCTTATCCAGTTCATTTCCCAGCTTATGAAGCTTTTCGGGAGTATCTCCAAGCATATGAGTTTCGGGCAATTCAAGCTTATGGGCAGGATTTGTGGTTGTTATGATTTCAGATCCCCGGGAGAGAGTATCCAGGGGCTTAAAGAGGTCTCTGTCAAGAATTGCCCAGAATATTGCGAGCGCTACTGTAAGGAGGAATATCCCGCCTCCGACGTATAATATCATCCGGGACGTGAGAAAGGGATTGTTTGTTGATAATATAGAGATGTTCCATATGCTGCCGGCAAAGAGCAGTACTTCAAGGACTACTATGCTTGCAAAAAGGCTCCAGAATTTTACTCTGTTATTCATAAATACCGGACTTTGAGGTCACTTTACCTAAGGGATCGGGTCAAGAATACCAGATTGTTTTTGCCCCGGTCCTAAGAGGAACTTTCAAGGACCATTTTTACTTTTTTTACCAGTTCCTGAGTAGCAAAGGGTTTCGTAACATAATCATCAGCACCAAGCGCAAGCCCTTTTTCCTGATCAACTTCTCGTCCTTTTGCTGTCAGTAGTATGATTTTAGTTTCTTTCCAATCAGGATTGGCACGGATTATCTGGCAGACCTCGAACCCGTCGCGTTTTGGCATCATAATATCCAGCAGAATAAGATCAGGCAGCTTTTCACTCATAGCCTGCAGCGCTTCATCACCGTCGGTTGCAGTCTGCACATCATACCCTTGCTGTTCCATAAGAAACTCCAGAGAAAGAAGGATACTGGGTTCATCATCGACCAGTAGAATTCTTTTTGACATTGACCCCCTTCCGAGTGACAGCTATATTTATATTAGTTAGCAGCATATATTCTCGACTCTCAATGTACATGAGAATTTATATGTTTGTAGTCTATCATATTCAAATACTGAGGGCGAGAAAATTCTATTCTTCCTCCTCCGGTTCCTCCTCATCCTGATATCTTTTTTTTCTTATGAAAAACATGATGAAACCGTATATGGAAATCAGTGCCGCCAGTGAAAAAAGGATCTGATACAGGTGACTGCTCAGGTATGTAAACCATGTATACTTATTCCTGAGATAAGTATGCCATCTCTTTTCAAGTTCATATGCTGTTATTGATAATGCCTTATGGATTGCCGCATCAATGTTATCACCATTTCTCAAGTAAGTTATAATGTGTATTATTCTGTCCGGCCCGAATTCATTGTCAATGAATTCCACAATGCTCTTGCTTTCCTGGTACGCAAGCAGCAGATGTTTTTCGTCCTCAGGGAAGCCATGAGCCAGGTCCCGGATTCGGATGAACCTTCCTGACAATGCCGCCTGTTTGAGGAGGTCTTTGTTTTCACCAATTATTATTTCGGTCATACCGCTGCTTGCCCACTGTGCTACCCCTTCATTAAACCACCTGGGCAGGCCGCCTTTTTCAACAAGGTGATGGAGAAACAGGTGGCTCAGTTCATGCTTCAACGTTGATTCTAAGGTGAAGGGATGTGATTTCATCTTCGAATTGTCAATAATGATCAAATCATTTTTAGATATGGCGACTGCAACTACCAGATTATTGCCTATAGTTTTCTGAAAGGTTTTGCTCTCTTTAATGATATGGACTGTCGGCCTGAAACTGATTGCTGATTTGAAAGTATTCTCAAGATCCTTCTTTATGGAAGGATAAATTCTAATGATTTCCTCTGCCACAATTCTCAGCGGCTTTTCATATTTAACAATTACCTGTCCATTCTTAATAATGTTTTTCTCAACAGCAGAAGCAGGCCCGCATAAAAGGAAGAGGCAGGAAATGAAAAATAATGAAATGATTTTATTAGGCATATTCAAATCATAGTTTAGCACAGAGCAAAAGTGCAAAAGTGATATTGTAGGGGCAGGGCTTGTCCCTGCCCGCCTTTTAAAGCTGTATCAAAATGATAAAAAAATGTTGCTCGAAAGACACAATAATGAAAAACTGAACTGTGAAGTTTTCATTTAAAACAGGGACTTGAAATTGGCAAAGAATTTGCTTCTGAACAAGCAGGAGAGTTATTCAAAAAATGAAGAATTCTAAAAGATTGGTTGAATTAAGAAAATTGTTTGAGCAGAGAGGCGATATAACAGAGGCGCAAATGGACTATGCACGGACGGAGATACAGGCAATAAAGGAGATCTATTCCACAAAGAAGCCGTCCAGGGATAACAGCATTATGATAAAAAAGTTTGTATCAAAAAGGGGACTGTCGATCAGTAATAATTAAATAGAATATAGAAAAGTAATAAATATAGAGGGAGTTTGCCGGAAGAGAAAAGTTATTTAATATAAAGAGCGTGATATCTGCTTCCTGATATGACCAGACCTTCACAAATGGTTTGGTAGGAGGCTGCAGTTCATTGAAAACGAAGGCTGGGTTGCCCAGGGATTTATCTTTGGTATGCCCGATTTTTCTTTTTTTAAAGAATCCTGACTGAAAGGAGGGACCTGATGAACTATTATACTATGCCGCATATCAGGGATGAAGTCGACAGGATATTGAAGTGCGTGTTGAAAGAAGATACTGCACTGGCTGATAAGTGTATAAACTGTATCTATTCTTCGCCATGTTCTTTTCTCGTAGAAAGTGTATTCGCGTTAAACGTGCTGACAAACAGATACGGAAAAAACAGCGTGGCAAATGTAAGATAAATAATCACTGTCCCGGTTTCCAGCTTAGGCCTTGCCGATTCGACTTCATATTGAGAATAATCAGTTGAAGTCGTCCAGGAGAGAATAATCTTTTCCCGCCTTCCTCTTTTGTTTAGTCTTTACATTTCCCGCATTACATCCTTTCCCGCATTATCCTCAGAAATAGACAATTTTGAAAAATGCTTTTATAATACGGACGTTAAAATCTGATAAATTAATTAAATGGAGGAGTAATGAAATTATTCATGGCAGTATTAGGGACTATGTTTTTGGCAGGTGCTGTTTATGCTGAAGGTGATACTGTTTTAAAGACTGAAAGGGACAGGTTGAGCTACAGTATTGGACTGGATGTAGGGAATAACCTGAAAAAACAGTCTGTTGATATTGATACTGAGATCGTTTCCCGGGGGCTGAAGGATGCGGTTGCAGGAAAGAAACCTTTATTAACAGAGCAGGAAATCCAGGGCACAATGATGAATTTCAAGAATGAAATGCAGGCCAAACAGGCGGAACAAATGAAAGCAATCACCGATAAGAACATAAAGGACGGTGATTCTTTCCTCGCAGAGAACAGCAAAAAAGAAGGTGTAATTACCCTGCCGAGCGGGCTGCAGTATAAAGTTATCAAAGAAGGTGCCGGCAATATCCCCAAGTCGACTGATACTGTTTCGGTGCACTACCGGGGTACTTTACTGAACGGGACTGAATTTGACAGTTCTTACAAACGCGGTCAACCTGCATCGTTTGGAGTGAAAGGTGTGATTAAGGGATGGACCGAGGCCCTTCAGCTTATGAAGACGGGTGCAACGTGGAAGCTCTTTATACCTTCGAAGCTTGCATACGGAGATCGCGGTGCAGGACGCAATATAGGTCCGAATGAGACACTGGTCTTTGAAGTGGAGCTTCTTTCTATAAAATAAAGGGAGCCCCCAAGTGTTAATAATTTGACACTTATATGAAGTGTATTACATGTTTTCAATAAAACCTGCATGTCCAATTGCCTTATAAATCAAGCAGTTATAAATTGGTATTTTATTTGCTAGTATGGTTGATTGTTGCTATATGGAAGGGATGATTAAATGGATTCATTGAATAATGATAAACAGATTATATTTCAGCGGAAGATCAGCAGAAGAGATATTATCAGATTGGGATTGATGACTGCTGCTGCAAGCATTATTCCGTATGAGGGTATGGCTGCTGTGAGGGATGTTCTGTCTGTGGAAAAAAGGACGCTTAGTTTATATAACCTCCATTCAAAAGAAAATCTTAAAACTGTCTACTGGAAGTACGGTAAATATATTCCCGATGCGCTGGCTGATATAAACTATATGCTGCGTGACCACTATAACGGGGCTGTAAAGCCTATTGATAAAAAACTGATAGACCTTCTTTTTGCCATCCAGCAAAAACTTGATTCCAGCGAACCGTTTCACATAATTTCAGGATACAGGACCCGGAAAACGAATGCCCGCCTCAATAAAAAAGGAGCAGTAAAGAACAGCCTTCATATGTATGGCAAGGCAGTAGACATTCGTCTGCCGGGCCATAAGCTTAAACTACTGAGGCGCGCGGCTTATAAGCTGAAGGCAGGTGGGGTGGGCTACTACCGGAGGTCCAACTTTGTTCACCTGGATGTGGGACAGGTGCGTTACTGGTAGAAAAAACCTTTTCCGTTCCTTGTTCGTCAATCGTCAATCTCTGTTCTTGTTTTTCATTATCAATATATGCGAGTATAGGGACGTGATTATTATTTCGCTCCAGTCAGGCAGTAACGGCAACTGCATATATGTTGAAACAAATCGTGTGAAACTTTTGTTTGACGCCGGGATTTCAGGTCTACAGGCAAAAAAGAGGCTTGAGGCCTTTGACCGGGATATCAGGGAAGTCGATGCATTGATTATATCTCATGATCATGGCGACCACGTACGTCATGCCGGTGTATACCAGAGAAAATACGGCATACCTCTCTTTATTACACAAAAGACATTGGACAGTGCCTTAAATAATCAGAAACTAGGTTATTTAAAAGATGTCCGTTACTTCATGTCCGGAGATGAAATTCATTTTGGCGATGTGTCCGTGAAGACGATCCCCTGTCCGCATGACGGTGTGGACGGTTCAATTTTTGTTGTGATGTCAGGCAGGAAACGTCTGGGGATCTGGACTGACCTGGGACATGTTTTTAAGGAGCTCTATTCAGAGCTCCCTTCATTGGATGCAATTTTTATCGAGAGCAATTATGATCCCTACATGCTTGTTAATGGAATGTACCCCTCTTTTCTTAAACAACGTATCCAGGGCCCGCAGGGCCACATTTCAAACATGGAAGCGGCTGAACTGCTTCTGGCAGGGAGCAGATTAAAATGGGCATGTCTTGCACATATCTCGAATAACAACAACACTCCCCAGACAGCATTAAAGACACATCGGAATGTAGTGGGTGAGGACCTCACTTTATATACGGCAAGCCGTTACACTCCAACAGGAATTTTGAGCATATAAACGTAAGTAAGAGCAATTTGATATGCTATTAAAACCAACTTAGCCTGGTGTCTACTTTTTCAGGGAAAGGTCAAACGGGAATCAATAAAATCTCCTCAGACTGAAGATTGCAATCGGTTATAGTCAAATCGTGCCTTGATCATAAATGAAGAGTTCATCATGTTATCGTCAAACCGTGGTTGAGTTAATATTAGTGATTACCAGATGAAAGTGATAACGTTACCGTTCACGTGTGGCTATGAGCCGTCGCGTGTAACGGTTGGTTATGCGATCTTCTTAGTCGAAATACTGGAAACCGATTTCCAGCTGAGAATCGACCCCAAGATAAGAACGCCGCAGCCTACCCATAGTCTTGCCCCTGGCACGACTGCGAGATATAGACAGCTCACGATTGTGGAGAAGAAAGGCGTTAGATAGGAAGCGGCAGCGACCGTTACAATGTTACCCCTTCTCATGGCATAGTCCCACAGCATGTACGCACCATACGTGGCGATTCCCAGAAACAGCGACTCTGCCAGGGATCGGCGGTTCCATTCTCGGGGTTCGTCAAGAAAAAAGCATATCAGGAGTAGAACTATGGCCGTGATCGGCAGAAATATGACCACGGCTCCCTCTTCCTGGCTGCTAGCCCACTTGCGTGTCAGGTTGGAGTACATGGCCCAGGACACTGCGGCGGCAAGTGCAAGCGAATAGGCTCCGGGGTTGCTCGCAAGATTCCGGGAGAGTGCTTGCCAAGAGACTGGTGCCCCATGAGTAATCACCACAAAGACACCGGCGAGTGCCAGCAACGTGCCAGGGAATAGGACCCAACTCGCCTTCTTTTCCAGAAACACCAAAGACAGTATAAGTGTCAGTGTAGGCCAGAGATAGTTCAGGAGTCCCACCTCCAGAACTTGCTGACGGCTATCCGCCCAACCGATGGCGAGAAACAGCAGCAGCATATAACCCACGAACAGTGTGCCGCAGCCGACCAGATATCTGGCCGGTAGCCTCAGGATTCGCTGCCTCCGGCTGCAGCGCAGAAGCGAGATCAGAGCAGCGACACCACTGACGCCGTAGACTGCCGCTGCGGCAGTCACCGGACCGACCTGCTCGGAGAGACTGCGAGCAACGGCGACCGTTGTGCTCCAGAGCAGAATCGCGCCAAAGCCCCCAGCCGTGGCAAGATGTGAACTGTGCACCGTTTTCGTGATGTCGAGCAAAATCGTCTCCTGTTCTGTTATTCGCACAACAAGTAATTATGCAGCCGAAATGTTGCATAGAAATACGTCAATTTGGTTGCATAGTTCCGGTAATAATTGGTGATATACGTCCATTTAGCCGTACAATCGCAATGACACAATGTTTACATATTTTAGGTTGAAGTTGCTGAAATATCAATAAGAAAATCGTTTGTTATGGGATGAAATATAGCGTATAAGCGCTATATTAGAAAATGAGGGTTACTGTAGTTATCTTGTTTTCTGGCACATGACCAAAATCGTTGATAACTTCAACATAGAGAGTTTTTGAATCTACCGTAACTACTGATGATATCTATCGAATATCAACAAAATCCGCTCAAAATCCATTCAGACTGAAGAGTACTATTGATTATTGTCAAAATCTGTCCTAACCGAAAATGCAGAGTTCATCATGATATGAATGAAATGCAAAGATATAAAAATCGTTTATTAACGATTGAAAGAGAGCATGAAAAGATAGGCTTGGAATAACCAAGCCCCGTATAGTAAATATTTTAAATCATCTCTGTATTCAAGCGTTTCTTTTTTTATGTATCTTACTCCTTATGAAATAAAATAAACTTTATTTTTCACCAGACTCTTCCGCTTTTTCTTCGCCAGACTCTTTAGCTTTTTCTACACTAGACTCTTCTGCTTTTTCTTTACAAGATACCAGAGAAAAGCTTAAAACTAACATGATACTCATAACAATCAACAATATTTTTTTCATTTATATTACCCTCCTATTAGAATGGTTAAAGGGTTCTCTACCCTTATAAATTCCGACACAAAATTAATGTCAAGTAATTTTTTATTTATTTTACTCTAATTGTTGACCATTTAACCTTCTTTATGGCGTCAGCTTTACCTTGTTTACAGACAATATCCTCATCGAGACCATTAGCTTTGCAAAGATATTCAACGTTATGCTTACAGTTATCATTTAAACATTTAGAATATTTCACTTTTATCCCCTTTGTACTTTTTATATATTTCCTTTCTTGTTGGACAATCACAAATATAAGAATTTCCAAAGTCCATTCAGAAAGGATTTGGATTCGCATGATACATCACGATGTAACTTTTTTATATCACTAAATGCTTTAGCCGTCTACTTAAATAAATTAATAAATGTATAAAGCCATTCGACATTTTATTTCAGTTAAAAAGGTATGTGCTTGATGATTAAGTTAGTAATGTTGCATAAAAAGGAAAAATTCAAATCGTTGATAACTTCAACATCTCAAGGATTTGTGATTACCCTGTAATCCATTAATATATAACGGTAATCAATAAAAGTTGCTCGGTGTGAAGGTTACTTGCATAGATGCCATAAGGTGCTGTAAACTTGCTATAGAAAGAAAAGTCGGTGGAGTTACCTCTCCATCCGCTTATTTTATGAAACATCCTGCAATACAGATGTATGATGATGAAGCGCAACAGAAGGTAGAAGAATTTATTGCCGGGAAAAGAGAACGATGAAGTGTTGAGCAATCTTTTTGGACATTTTCTGGACAGACCCCTGTCAACTGTTGCTAAAAGAATAAAAATAAGTCCTAATGCTATAACACTGGCTGGAATGATTGTAATGACAGTTGCTGCAATAGCCCTTCCTTTTAACCTTAAACTTGGAGGATTTTTGATCCTTTGCGCCGGGCTTTTTGATCTGCTTGACGGAATAATTGCAAGGGTAAACAGCAAGACCTCGGATTTTGGCGCATTTCTCGATTCTGTCCTTGACAGATATTCCGATTCTTTTTTATTAATCGGGTTTTTATGTTTTTTTCTTCTAAATAATTCTGTAACAGGGGTTCTCCTGAGTTTAGGCACTATGGTTGGAACATTCCTGGTAAGTTATACAAAGGCACGGGCCGAAGGGCTTGGTACTGACTGTCAAACAGGGCTTATGGAAAGGCCTGAAAGGATAATAATTATGACCCTGGGGGCTTTAACAGGATATGTTATAGAGATGATGTGGGTATTGCTGATTCTTACGCATTTTACAGCATTACAGAGGATACATCATGTATGGAAGCAGATGAAATGAGAAGACAAAAAGATATAACATATTAATCCCGAACCTTCCGGTTTCTTTGGTTTTCAATACTGTTTTACGATTATTAGAAAATATAAGTTCCTCTATTATAAAGAAACTCAATAATTTGACATTCCGTTTTGCTCTGTAATACCATATATCCGGAAGTTCCGATTTTCCGGTAATAATGTCAAAGGGGACATGAACATGAAAGAAATCGTTTTGCCTGAGTTCCAGGAGTATCTGCGCGCCAATAGCCTTGTCCAAGAAAAGTATATCCCATTTTATGCTCATTGGGCAAGAAAAAGTATCAATTATAAATTGCAATCTTCAATAATTGACAAGACTAAACCTTATTGATAACTTCAACTTGTGAATGAATACGGCCAGACTCAGATCTACTCTCTTTCAAATGGTAATCAACGATTTTCAAAGTCACCTTCGGCAAAATCTTGCTTGTTTTAGGCCTGCCCCGCAGTCCCAATAGAATCCTTGTAACTCAACGAAAATAAAGAAATTTGCTGGATTGACTTAGAGCAGCCTCACATGTTGGCAAGCTAAAGAAATCTCCGGTTTTTCCCGTATAAGAATTATCCAGGCACCCGCTTGAGGTGATCAATGGAGAGTATCGGAGGTTGAACCCGAAAGATGTCCAATGTGTTAATAAAAGAAAAGACTA
>SDBV01007864.1_pt1 | contig 14485 bp, 15 predicted proteins | sample 2277081 | NCBI WGS metagenome assembly SDBV01 (sample SAMN10402039, study PRJNA504765) | marine sediment metagenome | isolation source: marine sediment core GS10_PC15, 223 cmbsf | place: Arctic Ocean: Southern Knipovich Ridge | collected 2010
TATATCAAAACAGCAAAAGCAAAAGGGCTGAGTACCTTTGATGTTATTTTTAAACACGCTTTTAAAAATGCTATCTTGCCTGTTGTCTCATATTTAGGACCCTTGAGCGCTCATGTTCTTACCGGTAGTTTTGTAATAGAGAAAATATTTTCAATTCCAGGAATTGGAATGTGGCTAGTTAGTTCGATTTCAGCAAGAGACTATCCTGTAATTATAGGGCTTAGTGTTTTTTATAGTTTTATACTTATAATGATTATGTTTTTTTTAGATATTATTTATAAATTAATAGACCCAAGGATTGATATAGAAAATGCAAATAGACAAGGCTCTTAAAGCTAAAAAAATGCCAGTTTCATCTTTTATAAAAGATGCAAGAGATGCATTTTTTAAAAACAAAGCTATGAGTATTGGTTTTATAATACTATTTCTTATTATTATCATGGCAATTATTGGGCCATATTTAAATAGCTATACCTATTTTGATACACATTTAGAATTAAAAAACTTATCTCCATCTACAAAATTTTGGTTTGGAACAGATGAGCTTGGAAGAGATGTTTTTACAAGGATCTGGTATGGAGCTAGAATATCTTTAAGTATCGGTATTGCAGCTGCTGTTATCGATATAATTATCGGGATGATATATGGAGCTATAGCTGCTCTTTTTGGAAAATATGTAGATGAAATTATGATGAGGGTCGCAGATATAATAGCAACAATACCGTACCTTTTAGCAGTGATTTTATTAATAGTTTTTATGAGTCCTGGAATTTTAACGATTTTAATAGCTTTGACTATCACTGGATGGATAAATATGGCAAGAATAGTTAGAGCTCAGATTTTATCTCTCAAAAAAATGCCTTTTGTAGAAGCTGCTATTGTTATGGGAGCATCAAATTTTAGAATAATCTTTAAACATCTTCTTCCAAACTGCATGGGCTCAATTATTACAACTATGACAATAAGTATTCCACTAGCTATTTTTACCGAAGCTTTTTTAAGTTTTCTAGGTCTCGGTATTCAAGCGCCTATATCTTCTTGGGGAGTTATGGTAAATGATGGGCTCTATGCTCTAAGATATTATCCTTGGAGACTTTTTTTTCCAGCTTTTATGATTTGTTTAACGATGTTAGCTTTTAATTTACTAGCAGATGGTATAAGAGATATTTTTGATCCAAAAATGGCAAAAAAATGAAAAAGATATTAGAGATAAAAAATTTAAGTGTAGAATATTTTTTAGAAAACAGGAACATCCTAGCTCTACAAAATGTAAATATTGATCTTTTTGAAAATGAAGTCATTGGCATTATTGGTGAGTCTGCATCTGGAAAAAGTACACTTGGGCATGCAATAATCTCACTTTTAGATAAATCGGCTAAAATAACTAATGGCCAAATCCTTTTTGAAAATGAAAATCTTTTAAATAAAAAAGAAAAAGAACTTCAAAAAATTAGAGGAAAAAAAATCTCCATAATTTTTCAAGATCCATTTTCATCTTTAAATCCCACTATGAAAATAGGAAAGCAAATTTTAGAGGCTATAGATATAAATCCATCAAAAGAAAAGGTTTTTGCGCTACTAAAAGATGTGGGCATCCAAGATGAAAAACTTAGATACTCTCAATATCCCCATCAGATAAGCGGTGGGATGAGACAAAGAGTAATGATAGCAATCGCGATAGCTTGTAGACCTAAAATAATAATTGCAGATGAGCCTACAACATCTTTAGATACGACATATCAGCTACAAATTATTGATCTATTAAAAGATATCAATAAAAAATATAAATCCTCAATAATTTTTATAAGTCATAATATAGCATTAGTTTCAAATATAGCTAAAAAACTCTATATTATGAATTCAGGAAAAATAATAGAAGAAGCTTTTGCAGAAGATATTTTAGAAAAAGCAAAACATCCCTTTACAAAACTTCTTTTAAACTCACTCATAAAAATAGATAAAAATGAAAAGACAAAAAAACTAAAAAAATGAATAAAATCATCTCCTGCAAAAACTTAAAGAAAAGTTTTTTTATAAAAAACAAAACTTTAAATGTTTTAAATGATATTAGCTTTGATATTGAAAAGGGGGAAACTACTTCAATTGTTGGAGAATCTGGCTCTGGAAAATCCACTATTGCAAATATAATAGCTGGCCTCTTAAAACCAACGTCTGGAAATGTCTTTTTTGAAAATTCATCTATTTTCAACAACACTAGTGTTGACAAAGCCAGCTTTGACAAAGCTAGCTTTAATAGAACCAAAATTTTTAGAAAAAACATTCAAATGATCTTTCAAGATCCATATCTCTCTTTAAATCCAAAAATGAGAATTTTAGAAATTATTTTAGAACCTTTAAAAATCCATGAAAAATTCTCTAAAGAAAAACTATTAAAACTTGCAGATGAGATCTTAGAAAAAGTAAATCTATCTGTTTTTATTAAAAATAGGTTCCCTCATCAGTTAAGTGGAGGACAAAAACAAAGAGTAGCAATTGCAAGAGCTATTATTTTAAATCCTAAATTTATTATTTTAGATGAACCTCTCTCTTCTTTAGATGTATCCATTGGAGCTGGCATTATAAATTTACTGACCGATCTTCAAAAAAATTTAGACTTAACTTATCTTTTTATTTCTCATGATTTAAAAGTTATAAAATATATTTCTGATTATGTCTCTGTTATCTACATGGGTAAGTTTTTAGAAAAAGCACCTACTAAAAAATTGTTTTCGAATCCACTCCATCCATATACTCAAGCATTAATTGATAGTTCATTTACTTTTAGAAATAATCAGACAAAAATTTTACTAAATAACGAAACCCCCTCTCTTTTAGATCCACCAAAGGGCTGTTTATTTTCTACTAGATGTCCTTTTGCAAAAAAGATCTGTTTTGATGCTAGACCCGATTTAAAAGAGATAGAAAAGGACCATTTTGTAGCTTGTCACTTAGTTAAAACTGCATTAACCTCTTTAGGAAGCTCAAAGACAACATCCTCATCTTTATAGATAACTTCCTTAACATTTTTAAGACCAAACTGAATTAGTTTATCAACGCATCTTTTTACAACATCTTCAGGTGTAGAAGCTCCAGCTGTCATTGCTATATTTTCAACACCGTTTAACCAGTTTTTTTCAATTTCATCTTCTGAATTTATTAAAAATGCTTTTTTTACTCTTTTTTCAGCTAGCTCTTTTAATCTATTTGAATTTGAAGATGTAGGATCTCCTACTACTAAAACAAGATCAACATCTTTAGTAATCTCTTTTAGAGCCATTTGTCTATTTGTTGTAGCATAGCAAATAGAAGATGATGGAAGAGTTTCAATATTTGGGAATTTTTCTTTTAGAGCTTTTACAATATCTTTAACATCGTCGATGCTAAGTGTCGTTTGAGTTATATAAAATAGTTTTTGATCATCTTTAAAACTTAAATCTTTAACATCACCTACTTTCTCAACAATTGTCGTATCTTCTTCTGCCTCTTTAGAAATCCCAATTATCTCAACATGCTTTTTTTTACCAATTAAAATTATTTTATAACCTTTTTTTGAAAATCTCTTCACTGCAGAGTGTATTTTTGTAACAAGGCCACACGTTGCGTCTATCTCTAATAAATCTCTTTTTTTTGCTAGCTTTCTAACATCTGGCGATACTCCATGCGCTGAATAGATGAGTTTTTCACCAACCGGCACATCATTTAGATCTTCAATAAAAACAGCCCCTTTCTCTTTTAGAGCATTTACAACATGTTTGTTATGAACTATTTCATGTTTTACATATATAGGAGCTCCCCAAATATCTAGAGCTTTTTCAACAGTTTTAATAGCTCTTACAACCCCTGCACAAAATCCTCTTGGTCTGAGTAAAAATAAATTCATAACAAAACTCCTTAATAATCCTATTTTTGAAGAAGTCATATTATATAATAGGATCACTTTTTTAAAAAGTTCATTTCTCTATATCAAAAATTTATTTAAGGTTGAATAAAACAAAATATTTCTTAAAATACCTTTTATAAAAAAAATCATAGATACGATAATCGTCAAACGATACATATTTATAACTATCCTTAAAATAGGTGTTTTAGCATTGTTGATTTTCCTGATTGTCTTGGTCCTGTAATCCCAACAACCGGAAATATTTTTGTATATTTTTTAACTTTAGCTTCTAAAACTCTTTTTCTATATTTCATGTTTTTTGCAAATTTAATTTTTCATATTAAATTTACAAGAAACGCAAAACGCAAACACTTGCTAATCAATAACTTAATAATTTCAGATTTTTAAAAAGTCTATTAAGACACATCAGTTGCGCATCTAAATCCATATGTACCATTGACGGTACCTGGATTATTTCTATGTCTGTGAGCGCATCTCATATCTTCTTTTAGAGATTTCCAACAACCACCTCTTAGAACTCTATATACACCTTGCTGTGGTCCTGTTGGATTTTCTGGCTCCTGCATAGATATGTCATAGAAATTATATGCATACCAATCTTCACACCATTCATAGACATTACCGACAACATCGTAAAGACCATAGCCATTTGGTGGATAGCTCATAACAGATGTTGTATCTGAGTTAAAGAAATTAGCTTGTGCATGATCAATATCTGCGCCTGTTGGATACTCAGCATTGTCCTCTCCACCTGATGCTGCTATTTCCCATTCAGCTTCAGTTGGAAGTCTTTTGCCTACCCATTTAGCGTAAGCTTGAGCACCATACCAAGTAATTCCAACAACTGGATGTTTTGCATAGCCAGATTCAATAATTAATTTTCCAGCTGTTCTTTTAATCCTTGAATTTCTAAGTCTGATGATATCGTTATTATCAGAATTTTTCTCGCCACCCATAAATTCTAAAAAGCGAACGAATTGTTCGTTAGTAACAGAATGGATATCTAGAGCGAAACTATTTATTGTTACTTTATGTTTTGGTTTTTCATCACGAGAGCCTCTGTCACTACCTCTTGTGTATGATCCACCGGGTACTATTACCATTTCGGTAAGAAGAGGTTCTACATCTTTAATTTCAGCTTTTTTAGGTTGATAATATGATACATTTAATTCTTTTTGAAAAATAGCACCGGGATCAGGTTCATATGTTGGTCTATCAATTTTTTGAGGCTTAATAACTGGTTTTTGATCAGTTTTTTCAATACTTGTAAATTTTACTGATTTTGGATCAATGTTTAGATCTTTAACTTCTTTTTCTAGATTATTTATATCTTGAGAAAATTCAAAAGACATTTGCATAGCATTTTCAACTTTTCTCTCAACCTCCTCCCAAGATAGAATCTCTAAAGAAGAAATATCTGTTTGCTCTGTTGATAAAAATGAATTTAAAGCTTCGATTAATTTTTCTGGTCTTCTATTTATATCTTTTTGAAGACATTTACAAATTAAAAGATCCCAATTTAGTTTATATTCAGGAGCAATTTTTGAAGGAAGATCAAAGTATCCTTGAGGAAACTCTCTAGCTATAAGATAATATGCTAAAACACCAAAAGAGTAAATATCTGCTCTAAAAGTTATTTTTTCATTTAAATCTTTAAATTTTTGCTCAGGGGCTAAAAAGTTATAATTTTCTAAAAATTTACTCGTTGTATGAGCATCTGATTTTGGGTTTTTTATAAGCTCTTCATTAGAGACCATTTCTTCTAAAAGTTGTTTTTCAGTTTGAAATAAAACTTTTCCCTCTCCGATTAATCTAGAAAGGCCAAAATCTGAGACATGAACTTTTAAACCAGTATCTGTTGTTCTTACAAAAATATTGCTAAGTTTTAAAGATCTATGAGCTAAAAAATCATTATCGAAATTTATAATATGTGCGTAATCTAAAGCAGAAGCAATTTGTCTTAAAATAGCCTCTACTTCAACCTCAGGAAGTACATCACCTTTATATCTCAAATATCTATCTAAGCTCAGTATTTCATCGTTTGAATCTACCATTGCATCCATGACTAAAAAGTAGCGATCCTCTGCTTTTGAAATATTGTGAAGTTTTACAATAGATGGGTGATCAAGCGTTGTTAAAAGACCAATATCTTTTTCAAACTTTTCAATAAATTCTTCATTTTTTGAAAGCTCTAAAGGCAGCACTTTCAAAGCTACTTTTTGTTTAATAATTTTATGCTTAGCAAGATAAACCTCTCCGAAAGATCCTACGCCTAACTTTTTTAAAATCACATAATCTGCTAGAGTTTTCATGCTTTTTTCTATTTAACTTTTCTTAAATGAATCATAAATCTTGAAATTTTAATATGCAAGTAACTTCATTAAATTTTTTCAAGTTTTTTTTAAAATTTTTTGTTTTAATTTAAAAAAGATAAAAAAACCTAATATTAAAAAAGAAAAAGCAAGGAAAAATTCTAAAGAGAAAATTTCAGGAAATTTAAATTTTGCAGCTACCAAAAAAGTTTTATTTGCAAAAACATTTTTTTTATAAATCCAAAAAGGCCAAAGAGCATAAATAGATCCAAACATAAGCCCAATTAAAAAACTTAAAACTAAAAAATAATATTTTTTTAAGAAAAACAAAATAATTTTCGGAAAAACTAAAAGACCAAAAAAGATTCCAATTGCCAAACAAGCTAAAATTTTTAAACTCTCTAAATTCGAAATATTAGAAAGGGCATTTATAACGATTGGGTAAACACCTAGCATTACGAAAATCAGGCTTCCAGATATACCAGGGAGTAACATTGCAAAAATTGCAATAAATCCTGAAATTATTAATTTAATCTCAAAATTAAATGATAAACTGATTTCACCTACACTAAAATAAGAGATTGAAAGAGAAATAATACATCCCAGTAACATTAACAAAAAATTATAAAAATCAATTTTAATCTCTTTTAAAAGAAAATAAATACAAGAGAAAACAGCTCCTAAAAAAAAGCTTAAAAAATTTGATCTAAAAGATTCATCAGATAAAAAAAAGCTAAATAATTTTGAAAAAACTAAAAATGAAAAAATCATTCCACTCATCAGAGGAATGAAAAAAGTAAAATCAAAACTTTTTATAAAGTTTTTAAACTCAAATTTAAAAAGAGATTTAAATTCTATATTTTTTATAGAATTGAGTAGCTTTTGATAAAATCCTAACACTAACGCAATAGTTGATCCTGATATTCCTGGCACCATATCAGTTAACGCCATTAGAGCGCCATTTACAAAAGTTTTTTGAACTTTATTTTCTTTAGCTTTTTTAATTTTTTTTTTAAAAAAGTTTGTAAAAAAAATATTTTCAAAAAACACTAAAAAAGACCTACAGCTCTTGCAAAAAACCAAGCACCCATGAGAACTACTATACCAACTACTATCCAAACAGCATTCGGAAGAATTTTTGCAGATGATGATTGAGGATTTCTAACCTCTAAAGTTCCAATACCGAAATCAAAATCTTGTTTTGGAACATTTGAATCAAAAGCTTTTGGATTTTGTTTTATAATTTTTTCACCGTCTAGTCCTAAAAAAGTAGCGTATTGTCTGATAAAGCCCAAGATATAAACTTTAGAAAGTAGTTTATCAACACCGCCCTCTTCTATAGCTTTTAAATAAAGCATTCTTATTGAAGTTGCATTTTCAACTTCTTTTAAAGACAAGTTCATCTCATGTCTTTTTGTTTTAAAGAGCTCACCTATTTGTTTTTTTTGTTCAATCATAAAAACCTCGTTATATAAATATCATTTTAGCTTTTCAAAAAATTTACTTCAATTTAACTTCGATTTTTTATATAAATTTTCTAAAACCAAATATTAAAATATATGAAACCAGCTACCTTTACAACAAAAATAGATGTTAATCTTGGCCCCAAACTAAAAAATGATTTAGAAGAAAAGGGATTTTCTCTAACAAATCCCCCCTATACTATTTTTTCTGCAAAAAAAAAGGGCGTAACTTTAGTGCTTTATAAATCTGGATCTTTAGTTGTTCAAGGAAAAGAAAAAGATGAATTCATAGAGTTTTATTTAGAGCCAGAAATTTTAAAAACGTTTAGTTATACGAATCCAGAAGCATTTATCTCAATGACATCTAGAATTGGAGTTGATGAATCTGGCAAGGGTGATTTTTTTGGACCATTATGTGTCGCTGGACTATATGCTGATGAAAAAGGTATAAAAGAATTAATTTCTTTAAATATTAGAGATAGCAAAAAAATATCCGATAAATCTATTTTAGATCTTGCAAATATTTTAAAAGCAAAGTTTAAAATTGCTGTTGTTAGGATTTTTCCAGAAAAGTATAACGATCTATATTTGAAGTTCAAAAATTTAAATCATTTACTTGCTTGGGCTCATACGAGTGTAATCTCAGAGCTAGTTGAAAAGACCTCTTGCAAAAACGTTATAATCGATCAATTTGCAAATAAATCTGTTGTTGAATCCGCTGTTAGAAGAAAAAGCTTAGCTATTCATCTAGAGCAAAAAACAGGAGCTGAAGAAGATCCTATAGTAGCTGGAGCATCCATTATAGCTAGAGCGGCTTTCCTAAAAGGATTAGAAGAGCTGTCTTCTGAGTATGACCAAAAACTACCAAAAGGAGCCTCTTCTTTTGTAATAGATATAGGAAGAAAAATTGTTGAAAAACATGGTCCGGAAGCTTTAGAAAAAGTTGCTAAACTTCATTTCAAAACTAAAGAAGCTATATTAAATGGCGATTAATCTTTATCTTTTTTAAGAAAAAACTAAAATTTATTTTTTTTTATTTACTATCTATTTTTCAGATGAAACGATTCGATATATTTACTAAATGAAATATCTAAATCTAAATGAGAATCATATTCCATAGCGATTAAATACATTTTACTCTCAGATATTATCGCTCTCCCTTTAAAATATCTATTTTGATCCTCTACTACAAAATCTAAAGCATTAAGATCTCCTAGAGTTGTAAAATCAGCTGAGATCAATTTTTTCTCTTCTCTGTGATTTATGATTCCATTTAAAAATCCTTCTAAGCTCTGCAGCTCTTTATCGTCATCGATTTTTGCTGGAAAATCTACTATAATCATCATACATATGGAGTTTTCATCGTCTAAAACAGATAAATAAACATCGTAGTTCATGAAAGAGCTTAAATCTTGAACGGGTATTACTTGTCTCATATGCTCTGGTTTATTAGGAAATAAAACTTCACATTTGCCTTCTATAGAATAGAATTTTTCCCAAGAAAAGCTTGAGTGACTAATTAAAATTGAGAAAACAAAAATCAGAAAAATAAACTTTTTCATCTTAAAAGCAACCCTCTCATGATTAGAAAATAAATAAGCGCAATAGCAAAAAATACAGCTACAAAAATAACAATAGCTATTAAGATATTCAAAATTGCTTTTCCAATTGAAAATTTTTGTACTTCAGATAAAGCATTAATGTATAAAACTATAATCCAGACACTTACCACTAGTTGGCAAAGTAAGATCAAAAATAAAAATACCCGTTGAGCTTTTGAAAAAACAAAAGTAGCAGGAAAATCTCTTAAAATATCTTCTCTAAATATAAAAAGAAGTAAAATCCAGAGAACTACATTGACTATCATAGGAGCATTAGACCAAGCGATAGCGCTTCTAACCTCTTTGTATTTAGCTTTTCCTTGTAGCCATCTACCGGTAAAGAAAATAAAAAAAGATGATACAGAAAAAACGATATACCCCCATAAAGGAGCGATTATAATAGATAAAAACAATACCAAAAAGAAATGAAAGGTAGTTCCTAAAGCAAAACTCTGCGATGAACTAAGTAGTGATACGAATCCATATATAGCTGATAGAAAAAAGAGTCTAAAGTTTGGATTATAGTCTACAACTTTTCTAATAGTAGTCTTTGGCTTCACCCACATTTTTAGCCATGGGTTGAAGCCCAAAAGTGCTTTCATCGATTTTTCCTCCCTGCAAGACCCATTAGGTCTTAGTTCCCTAATAAGAAATAGTTCTATTTAATTGCAAGGTTCAAAAGAAAAAAAATAAATTAATTTGAATAAGGATAGAAAAGACAATTATTATGAGTTAAATAAGTTATGAACAGATTTATGATAACTTTTGCTTAAGAAAATTTATAAAAAAATTAATTAGGGATGCAAATTTTTTAAATTTGCACCCATTAATCTATTTATTCTCTTCTGAATGATGTTTTTCACCATATCCACAAGTTCCTTTTGAAAAAAGAAAACTAATGCCATAGATTCCAGCAAGTCCTACGATAGTATAGGCAATTCTTGCCCAAGTGGACTGATCTGATCCGAAAACATCTTGAATAACATCATATTGAAATACGCCCCAAAGCCCCCAATTGATAGCGCCAACTAAAATAAGAAGCAGCACAATAAAACGAATTACTCTCATTTAAACCCCCATATAGTTAATAAAATAATAATTCTCTTTTCTCAAATAGTAAAAAAAATATTTTTCCTTGTCATTCTTTTTTTTTAATTCTAAGGGAAAATAAATTGACTTTTACTAGTAAATATACAATAATTACCTTGTAAATTTTAAGGTTTTTGAAAAATGTCCAACTTTGATAAAAATGAAATTGAAAACTTGCAAGATCTTTGTAAAATCAAGCTAACTAAATCAGAGCAAGAAAATTTTTTAAAAGATTTAAAAAAGATAATCGATTATGTCGAGACTCTAAATGAAGTAGATACTAAAAATGTTGAAACTTGCAACTATGTTTTAGCAGATTTTCAAAAAAATGTTTTTAGAAAAGATGAGATTAAAAAACCAATGGACAGAGAAAAGTTTTTATCAAATGCTCCAGCCAAAATAGCTTCAATGATTAAAGTTCCAGAAGTTATCTCAAAAAAATAGGCAAAAATGTATAGAAAATCAGCAATAGAGCTTAGAGATCTATTTTTAGAAAAAAAACTAACAGCTCTAGAAATTACTACTTATTTTTTGAAGAGGATTGAAAAGTTTGATGGTGAATTAAAATGTTATATAAATGTTTTATCTAAAAGAGCTCTAAACAAAGCAAAAGAACTCGATGAAAAATTAAAAAACAATGAAATAGTTGGAAGGCTCTCTGCCATTCCTATTGCTATAAAAGATAACATGCATATTTCAGATGAAATAACTACCTGCGCTTCTCAATTTTTAACTAATTACAGAGCTCCTTTTAGTTCAACTTTAGTAGAGCTATTAGAACAAGAGGGAGCTATAATTTTAGGTAAAACAAATTTAGATGAATTTGCTATGGGATCATCTTGTGAAGACTCTAGTTTTTTTCCAACAAAAAATCCTTGGAACCTGAGTTGTGTATCAGGAGGCTCATCAGGAGGCTCTACAGCTAGCGTTTCAGCTAGATTAACGCCTATTGGTTTTGGATCAGATACTGGAGGATCCGTTAGACAGCCCTCTGCTTTTTGCTCAGTTGTTGGATATAAACCTAGCTATGGAAGAGTATCAAGATACGGCCTTGTTGCATTTGGATCATCTTTAGATCAAATAGGGCCTATTGCTACAAATGCAAAAGATATAGCTCTAATTATGGAGGTTATTGGAAAACACTGCAAAAAAGATTCAACGAGTTTAAATCTACCTCAAGAAATTTATTTAGAAAACATGTTAAACAGTTTTAATAATATTAAAGTTGGAGTACCTTTTCATTTTTTAGAAAATTTAAATCCTTCTATTCGCAAAAATTTTGAAAATTCTTTAGAGATCTTAAAACAAAATGGTGCTGAGATAATTGATATTAACCTAGATATCTTGAAATATTCGATTGCTGTTTATTACGTAATAGCTACTGCTGAAGCATCTACAAATTTAGCAAGATTTGATGGTATTAGATATGGGAAAAGATCAAAAAATGCAAAAACACTAAACGATATTTACGAGCTTTCAAGAGAAGAGGGTTTTGGAAAAGAGGTAAAAAAACGAATAATGCTAGGCACTTACGTTTTATCTTCCGGCTATAAAGATGCATACTATAAGAAAGCTCAAAAAGTTAGAACCTTGATAATTAAAGCATTTGAAGATGCTTTTTCAGTCTGTGATTTTGTTTGCACTCCAACTACTCCAAATACCTGTTTTGAAATTGGCTCTATAAAAAATCCAATTGAGATGTACATGCAAGATTTATTTACAGTTCCAGCAAATATAGCAGGTATTCCAGCTATATCTATTCCATCTGGTTTTGACGAAAGTAATAAGCCGATAGCTTTTCAAATGTTTGCTCCTCAGCTTCAAGATGTAAAACTAGTTCAAGCAGCTTATCTTTTTGAAGAATTTTTAAATCTTGAAGCAAAAATTCCACCTTTATTTGATAAGGAGTAATAAAAATGACAGATGATACAGCCTACGATATGTATGAGCCTGTAATTGGTCTTGAGATTCACGTTCAGCTAAATACTGCAAGCAAGCTTTTTAGCTCTGCTTTAAATAGATTTGGAGATGAGCCAAACACAAATATTTCTGAAGTTTGTACAGGTCAACCAGGAGCATTGCCTGTCTTAAATGAAGAAGCTGTAAAAAAAGCAATTTTATTTGGACTCGCTGTAAAAGCTAAAATCTCTAATTTAACTACTTTTGATAGAAAATCTTATTTTTATCCAGATTCCCCTAGAAATTTTCAAATAACACAATTTAATCATCCTATTATTACTGGAGGATCAGTTATTAGCGATGTTGGAGGAGAAACTAAAAGATTTCAAATAAGTGAAGCTCATTTAGAAGACGATACTGGAATGTTAAAACATTTCGATACTTTTGCAGGGGTTGACTATAACAGAGCCGGCACACCTCTTTTAGAAATTGTCTCAATGCCTTGTATACACTCTCCTAAAGAGGCATCATCTTATGCAATGGCAATTAGATCGATTATGCAATATATCGGCGCCTCTGATTGTTCTATGGAAGAGGGATCTCTTAGAATTGATGCTAATGTATCAGTTAGACCTAAAGGAGAAAAAGATTTAAGAAGCAAAATTGAAGTCAAAAACATGAACTCCTTTAACTTTTTAGAAATGGCTATAGAATCAGAGATAAGAAGACAAATTAGGTTATATGAACAAAATCCAAATACTCCATTTGATGAATTAATACCTCAAGCAACCTATAGATGGGATGTTAAAGAAAAAAGAACAGTTTTAATGAGAAGAAAAGAAAAAGCTGAAGATTACAGATATTTTCCTGAGCCTGATTTAGTACCAATTGTTTTAACAGAGGAATATATCTCAGAGATTGAAAAAGATATGCCTGAGCTTCCACATAAAAGATTTGAAAGATATACAAAAAAACTAAATCTTACAAACTATGACGCATCGATTTTGATAATCGATAAAAAACTCTCTGATTATTTTGAAGAGGCTCTAAAAACTTGCAGAAATGCAAAACTTCTTTGCAATTTAATCACTGTAGAATTTTTAGGTAAATTAAAAGAGAAAAATTTAAATCTATTCTCTATTAAAATCCCTCCACTTCATTTAGCTAAACTTGTAAATCTTATAGATTCACAAACAATCACTGGTAAAATCGCAAAAAGTGTAGCAGATGATATGATTGAAGATCCTGAAAAGGATCCAGAAAAAATCGTTAAAGAAAATCCAAATTATAGACCAATTACTGATGAAGCTGAAATAGAGAAAATAGTAGATCAAGTCTTAAAAGAAAATCCAAATTCTATCAAAGATTATTTATCTGGAAGAGATAAAGCTCTAGCCTTTTTAGTAGGTCAAGTCATGAAAATAACTAAAGGTAAAGCCTCTCCTGGGATCGTAAATAAATTTATTTTAACGAAAATAAAAAAGCTAAAATAATCGTCAATCACCTCTCTCTTAAGGAAGGGATCTTCTTGCCATAAAAGCATAAAATATTAAGACCAAATCTGATACTTTTTTAGGGTCTTGGATGGAAACTCTCAAAAGCTTTTTTTAAGTGAGCTTTCGAGATATGGGTATATCTATCTGTTGTAGATATATCAGCATGTCCTAACATATCTTGAATAAGTCTTAGATCTGCTCCATTTTCTAAAAGATGGGTTGCAAAAGAGTGTCTAAGAGTATGAGGAGATATATTTTTTTTGATATTAGCTCCTTTTGCATAAATCTTGATTCTATTGTAAATAGTAACTCTATCTATTTTTTTTCCATTTTTAGAGATGAATAAATAATCAATTCCTTGTATTTCATTTCTAAAATTTAAAAGATAGTGATCGATAGCATTAATTGCCTTTTTACCAATTGGAATTATTCTTTGTTTTTTACCTTTTCCTGTAACTTTTATAAAATCGTCATTTACATCTAATATTTTGAGAGAAGAGCACTCTGATACTCTAATTCCTGTTGCATATAATAGTTCTAAAACAGCTTTATCTCTAGCCCCTATTAAATCATCTGTTTTAATTTGATTTAACAAAGAATCTACCTCTTGATAAGTCATGACAGATGGTAAAAACTGCCAAATCTTTGGTAGATCTAAATAAAGGGTAATATCTTTTTTGATAACATTTTCTTTTTTCAAAAATCTAAAAAGCACTTTTATAGC
>SDBV01007865.1_pt1 | contig 14481 bp, 11 predicted proteins | sample 2277081 | NCBI WGS metagenome assembly SDBV01 (sample SAMN10402039, study PRJNA504765) | marine sediment metagenome | isolation source: marine sediment core GS10_PC15, 223 cmbsf | place: Arctic Ocean: Southern Knipovich Ridge | collected 2010
TTTTGTACTACCCGCCAGTTGCGGGCGCGGCTCTACAAGGAACTGGAAACTAATCTCAGTCTCCGCGTACAGGATACGGATAGTCCCGACACTTTTCTGGTAAAAGGCAGGGGAGAATTGCATCTGGCTATCCTGATTGAGACCATGCGCCGGGAGGGTTATGAATTTGAGGTATCCAGGCCAGAGGCTGTCACCAAGATAGTTGATGGCAACCTTGTGGAACCCGTGGAGGCTCTTACTATTGATACTAAAGGTGAATATGTTGGGGTGCTAATCGAGATGCTGAGCAAGCGGCAGGCTCAGCTTACTGATATGTGCAATGATGGGCATGATAACATACGCTTAGAATTTCATATCTCCACAAAAGGACTTATTGGTTTTCGTAGTGCTTTTCTTACCGCTACCCGCGGTGACAGCATTATGAATACCATTTTTCTCGGCTATGAACCATGGCAGGGGAAAATCGTCACGACTCGTGGCAGCGTTCTTGTGGCATCGGAGCCGGGTATTGCTGTTACCTATGGCCTTAATAACGCTCAGGAGAGAGGCGACACCTTCATCGAACCGGGAACCCCAGTCTACGAAGGTATGATAGTGGGAATGCATGCACGGCTGCAGGACATACCCGTCAACGTATGCAAGGAAAAGAAGAGGACCAATATACGCTCATCTACTTCCGACATTGCCGTAAAGTTGACTCCTCCTATTATATTTAGCCTGGAGCAAGCCATTGATTTCATCAATAATGATGAGCTGGTAGAGGTTACTCCCGAGAATATCAGGCTGAGGAAGAAGTTATTGACTCATGCACAAAGGTTGAGGAACAGAGCTTCTCTACGGCGAAGCGTAAAGGCATAGGCCCTGGCCTATCAATGACATTCTTCAAATCGCAAAAACACGAAGCAGGCTTTCTAATTCTACTTTCCGCTTCACCGCCACATGATATGTACACATCCTTACCCATTGTATGAAAGCTTAGACTATCGGCTGGAGCGGAACGTACATTCAACAATTACTTAGACTGTTAAGCCAAGTAACAATTATCCATAATGTGAAATCTGGCACCAATAATTCTTGCCGCTTCTTCCAAGGACCATGATATGGTACTTATGCAGGAGAGAAACTCCATGATCAAACAGATTGACTGGGATGATAAGGTAGTGGAGGATTATCGCCAAAGGATAATCGTAGATGCTGACAATTCTATACTTGCTTTTAAAGCAAGCAGAGCAAACTAAGAGACAAGGCTAAACCTTAAACCAAAAGTTCTATATATTGAACAACTTGCGCTACCAAACAGGATAAAAGGCAAAACTTTTGAGAAAAGTTTTGCCTTGGTATATTAGGGGAGAGATCGAATTTACCCTGGTCACCATACACTAAGGATACCAACCCTCTATTTACTATTACACAAGCTGGACATAGCCAGTTAGTTGTTCTAGGTTGTCTTGAGACTGCTCTCCCACTCTCTAAGGTCAACAGACTCGCCAGGCATAGTATCAACCGTCTGCAAAGCCAGGAACACTGCCAATTCCTTCACTTCATCAGGCTGCCGCATCCTCACTTTCCACTCAGGTGGTGACTCCTTATGGAAGTCAGTATCCACTATGCCTGGGCGCAGAGCATTTACGCAGATGCCATAAGGCTTCATTTGTAAGGCTAAGGCATAAGTTAATCCCTCGACACCAAACTTAGCTACATTATACGGCAGACTACGAATTCTGTTTATGCTTCCTCTCCTCCCGGCGCCTGAGGAAATATTTATGATATTTCCCTTCCTCCGCTTTATCATGTGTCTCAGAACCGCTCTGGAGCACAAGAACATTCCGGTCAGGTTGATGTTAATGACCTCGTCCCATGCCTCTTTGCTAATGTCAGTCATAAGACCGAGAGGTCCCGGTATGCCAGCGTTATTTACCAGGATATCTATCTTTCCAAACGCCTTTAGAGTCTGCTCCACCATATTCTCGACTTCGGGCACCACTGATACGTCTGTCTGCACCGGTATAATAGAAGCCCCCATCTTACGTGCCTCCTGGCTTACCCGTTCCAGCAAGGAGAAGGTTCTGCCACACACTACCAAATTAGCTCCTTCTGCGGCAAAAGCCAGGACGATAGACCTTCCTATTCCCTTCCCACCACCAGTGACTATTGCTACCTTGCCCTTAAGTTTTTGCTTATTCGCCATCTTCACGATTCCATAACTATATTCTTTCCTACGCGACTCATCGAGTGCAACCAACGAAGGTATACAGATTTCCTATATTAATTGATGTGGCTATGTTAAAACTTCTGCATGCTGAGTGTCAAGACCTCTAACAGGTCGAAGAAAACTTTGGGAAGCGTCCGAGTTAGGGCTACTCATTATCTTTCTCTTAAGATTTAACCAGCCTCCAGATGATGGTTTCACCAAGCACGGTTATATCTTCGGTGGAGAGATAGTCAGAGACACTGCTATCAAATAATATACTTCCTTCGGGAGCAAACTCGGTGTCACCCAGCCACAATACCAGAGTTATAGGTACCCGGCGGAAAGCATTAAGGGTTACCGCTACATCACCGTAATCAGCTTTATGACCACCTAGCTTTTCGGCGGCATCTATTAGCCGATGGGACTCCTTGCCAAAATGGTCTATGAGGGGTTTTATAGTTCTCTTGGAAAATGTCGGGGAGTAGTTATTCCCTTCGGGCAATTCTTTGTAGGTGATTACTTTATTAGTGATGGGTGTACCTTTGGCTAAGGTTAAATAGTGTAGTATCAGAATCTTGTCCCTTATCGGGATACTCTCTTCGCTATCTACTAATGAAATCTCAATATTGGGAAGAGTGATTTGATATGAGCGGTTTAGATATTCAATGATAATAAATTTTTTGGAATCTATTACTTGATATTGTGCACCACTCTTGAGGCATTGCTGCTCAATATCATCAATCCTGACTAGCTGCTCACAAGCAAGTCTATAAGCAAGCTCATAGCCATATTCGTGATTTCTCTGGTTGGACGATAGTAAACTGCTCCCCATCCTGCCACTATTCACAAGCTTTCTGCGGGCATCTTTTTCGGTAGTCTTAAAGGATAATATTCAGTCTAACGCTTTATTCTACTTAAGATCTCTCGTGTGGGGTCGACTTTGTTCAATGTATAGAAATGCAGTCCCGGTGCCCCACCTTCAAGTAGCTCATTACATTGCTCAACCGTGAACTCAATGCCAGCCTTATAAGTAGCTTCATCATCGCCATCAAGTGGTTTAAATATATCGTGAACTCGCTGAGAGATGGTGGCTCCGCAGGTATTACAGAACCTGAGTAATTGCTGGTAATTTGTTATGGGTAAAATTCCGGGAATGATGCGTACTGTGACACCTATCTTCCTTACCCTTTCTGAATATTCGAAGTAGTCCTTGTTGTCGAAGAAAAGCTGGGTTATCACAAAGTCACCACCGGCATCAATTTTCATTTTCAGATATCTTGAATCGGTTTCCTTGTCAGGGCAGTCAATGTGTCCTTCGGGGAAGCCAGCAACGCCTAGGCTAAAGAAGCTACCGTAGGAGCGGATAAGCTCAATAAGCTGATAACAATACTTCAGTTCGTCAGGAGCCGGCTTCCAATCCGCTATATCTTGGGGGGGGTCACCATACAGGGCAAGGATATTACAAATATTCCTTTTTTTCATTTCCTCGATTATAGTTTTTAGTTCAGTCTGGCTGTGCCCGACGCAGGTGAAATGGTGCATTACTGGAACTCCAAAACGCTTCTGGAATTCGTCGACGATTTCCATTGTAAGCCCTCTGGTGGAGCCACCAGCGCCGTAGGTTACTGTGAACCAGTCCGGCTTAAGGCTTGCGAAAACGCTTGCAGTTTCAGGAAGTCTCGCTCTTCCCTTTTCGGTTTTTGGTGGGAAAAACTCAAATGAATAGGTCCGCTCCTTCTCCTTCAAAATATCCGAAATTCTTCTTATCATTCTTGCCACCCACTTTCTATTTATTTTTCATAAAAGTAACGAGTTAGAAACCCTTTAGGTCAGCACTATATCTCAAGCCAGGAATGTGAGTAGAGTGATTCACCAGTGAGAACCCTGACTGTTTTCACATATTCCACTTCTTTTTGACTTAAAGAGGAGAGGTCAGGCTTCTCGCCATCCATTGCCTGATATACTAAATCAACAATCTCGGGCATCTCACCTCTGGCTATTTTCACTAGCTCAGGGTCAAAGGCGTCAACTATGGCTGAATGTAGGCCGTATCTCATAAGCATTACCAGGCAAGTCCGATTAAGATATGGTCTGAGATGATGTGGGGTGCCATTGGAAATGTTGGATAGGCCTATGGTAGATTTGCACTCGGGAGCAATGTCGCTGAGCATACTCATAAACTCAAAGCAGGCTTTCACCTGGTTTATCTCTACAGACACCGGGGTGAGAATCGGGTCAATCCAGATATTTGCAGTAGGGATGCCTAACTCGTTGGCTTTATAAATAAGGTCAACGGCAAGGACACACCTTTCGTTAGCATCTCGGGGCATCCCCTCGGTCCCCCATAGCAGTCCTATCATGTCAGCATTATATTTTGTGACTAAGGGCAATTCCTGGTCTAACCTTTCCGGTTGAAGGGAGATGGAATTGATTAATGCCTTGCCTTTATGCGCCTTCAATCCAGCCTCCATGGCTACCGGGTTGGTTGTATCCAGGGATAAAGGCAAATTAGCAACCTCTTGCACGGTGTTAACCAGCCATGTCATCAACTCATCCCCTGCCTTTCGGGCGGGACCAATATTGAGATCAAGATAATCTATCCCAGCTTCGGTCTCAGCTTTGGCTAGTTCCTGAATAGGGTTGGGGTTCCTCTCCCTCAGTGCTGGACCGATAGTCTTTGACATAATATTAATATTTTCTCCAATAAGGATCATTACTACCTCCCTATGGCTTCCATGTCTTAAGATAGGCTGGAATGTGAGCTCCTTCCCTGGGACCAATTAGAATCTCCCAACCAGGTAACTCCTCTTCCAAACCGCCACTCTCGGCGGCGATGTAGCCCGGAATCACCAGTTTGCGATGCTTAATCTTATCCATGATTCCACTCTTGGTAATGAAGGGGCCGATAGTATCAGCAACGAACTTACCGGCGGCCCATGAGGTCATCACGGAAAGTCCCTCGGTATCCTTAACTAAAAGGTAGCTGGGAATCTTGCTGGTTTCTATTTCACCAGAGATAATGAAGTAGGTGAGGGAAAAGTTGGAGGTAATAAGCACTGGCGAATTTTCATCAGGACCACCAATCTCATAGATTCCCTCGGTGGTTGCCAATGGTCGTTGAGGGTCAGTATAAATATTCATTCTCTCCATGAGCAAAGGAAACAGGTTTTCTCCCCGAAAATCAGAGAGCACGATAATACCGGCATATTTAGCTATAAAAAGGGAGGCAATTACTGCCTCCTTCATCGGGTCATCGGTCATTTCACAGGGGAAAGCGATAGTAGGGAAACCCAATGGGCGAAATTTCTTATTTAAGGCAGAACTCCTGATAATTACCTGGTCCTCAAATGCTTGGCGAACGGTTCTAGCCCCGGAATCTAGAACAATATCCTGAATTCCGGCCTCGGTTAATTTAGTCGTCAGTTGGGCCAGTTCCTCCAGGCTGGAGGCTTTGACTGCTACTGGGCATGCATTCTCCTTGGCCAAATCCGCCACGCGGTCCAGGTTATCTTTAGTGGCGGCATATATCAGTGGTTTTTGGTCGGCGCAGGTCTTTAAGCCGGCAGCTAAGATATCTGGATTGCTGCTCATCAGGATAATGCCACAATCACTATTTTGTTTTACTTTATTAACCAGGGCCTCAAATTTTGTGGCATCTCCTGAATCGTCCCTTACTGCTATCAACTCAGGACGGAGGGTGAGTCCTACCCTCTCATACTGGAGCTGTCCGAACCTCGCCAGCCTACTGTCAACTTCAGCATTATCCATAGTGTCGTTGATGAGCATAGCCAAACCAGGCGGGTTCTCAAACCTTTTTTCATGGCGGAACATAACTGTCTCGCTGCCAACCTTTAATTTCCTGTCGCCGACGCCTATGGTGATTAATCTAATAGGAGGTGCTGCCGCCTCCTCCAGTTTAGATTTTGATTCCTCGGAGACATAAGGGCAGGCATCTAATGCAGCCTTTCCCGCCGCTAGATTCATGGCAAAAGCAAGACAGGTAGGCACCCCGCATTCACCACAGTTTGTTTTGGGGAGTAGTTTGAATATCTCTATCCCGGTAAGTGGCATGGCAAGAACTCCTTTGCTATATTATCGGCTCCATAGTGAGGGCTGGGTGCCCCTTCTCTTGCAAGAAGGGCAGGATTTCCTCTTCCGTAGTACCTACCGTCTCATCAGCAATCATCTCAGGAAGGTCAGGAACCCCGAGTTCCTCAGACCTGGCTTTAAGGCGGTCGGCAATCTCCTCCTTTAGCATCTTGGGCATCCAGACTATTCTTTTTATACTACCATCACCGAAGAGGAATTTTCGCTGAGTGATATTGTATTTACCATGACCGACGAAGCCAGGGGTGCTCAAGCCGCCACCGATAGTGCCGGCGAGTGTAGTAAACTTCATCCCGCAAGGGGTCATTTCTATATATTCCCGATTAACCGTCATTACGCCATTACACAGGGGGAGGATAGCGGCAATACACTCGCAGCAGCCGCAGGTGGTCATGGGGTCATTTACTATACTGTAGAAGTTATAATGGTCTATCTTTCCGCGGGATGCCTTAAACACAAACTCATTTACCCCTTTCCACTGCCCGAGCTTGGCATCAATGGTTTCTCCCTTGGGCACCGGTTGATTAGGTCCAGTGGGGTTAATCTCATAAGAAGCCTTACAGTCCATCCAGTTATAAGAACCGCAAAGCCCGGTTCTCTCCGGACTAATTACACAAACATGGCTGGGGGCAAAGGACTGGCATAGAGTGCATGAGTAGTATATGTCTGTGGTTTCGTCGGTCATCCCTTCAATTCGGGTATCCCGGCTCCCATATACTGCTCTAGCTTTGCCTACTACCTCCCGTACCTTATCCTCCTCGGTGTGAATCTTTATCTGCATCTTATCAAATATCCCACCAAAATCCTGATGCAGTTTGGCATGGAGGAGGGCACCAATATGGTATAGCTTAAAGCCTTTTTCCGCAGCGGATTTACTAACTCGTAACCAGGCAATATCCCTCTGCCCGATGTGCATTACCCCTTGAGCGTAGTTTATAAGGTGGTGAATCTGGCGCTCCAAGATAGGTTCAAAGTCATCTTGCATGTTTCTTCCGGCTACCTCAACCGCTATAGCTAAGGGTAGCTTGGTACCAGCCTGAATGTCGGTTAGTTCGGGTCCAATCACCTCAACTTTTCCGTCCTCAATTTCCTCCATCGGCTTGCTGGTAACCCATTCCACCATCGTGGTTCGGCCGCCGCCAGATTCCAGGTAGATGTCCTCCCCACGCACCCGTTCGCCCTCAAAGGCAGGACCATAGGCGACTGGAACCGGTACCTCAGTTACCGTAACCTTTAGCCCTCTTACCTCTATCGCTCTGGCCACTATTTTATCGTGGGGAACATTGGAGACAACATGCTCATAGGTGCAGATTCCGGTAGGTAGAACCTCGGGTATGGGAGTGTCAGCAATGATCGGGAACCCCCAGTTAATTGCCCCCGCTGCATTGGCATACCATTCATCGGTAACATAGCCCATGGGCAAAACGAAGGCGAAGGTACGGTCTTTGTTGTAAATAAGGATCTTTCGGTATTCACCGGGCTCAATGCCACCAAAGGACATAGCTACCCTGGTAGCAAAGCCCATGGCAAATACGGTGGCGGTGACATCAGGACCAAAGGAGACCAGGCGAGTTGGCCACCCAATCTGTACTCCGGCCTTTATCAACTGCTCAGCAAATCTCCTGCCGTTATACTCGGCGGACATAAAGACATAGATGTTCTTCTGCTGGAGTTCCTGAGCGATTTTGACGGCGATTTCATCAGTCGGCGCGGCACCAAGGATAGCGGCAAAGCCCGGGGCAGTGCCATCAACAAATTCAATGCCTCGCTTTCTGAAGATTGTATCATCGGCGGCGCCGAGCCAGATATTACTACCGCTGATATCTTCCCGCTTGGTATAAAAATCAGGCTGCTCAAGATACCTAATCGCTTCAATAATCTCCTCAGCGAAGAAGGTTGCCATGCCGGCATCAAGGGCGGGCGCTAGATAGGGCAGGGGGTGGATCTCCCTCACCGGGGGTGGGAGGAGTAATTTACATTTTTTAAGTATCGGCTCCATATCGTCCAATGTCTTAACCGGGATGCCTAAAATCCCATAAATTACCGGTAGATAATAGGCGGTATTAGGGAAGCCTACCGGTTCATTGGCTCCCCACTTGTCCATTGCTTGTCGCCACTTCTTTTCCGCCTGGTCAACAATCTTATGTGCTCCTCTAATCGCTGCTGAGGCAATAATCTTGGACATGTCTAATCTAACCTCCTACATCGCTTGACTCTAATGTCTCGGCTATGCTAGTTCTCGTCTCGCCGCCATATCGTAGAGTACTCTCTCCCTAGCCTTATCAATACCCAGGGCTTTACGTTTCTTGTCAATATGCGCAATCATGAGGTGAGCTGCTTTAACCGGGTCAGGCTCAAAGGCCCACATGCCACCATACATCCCCTCAAAATCTTTGAACAGGTAGTCAGTTACCTCTTTGTTTCCAAGAGTAGGCCAGTTAACCCCGAATACAGTGAATACCCCGGAGCCGACAAAGTACTGACCGATGGCAAGTGCCTTCTCACTCATCCATTCCGGGGCGGCTCCGGCGACGGGTAGATCGCTGATGTCATCACCCAGGCCACCGTCTTTCACCATGGCCGTTGCTGCCATCAGGATGCGGGTGTTATCAATACAGGCACCCATATGCAGCACCGGTGGTATGCCGACGGCTTCACATACTGAAGCCAATCCCGCGCCGGCATATTTTGCTGCCTCCGGCAACATTAAACCAGCCTTGCCGCTAGCCATGGCCATACAGCCAGTTTGCAGCACCAATACATCGTTCTTGATAAGTTCCATCGTCATGCCGAGGTTGCCAGCGTCATGAGGTGTTCGGGGATTATTACAGCCAACCACGCCGGCTACTCCCCGGATACGACCGTTGATGATGTTGTCATTTAATGGTCGGTAGGAAGCTCGGAACATGCCGCCCAGCAGATAATTAATAGTTTCGTGGCTGAAGCCAGCAATCATGTCCGTTTTATGCTGGGGAATACGCACGTTCTTCCCCCTGTTGACGAAGTTATCAATAGCCACCTTGAGTACGGCTTTCGCCGACTCCAGGGCGTTATGCTGGTCAAACTCCATGTGGGTAGCCCCCTGAATTTTGGCTCTGGAGTCAGTGGTAATAATCTTGGTGTGGTAGCAATTGGCAGTGTCCGTCAGCCCCTGCATAATACACTGGACATCCACCACCATCGCTTCCACGGCTCCGGTAACCACCGCCAGCTCCTGCTGCAGGAAATTCCCGGCTATAGGCACCCCATGGCGCATTAACATCTCGTTGGCAGTGCAGCACATGCCTGCCAGATTTATTCCTTTGGCTCCCTTGGACTGGTCGTATTTAACCATCTCCGGGTCTTGAGCAGCTACAGCCATCATCTCTGCCAGTTGCGGCTCATGGCCGTGAATGATAATGTTTACCTTGTCTTCTTCAAGCACCCCGAGGTTTATCTGGCTGAGCACCGGTGCTGGAGTCCCAAAGATAACATCCTGGATTTCGGTAGCAATCATGCTGCCTCCCCAGCCATCAGCCAGCGCAACCCTGGTACTGCTATGAAGCAGGTCTTTATATTCCTGGTCGGTGCCCATATGGGTGCGATGCATGGCTTCTGCCACTTCCATATCTATACCTCGGGGAGCAACGCCCAGCTTACGCCATAACTCCTGGCGCTTTAATGGTGCCCGTTTGAGGAACAGGAGTTCACCCTCTTGCTTGCCAAACTCGCTTAACAGGAGTTCGCCCACATCAACGGCTATTTCCTCGTTAGTGCGGTCACCAATCTTGATGTCAAAATCCAGGGCTAGCTGCAGCAATTTCTGCTCGTCCTTAATCTCGTAGCCGGGAGCCTCGCCTCTGGCTACTGCCAAAAAGAATTTGGCCATGACGCGCCCGTGGTCGCCATGAGATGCCGTCCCCACAGCTATCTTCCGGAGGAAATTGCGCGCCGCAATGGTTTCAGGAGTGGCCCCACAAACGCCAACCCGCTTGCGTCTCTCTTCTGCGGTTTCATCTTTCCCTCTAGGGGCCATTACCCGGCACGGACCCATGGCGCAAATGGCGCAGCAACTGCCCTCAACACCTATGGGGCAGGCCTTGGTTGTCATAGCTCGTTCAAAGACAACCCGAGCGCCATCCTGGGCTGCCTTCTCAATCATCTCAATCGTAGCTTGGTCGATACTCTTTACTTCCTTCTCCGCCATCTTTCATAACCCTCCAAAATTACTTTGCTGTCAGTTCGCTAATCATCTCCCGAGTCAGCTTTATTGCCTCGGGATGTCTCATAATCAGGACGTCAGCTCCACCGAGGAGCAGACACATGGCTGACATTGCCTCCAGCAGGATACCACGCTTCTTGGCGTCCCCTAGCTTGGGGTCTTCCTTTTCGAGAATTTTTACCTCTTTTGTTTTCCATATCTCTTTACCGAGGTTGCAAATCAGAGGGAACTGGAGCCTTTCATCTTCTTGAGTTAAGGCGGCCATCCTGTCCCGCTCCATTACTGAGTAGCAATACTCAATGCCATAGCCTATGCCGCTGACAGTAGGGTCTACCACAATCAGCTCATCGGGAACACCAAGGTTACTTAGCAGAATGTTAAGCTGCTTGGCCAGGTTTATATCTATCGGTGATGATGCCGCCACTGTATGGTGATAACCAATGGCTGCGGCACCAATCTTTTTGTGGTCTCCTTCTTCAACCGGTCCGATTACCAGGTTCTTCCCCTGGCAGACCTCACATACTCTTCTTAAAACCTCGGTATCTTTGTCGTGATTAGCTGTTCCCCAAACGATTAGGGGAACATCAATAGCATCAGCCACCTTCTTAACCACCTCAGCGGCCTCATCAGCTCCCCGGTCAAGCCCATTGGGGTCGGTGCTTAATAGTTGCAGGCATATCATCTCTGCCCCGTAATCGTCAATGCATTTCTTTGCCCAGGCAACCGGGTCCTCAGTTACTCCAGCAAAAGGCTCTAAGGCAGCTTCAGGCCACTCTTCAGGTGGCGTGTCATAAACCTCCATAGCTATCCGAGGCGGGTTTGGCATCTCACCCTCAAAAAGGTAGAAGGGATAACAGGTCTCCCCGCCGACTTTGACTGCCTTGTCTCCCTTGCCCAGTGTTATCTCTTTAATCTTGCCGCTATATACTGTTTTCGGAATTTCAAACGCCATTTTCGCCCTTTCTTTTAAGCTGGAGTCTTTCTCTTTTCACTGCCAAACCATTCTTTACCATACCAGTATCTCTCACCGCTTTGCAGATATTTGAGCTTCTCCTCCCTGCTTTCCAGTTGCTGTCGCCAGTGCCCGGCTTCTTTACCCTTGGGTTTACCCTTGTCAAAGGTTGACCCCAGCACTTCTATTTCCCCCCAGCCAGGAGCACTCTTTTTCTCGACTTTATATTCCATAATTCTTTCTCCTTTCTAGGTCAAGCCCGCCGCCAGTTTTGCTGCCCTTATTGTATTTAGCATAAGCATGGTTATGGTCATCGGGCCAACGCCACCGGGTACCGGAGTTATGGCTTTAGCCTTCTCCTTAATGGCATCAAAATCAACATCCCCGACTAAAATAGCTTTACCCTCGGCAGTTTTTCCGATGCGGTTAATGCCGGCATCAATCACCACCACTCCCTCTTTGACCATATCGGCGGTGATAGTCTTAGGCCTGCCGGCAGCTACAATAAGTATATCAGCTCGCTTGGTATGAAATGAAATATCCCTGGTGCCGGTATGGCACACCGTTACGGTAGCATTAGCCCCGTCTTTCTTCTGAAGAAGGATATTAGCTATTGGTTTGCCGACGATATTGCTTCTACCCACAATCACTACCTCGGCTCCTTCAATCTTAACTCCAGACCGGATTAGAAGCTGTTGGATACCGTGAGGGGTGCAGGGCAGATAATCTGGCTCTCCAATCATCAATTTGCCCACATTCACCGGGTGAAAGCCGTCAACATCCTTTTTAGGGTCAATAGCATAGAGAATATTGGTCTCCTTGATATGCTTGGGCAGGGGCAATTGAACCAGAATACCGTGAATCTTGGGGTCTTTATTTAACTTGCCGACTAAGGCGAGCAATTCATCCTGAGTGGTATCATCCGGCAGGTCATATCTTTCTGAATAGATGCCCAAAGCTAGGCATGTCTTCTCCTTCGCCCCAATATAAACCTGGGATGCCGCGTCTCCTCCCACCAGGACAGTAGCCAGTCCCGGTATCAGATTATGCTTCTCTTTAAGTGCGGCGATTTCCTGTTTTAACTCCTCGCGAATCTGCTTGGCAATCTCAGTGCCACTGATTATTTGTGCCGACATTTTTACCCCCTTGGTTTCAGCGAGCCAGATTTCCCTAGTTTTTCTTAAGAAGCTTTGCCATCAAGCTATTAACTGCCATTACCGCCTTGGAAGTATCAGGTAGGTCGAGGAGAGGCTTTAGCTTGAGGTCATACTCGGGTACTTCCTCATCTAAAGGTATGGTAACTATAGAGTCAATTCCCAGCCTGGCTAACTCCTCAGTGATAGCGGGGTCTATTTTAGCGGGGACAAGATTAATTATCACTGATTGCCTTTTCACTCTCAGCTTGAGTTCAGAGACCAGATCTCTTATTCGGGCGATAGTTCGGACACCCTTCACTGAATGGTCAGAGATTATTAGTAGCTCATCAACATTTTGGGTGGTTCTTCGGCTTAGGTGCTCCATCCCTGCCTCATTATCTATAACCATATAGGCATAATTCTCCGCCAGGGTGTCGATAAATTTCCTCAGGATAAGATTAGGATAGCAGTAGCAGTCTGGACCCTCACCTCTGCCCATTGATACCAAGTCAAGCCCCTTGCTTTCAACCACTGCATCGTTTAATCTAAATTCCAGGTAAGCCTCCTTGGTCATTCCGGGGGGGATGTTTATCTTCTCATCATTGAAAGAGGCAATTATTGAGCCAATCGTCTGCTTTATACCAAGCCCCAAACTCTCCCCCAGATTGGCATTGGGGTCAGCATCAACTGCCAGAATCGGCTCCAGGTTGTTCTTTTTCAGGTAGCGGATGATGAGACTTGCCATGGATGTTTTTCCGCTACCCCCCTTTCCGGCTAGGGCAATAGAGAAACTCAAACTGTTACCCTCCGCTTTAATTTACTTTTGGGCAGCTTAGCTAGCCTTCTCTTCACTGAAGGAAACTCGTTGGCATTGGTGTGTGGTAAAAATAGAGCGGCTATATAGTTATTCATGAAATCAACATTTTCGCTCAATTCAAAATTGGTCATCATCTTGGCGACCCTTCTTGCATCATCGAGCATATCGGTGGAGAAGGAGACCAGTCTTGCTCCCAGAAGAGAGCCATTGCCTATGTAGATAAATCTATCTCGAGGAATATCAGGGAAAAGTCCAATAATGATGGACTTTTCAATATCAATATTGCTGCCAAAGGCGCCGGCAATAATTACCTGCTCAAAATCGGAGCAGGTAATCCCCACGCTTTTGGCTAATGTCTGGCACCCGGCATACATGGCTGCCTTGGCTCGAATGAGATTATCAATATCAGCCTCGGTGATAACAATATCCTTCCCGATTTGAGTTTCAGGTGCCCAGGATAGAACATACTCATAGCCAGCATCTCCCAGTCTAATCCTCTTGGTGGGGAGGGTCGTGTTAAATTTGCCATTTTGCCCGGTGACCCCGGCTTCAAGTAGCCCAGCGACAATGTTTATTAATCCTGAGCCACAGATTCCTTTTGGTTTTTCCTTGCCGATGGTGCTAACTACAGGCTCTAGATTTGATGGGTTGATGTCAAACTCTTCAATAGCGCCGTTAGTTGCTACCATGCCGTGCTTTATCCCGCCACCTTCAAAGGCTGGACCAGCCGAACAAGCGGCGGTTACCATCCAATCTGAGTTTCCAATCACTATCTCGCCATTAGTGCCTATATCCATATAGAAGGTTAATTTTTTCCTCTGGTGCACTCCTGAGCCCACAATCCCCGCAGTAATATCGCCACCAACGTAACTGGCTACCAGAGGGAAGGAGAATAGGTAAACATATTCTGCCACGTTGATGCCTAGAGAATTCGCCTTTACCGGGGGGATAAGGTTGGCAGCCGGGGTATAAGGGGCTAACCTTATATATTTCGGGTCAAGATTGAGAAGGAGCTGAATCATTGTCGTGTTACCGGCAACAACCATATGGGCAATATGCTTCATCTTGACCCTGGAC
>SDBV01007866.1_pt1 | contig 14475 bp, 12 predicted proteins | sample 2277081 | NCBI WGS metagenome assembly SDBV01 (sample SAMN10402039, study PRJNA504765) | marine sediment metagenome | isolation source: marine sediment core GS10_PC15, 223 cmbsf | place: Arctic Ocean: Southern Knipovich Ridge | collected 2010
TGGGGGATGTACGGAGTCAGCTCCCAACTCTAATGCTAATTTATGCTTAGATTCTACTGGTTCTAAAACATGTATATTAGCACCTGCCACTTTCAAAGCTTGAATTGTCATTAAACTAATAACCCCTGCACCAAAAACGGCTGCATTCTCTCCTAATTTAATACCAGACTCTTCAACTGAATAAAGGCCAACAACCAAAGGCTCGATGACAGCAGCTTCTTCAAGTGAAATTGAATCTGGTAAAAGATGGATTCTTTCTGCATTCACATTAATATAATCAACCATTGCACCATTTGTAAGTGTCCCCAAGCCTTTAGGTGCATCTTTACACATATTCTCTTGATTTCTATTACACCAATAACAATTATTACATGGGAGGTTTGGATTAACTGTAACCCGATTTCCAATTTCCAATTTTTTTACGTTATCACCTATCTCAACAATTTCTCCTGAAAATTCGTGTCCTATAATTGTTGGTGGGGCAATCATCCCTGCTTTTTTAAAAGATTCAACATCCGATCCACAGATACCACAATATTTAACTTTAATTAACACTTCATCAGGTTTAATACTTGGTTTTGGTATACCATCTATTAGTACAATCTTTCCAACACCATTATACATCACACCTTTCATTAAACAGACACTTTTTTTTTATTTATTAAAATTAATTTAAATTGTGCTTATAATTCATATTATAATTCATACCATGAATTGATTGATTTAAAGAATAATTAAATATTAGGATATCAAAGATAGTTATAACAAAAAATATCAAAAAAATAGGAAAAGGATATAAATAATGAGTAAAAAAACTGTAAGGACTATTTGCTTTGACTGCCACTCTCGCTGTGGAGTAATTATTGAAGTTGAAGATAATAAACTAGTGAGAATTAAAGGTGATAAAGAACATCCTATCAGTCGTGGTCATATTTGCCCGAAAGGTTTGGCTGCGAGTGAGATCATAAATCATCCGGATAGGATTAAGTATCCTTTAAAAAGGATTGGGAAAAAAGGAGAGGGAAAATTTGAGAGAATCTCTTGGGATGAAGCACTTGATACAATTTCAGAACGGCTATTAGAATATCGAGATCAATTTGGCGCGGAATCGGTAGCAATTAGTTGCGGAACTACTCGAGGGATGCCACCATGGATCATGCCATTTTTATCACAGTTTGGATCCCCTAATTTTTGTATCACAGTGAATTATTCTCTAGGACCTATTCTTATGGGGATGGCTGCTGTATCTGGGGCTGGTCCTCTGGCTGATTTTGCTTCAAGTAAGTGTATAGTCCTCTGGGGTCATAATCCTGAACAAAGCTTTCCAGGACTTTTCATGCAAGATATAAGGGAGGGTCTAAAATCGGGAGCAAAACTTATAGTTGTCGATCCTAGAGGAATTCCTCTTGCCAAAAAAGCAGATCATTGGCTACCGGTTAGACCAGGGACAGATGTGGCACTAGTTCTATGCTTTATAAATATAATTATCAAAAACGAGTTGTATGACAAAGATTTTGTCGAGAAGTGGACTTTTGGTTTTGAACAATTACGTGAGCATGTTTCCAAATATACTCCTGAATATTGCGCTGAGATTACATGGATTCCTGCGGATGAAATCGAAAAAGCAGCACTAACTTACGGTAAGACAAAACCAGCATGTATAGCACCAGGAATAGGCGGAGCCTGTCACTCTATAAATTCTTTTGATTTAGCACGATCCCTCACGATCCTCGCTGCTATATCAGGTAATTTTGAGGTTCAAGGCGGGCAAGTATCATATGTACCGCCTACAGGTGCAAAAAGGAATTGCTATGGAAGCGACTATAGCGTATCACGAAACTTGAAACCCAAACAAATAAGAAAAAAATTGGGTGCGGATCGCTATCCCTTCTTTCAATTTCTTGATCCACAACCCCCAGAACCTATGTATAAAGCAATCTTGGAAGAAAAACCTTATCCTGTTAAGGCTGTGGGATTTTTTGGGCATAATCCTATGTGCGCACTGGGAAACTCGCAGCATATTAAAAAGGCTCTTGAAGTTTTAGATTTTCTATTTATAGCAGATTACTTTCATACTCCGACTACAAAAATGGCAGATATTGTTCTACCTGCTGCTCACTGGACTGAGCGAGATGATGTAGAGGATTTAGCTATGAAGAATTATGTTTTTTGCCAACCAAAAGCATTGGAACCGATTGCTGAATGCAGAAGTGAGAAGCAGATCTTAATTGACCTCGCTAAAAAGATGGGATTAAATGATTATTGGAAAACTATCGAAGAATCTTTAGATTATCGATTAGAACCCGCAGGAGTAACATATGAGGAGCTCAAACGAGTTGGAAATGTCTCTATTCCCATTGAATATAAGAGTTACGAAAAAAGAAAAGGATTTTCAACACCAACAAAGAAATTTATGATTTTTGCAAAACATTTGGAGCTATTAGGTGTGTCTCCCTTACCCGATTACAAAGAACCGCCAGAAAGTCCTATAAACACTCCAGAATTATGGAATGAATACCCCTTAATCCTTACTACGGGAAATCGTATTCTTCCTTTTTATCATTCCGCACTTCGCAACATCCCATCACTGCGCAAATACGCTCCTGATCCGGAATTACAAGTTCATCCTGAAACAGCAAAAGAACTGGGGATGAATGATGGAGAGTGGGTTTATTTGTCGAGTCCAAGAGGGCGGGTTGAAATTAAAATCAAATATTTCGAGGATACACATCCTAAGGTAGTCCATTCACCACACGGATATTGGTATGGAGCTGAAAACGGCTGGAAGAGATTGAACATCAATATACTCACTGATAATCAGAAGACTGATCCTGTTACAGCATCATTACCTCTTAAAGGGTTACTTTGTCGTGTTGAAAAAAAATAAAGGGAGTGATTTTGGGATTGAATCAATTTGGATTGATTCAAAATTTTTTAATTTTTTTTTTATTTTAACAATTAAATCAAAAGCTTATGGTTTTTAACAATCACAAGAAATTAGTCAACAAAAGTCTCAAGCGAGTTTAAGAACGAGTTAAGTGAAGCGGGAACAAAAATTATCTTATTTTTATTTAATTTTAATTTAATTAATGATTCCAGATTTTTAATAGATATAGGAATCTCTTGAATATTATTATGACTTAAATCCAAAACTGTAAGAGAAGTAAGAGAGCAAATTGATTCAGATATTTCACTGATATTATTACGATTTAAATCTAATTTCTCGATTGAATTTAAAGAACCTATTGAATTGGGAATAATTCTTATTTTATTTTTGCTTAGATTCAATATTCTAAGGGATTTAAGCAATCCAATCGATTCTGGAATTATTATAGTATTATTATCATTGAAAATTAATTTCTGAATTGAACTAAGGAATAAATCCGGACTGCTCAATTTCATTATAGATTCTATACGATCTTTATTTTCTTTTAAGAACCTCCAATTAAAAAAGTTAAAATTTAAAACTTCGACATGTTCATTTTTTAAAGCAAGCCATGGTTCGCCACTTTTGAAATCGGTTAATTTTTTGAAGTATTTATAAGTACTGGTATCCATTTTATAATTTTCATTACCGTTAGCAAATAAAGTTTCTAAATCTAAGAAAAATTTAGCCTCTTCCCGCACAACTCCAATGTCTAATGCGAATTTTTCAATCCATTTATTAATTTCTTCATTTAATAAATCTAGAGGTTGTTCTTTAAAATTATTTAAAAATTCAAAGATTGTCTTAATAACCAAAGGTGAATTGTCATGACTTATTGCCCAATTTAATGAATTCAAACCTTCTTTAAGGTAATGATGCGCAATAACTTTAGCAGAAGCATTTCGAACTATTGGACTTCTATCGGAGATCAAGTGATTCTCTACGATTTTAAAAATTTGCTCTGTTTTAAATGCGATTTGATCTAATCTTTCTATACTTTCTGCGCGTATCTTAGATTCATCGCTCCCTTCGATGAATGAGATTAAAATCTCAGAAGCATTCGATTTACTTAATGTTCCCTTTTTAACATTATCAAGAATTTTAAATGGTGTAAGTGGTTTGCTCATTATCCGAGATGATCCGATAAAAAATCCAATTTATTGATAATATTAGTTTTGATAGTAAAAAATCATGTTTTAAATTTTTTAAATAGGTATAGGGAAAAAAGGCTAATAACTTAAAAAAAAAAAATAAGCTAATATTTTTAGGGATTTTTATATATCCTGTGCATAAGCTTTTTCTATGAGTGAAAGTTCCTTTCTTAAGGGTTTTATTTTCGCTTGAATAGCTTTAATTTGAGTTTTCTTATCAAGCGCAATTTCCTTCAAGTTGCTTTTTAGAGTTTTATCTTTTTCCTTATTTAACATTTTTTGTTCTTTATGCATATTTTTAACAGTTAGACTTAATTCTTTCCTTTTTGCAACCCATTCTTCTGATTTTGAAATTGCTTCATTCAACTTGTTTTGTTCAGTTGAAAAATTACTTTCTATTGATGAAATTTTGGGATTATACTCAGCCTCCACTTCCTGTTCAGCGGAAGCTTCTTTTTTTGATGCTTCTTCCTCAATTTTAGTGATTTGATCTTCGTGTTCACTAATTTGACTTTTTATCTCGTTTTCGGACATTTTTGGTAATTCTCACATATGTAATTTAATTTTTTTAAGCAGAATTATTAGTATTAAAAATAATTTATTTTTATTTTATTATTAGCATTTTAAAACATATTAACTTATGTAATGAAGTAAGATAATGAAATCTCACCAATTGGATTATAAAAACAAATAATTTAAAACGAAATTATATTTAATTCTCTTTATAACTAATATAATATAATATTTTTAATTATGAAGAAGTTTCTTCTGAGAAAGGAAACGATTTCAATACTTTTTATATTTGGTCTGTCAAATTTCTTTTTTATCCTTTTTGAGATACTATTATTTTCAGTTTTTTCCAGATTAACATTCCTAAGTTATACAGACATGTTGTTATGGCAAGCATCTATTGTATCATTACATATTATCGTTATGTTAATGAGTGTTTACTACAAATATTTCAGACCTTTATATTTATTATTTATATTAATTGTTTCTGGTGGTTCTATTTATTTTGTAAGTCTTTTAAATTCACTTTTTTTTCTAAAGGCTTTCTTAATTATTATATTTGCAATTAGTTTTGTTGGATTTTGCTTTTCGGTGAGATACCTAAAATTTTATCGTTTCAAAAAAAAAAGAGCAGTTTTTTTTATAATATTATTTCGTAGTTCATTATCATTGACTAGCGTCGGATTTCTCTCAATTTCCCGAAGAAGCGTTAAGATTTCTCCAAAAACAAGTCCAGAATTGATATTTTGGACTGATCCCTACTTTTTACCAAATGATGAGGAAATCTATGAAATATGCAAAAAGTATAATATTGGTTTTATGCCAGCTATTGGACCAAGAACATTGAACAAAAGCTCTTTAATGGAACGATATAAATTAGCAATCGCTAATGAGATAAACCTTTATTTTTCCTTAGTTACTCCTCCTGATTCATTTATCAATATTGATAATACTTATGAATATCTTCCCCTTTACGAAGATTTCAAGCAATGGTTTATTGCTGAAGGTATTTTTAATAGTTCTTTTGTTAAAGCCTTTGTAGTGGATGCTGAACCACCAAGCCGATATACTAATGAAGTTAGGGACGAGAGTTTAGTTGATAGCATCAATTATTTCATAGATGAATTTCCAACTAAAAAAGAAATAGAGGATGCTACTGAAGACTTAGATAATTTAATTAGTAAAATTAAATCAGATGGAAAGGAAGCAGGGATAATACGTATATCACCATATATGGACGGATTAGATGATGACGGTGAAATAGAACTATTTCTGAGAAATATTTATAGTCTAGACGTTGTATGGGATTATACAATTACGATGGTTTATCGAACAGCAAGAATTATTACAGAGAGTGAGGATACAGCTGAGGTTGTCATAGATCGGATGAAGAAAAATGTTTTCGGTCAAGTTACTGAGGATGTAAATGTTTTATCAGTGTATAATTTCTATTTTAGAGTGGGAATGTGTGAAAAAGAGAGTGGTGATATAGAAGCAGATGATCATTATATCTTTATAGGAACTTTAAAAAGTATATTTAATGATACAGATTATATGAAAAATAAAGAATATCTTGATGATTTAGATATTGTTTGACATTTTAATAAAGAAAAAGTTTTTCTTTTCAATTATAAAAATTTTATTGATAATTATGGCGTAAACGAATTAATAAATTTAGGTGAGCATAACCAAAAAGATAAATCGTGGGAGCTTGTGTACATAGGAGCAGAAGTTCAAGCAAAAATTATTTTTTATTTAGCACTTGCATTTATAGATCGATTCATTTTTTTAGAAAGTTAAAATTCTCTATTTCAATAAATTTATTGAGCCTTAATAAAATCTTCAAGGGATTTAGTGAAAGTAAATCCGAAATTTTGAATTTTACTTATATCAGCAATATTTCTTTTTATTTCATTCACATTAGCTTCTCTATATACGATATTTGGTTTCTTATTTAATTTATTCGAAATAATCTCAACTAAATTATTAACGGAATATTCTTTTGGACCTGATAGGTTATACTCTTCATAATAACACTTGCGATTGTTAATAATAAGACCTAACGCTCTACAAAAATCCTTTACATGCATAAAAGCTCGTGTTTGAGTTCCATCACCATATATCGTGAGAGCTTCATTTTTTAATATTTTATCTTTAATTAAAGAAATAATATTAGATTGCCCTTTCCCATAAACAGAAAAGGGTCTAACTATAGTATGTTTCAGTCCTAATACTCCAAAAGAAGTAATTACATGCTCTCCTATCAGCTTAGATATACCATACAAATTTATAGGATTTTTGATTGTTTTTTCTGTTATTGGAAATGAACTTTGATGACCGTAAACTTGACCAGATGATAAGTGAATAAAGTGATTTATTTCTTCCTCTAGCGCTTTTTTTGCTAAAATCTTTGGTGTTATAACATTTAATTTGAAATACTTTTCATAATTTTCTAATGTACCTTCTCTTACACTAGTAGCTGCCGCGCAGTGAATAAAGGCTTCAATATCTGAAAAATCTGGAAATATAAAAGCCTCATCCAAAAAGTTCTGCTGCCAGTATTCGATGTCTTCTTTGTCATTTTGAAGATTTATTAGTTTGCTTTTAAGAGTGGCAATACTTTTACTTGAACTTCCTTGAGCTATAATTTTTATACCTTTCTTCAAGAAATATAATACAAGATGACTTCCTATAAAACCAGTAGCACCAGTTATTAAAATCTTTTTTTTTATCAATTTTTATTTTACCAAATGTATTCGAATTGACATTAATTTTACAACCTTGAAAAATTTGATTGCTAATTAATTAATTAATTTCAATCTTTTTATTACAACATTATCTGCCTTTTTGGGTGTGTACAAACATCAGTGATATAAAGCATTTGAAGTTTAAAATAAAATATTTTAAGAAATCCATAAGCCCCCTCGGTTTATAAGGGGCACAAATAATTATTGACTTATAAACCATCTTAAGGAAAACTGTTTAATTGAGCTGCTTAATAAATTGCCGTCTACCTTAGAAAAGATACGGATCTTAGGAAGAAATTCAAAATATGATATTTGTGCCAGTACAGCTTCCAGTCGTACGAAAAAATATCCAACGCTTTTTGGAGATTCGAAAAATCGGGTTGGGGCTACAGCTAGCGCAGGAATATGCCACAGTTATACGCCTGATGGTCGTTGCATGAGTCTTTTTAAAACTCTATACACTAATAAATGTATATATAATTGTAAGTATTGCTTTTCTCATACTTGTAAGCAAAAAGTGAGTTTTACCCCTGAAGAATATGCACGCACCTTTATGAAACTCTACTCGATGAATGTAGTGGAAGGTATATTCATTACTTCGGGAGTATGTGGTAGTGCTGATGAAACAACCGAAGAAATGCTTGAAGCGGTTCGATTGCTTCGATATAAATATCATTTTCATGGTTATATTCATTTTAAGTGTTTACCTGGTGTAAGTCAATATCTCTTGAAAGAGGCGATAACTCTTTCCGATCGTATCTCAGTTAATACAGAAGCTTCCACTAAAGAATATCTCGCTGAAATCGCAGAACAAAAAGATTTTAATAATGATATTATTACACGCCAACGCTGGTTAAAGCAAATTCGACTTAATCATAATGATAAAATGCTGAAAATCATGAAAGATTTGAAACAAGATAATCAGTTGGAATTCCAAGAAAAAATGATCAAGGATCGAAGAAAGGATGGATATAAAAAATTTCGATGGGATGGTGCTCCAATTCTCAATAGTGGTCAAACTACCCAATTTGTAGTAGGCGCCGCAGAAAATGAAACCGATTGGGATCTTCTTAAACGTATCGATTGGCAATATAGAATAGTCGATTTAAGGCGAGCATATTTTTCTTCTTTCACTCCAATCAAAGGAACACCATTAGCAAATAAGAAGGCAGAGTCTTTCGCAAGAGAACACCGGTTATATCAAAGTGATTGGCTATTGCGGATTTATCATTATAAATTAAGAGACTTGAAAGAAGTTTTAACAGAGGAAGGAAATTTACCCATAGGAGACCCAAAGATCCATTTTGCCAGGCATTATTTTAAAGCGCATGGCCCTGTTGATCCGAACCACGCATCTTACCAAGAATTAATCAGAGTTCCCGGAATTGGTCCTATTTCAGCTAAAAGAATAATTAATTTGCGATCTCAAAAAATTAAATTTAACAGTCGAGAGGATCTAAAATCTGTCGGGGTCGTGCTAAAAAGAGCTGATCCTTTCCTCATAATAAATGGTCGAAATCAAACAACTCTTTCCAACTTTTTCGAGCTTGATGAACCCAAAAGTATACAGAGAGGGATTAGGGGGATGATATGAATAAGAAAAAACATTGCCACGATCCATTAGAAGTTCTTGGTCGTGCTAAAGGATATTCACGAAGAGAATTGATCAATAAACTTCCCCGCCATAGCAAATTTTCTCCAGATATTATACAACAGATTGAAAAGCTACCAGAGGTTCTCTTACGCAATTCGGGTTCTCTAATGGCTAAAAATCTCATCCGAATGATGCGAGAAGTTAATACTGAAGTGTATCGAGCAATACAATTTACACGGACAGAAATAAATAATCGGGGTGTACTATACGGAGTCGTATTACTCAAACATCGTATAATAGATCTTGTCTTGGAATATTTTCATAAAAGATGGCCACAATGTGTCATTTGTTTGTATAATGAACACACTCGTAAAACGGGTGTTATTAATGAAAAAGGGACCATTCAAGAGTTGAAATTACCTCTTAAACATGTTGTTGAAAAAATAAGTAAAAATCGCCCCATTATGCCATATTTTGATGACATCCAATTTTCTGGAAAGGAAATATTCGAAACACTTTACAAGTCTCAAAATATTGTTGAACGAGAGAATCCTCGCTACTTCAAGCAAATGATCCCTGACAAATGTTATGAATTACCCGGGATGAGAAACGGTGTAGAAAAACGGTATATCTCTCGAAACAAGAAGCTAAATGAATTTCTTTAATAACTATAAGTAAAATTTGGGAAAGAGATTTAGAACATATGTTTTTCTTGAGAATCAATCCACGCAAGAATTTCTTTTTGAATCTGTGGAAAATCTTGATGTAGCTCACATAATCCCTCGTATAATAAACTATAATTAATATCGGTATATTGGTGAACAATTATATTTCTCATTTTAACAATAGATGTCGCCTTTTCGGTCATTTGAGGTGTAATAATATTTAGACTGCCCAACTTTTTTATACAATCTGAATAGGTCTGAGGAGGTGGTTCTTCAGAGTGAGCAATAATATGTGTGCAAATATCAAGAAGGTTATGACTCAAAATCTCAAATATTCGCTCAGCTTTCAACTGAAGATCCATATCTTGTTCTAATTCCCCTGAAGTTTTTGAAATAATTTCCTTTAATTTAGTCCAATACTTTTTGCAGGAAAGGAATTTCTGACGAATCAATGAAAAATCTATTGTTATTATTCGCACCTCGATTGTTAGATATATTCTGATTGATCAAGTAGCTTATTATACCAAATCATGTGATCATAGTAAAAAGGGAGTAATTTCTCTATATAACATGAACATATATCAGTATTTTTTTCATATAATAAAATTCCGTCAGAAATAACTCTGAATTGAATGTGAAGAGGGAGGTTTTCTAAGACAGAGATCTCAATCTCTTCATATTTAGTCAAATTTGTAGTTCTAACATGTAATTGTGTCAGGAAATTAAGTTGGGCATTAGAACTCAATTCAAAAAAGCTTGGAACCGAGATGAAAATATCTATATCACTCCACCAATTCATTGCATTATTAACCCATGATCCTCCAAGATATGAAAAATCTACTTTATATTCTTCAAAAATAGTTTTCAATTTTCGTTTAAGTAATAATGCCATCTCTTGACCTGTTTTTGGTCTCTCACCACGGCGTTTTAATGTATTATTTACATTATTTCTATGAGCCATAATTTATTTTTTCCACGTTCTTTTCAATTAGTTAATTAAGTCAAAATAATAATATAAAAATAATAATAAATAGTTTCTCAAAAATTACTTCCCATTCCTATTTACTAATCCTATTAGATATTAAAACTTATTCAATAAAGCAATATTAAAACATTTATTAAGTGGGATGTGAATATAAAATTAATTTTAATAATTTAAAATGTAATGCCAAAAAATTGATTCTAAAACATTAGCTATGAAGATGTTCCGCATCATCAATAATCTTTTTAGGTTCAGGAAATAACTCATCTTTAGATAGTATAAACCAATAATAATATGATATTATCATTTTACTATCATCAAATTTATATTACAGTTTTTCTATTATTTTTTTATAATGACAACAATTTCCATTTCTTTAGATGAAGAATTAGTTGAATGGTTGGATCAACTTGTCAAAAAGGGAATTATTAAAAACCGAAGTGAAGCGGTTAGAGGTGGAATTTTTTCATATATACGAGAAAAACTTGGTGTTCATTCCAGAGAAGAATTATGGGAATACATTAAACAGAAACAAAAAAAATCGCTTCAGAGTGGAGTAGAAGCAATTCGAGCAGTACGAGAGGAAGAATGATGCCAATTTATATCGACACAAATGTTTTCTATAATGCATATTGTCCAATTAAAGAAAGATTTACTGCAGATTGGCTTTTAAAACAAATCTCATCTGAATTCCCTGGAATCACTTCAGAATGGACGATTGCAGAAATATTTCGAGCATTTAAAAAACAGGTTAATCTTGAAAGAATCGAGGAGCATGATGCTGAGATCACTGTAAATCTTTTTTTAAGTGAAATAGGAGAATATTCTCAAAAAAATAAATTGATCTTAATTCCCGCAAAATATTCGCTCATCATGGCTAGCCGACCTATGATCTTTACTCAAAATTTATACGCTGCAGATGCTATTCATGCTATAACAGCAATACAGATGAAAGTTGATGCTTTTATTACATATGATAGTCATTTTGCTAAGCTAAAAAATATTCCAATTCTAAATCCCTCAGTGGATAATTTCCAAAATTCTATTACTCAAATTAAAGCCAAATATATTGAAGAGAAGGAATAATGACTAAAATACGTACCAAATGTATTTGAATTGATATTAATTTTACAACCTTGAAAAATTTGATTGCTTGAATTATTTAAAATTAGAATAAAATTTAATTAATAGAGTGGTTTTAAAATAAATAGAAAAGATTTCAGATGAGTAAAGTTATGAGCAAAGTTGATTTTAAGAATGTATTAGAATTGGCCAAAGATCAAATAGAAAATAATCCAATTATTAAAAAAGAGATATTTAATGAAGATACTGGTTTTAAATTCAATGCCCGGATTCTCTTTACAACCGAGGAAGAAAAGGAAAACATCTTTATCATTTTTAAAGATGGTCAAGTAGAAGTTGGATCTGATTTAATTGATAATCCTTCTGTCAAATTTATATTTAAAGATCTTAGTGAACTAAAGAAATTGCATGAATTTTCTGCACAAGAGACAATGGTTTTATTATTAAAAAATCGTTTTAGATACGAAGGATCTCTAAGTGAGATTGCGAGATTTTCTTATCTTACAAGCGTAATACTTCAAGGGGCAAAGAGGAAATATAAGAGAAGACAAAAGAAGAAAAAGAATAAAGAAATCTTATCTTTTGAAGAGTTCCAAGATTGGGATAATGGTTCTTCAAAATATTTACCAATGGAAAACAAGATTCTTAATTACAGGGTAGATAATGTAAAATATTTGGAAGACCCATACTTAGGAAAGTATAAAATTCAAGATTTCAAGCGTATTAATTACTTAAGATATCGGCACTTTCAAACTCCTGGGATTATTTGTACTGAAAGGGCTAAATTATTAACCGATTATTGTAGGGAACATGGATTTTTAAAGGAGGATGGTAATGAAGATTATCCCGCATTAAGACAGGGGAAAATATTAAATTACATCCTATCAAATAAGAGACCAATTATTCCATATAATGATTTGTTTGCCGGAACTACAACAACAAAAGAAAAGGGTGTTTTGTTATACCCAGATACAGGAGCTGTGGCCCTTTGGCCAGAATTATATACTTTAGATAACAGGGAATTGAATCCTTATGATATTACTCAAGAAGATATTGATATTTTAAATTATGAAATATTTCCATACTGGTCTGAGAGAAATATTAGAGAATATTGTAGAAAAATGACAGGAAATCCTCTCTCTCAAAAACTGGATGAGGTATGGATACTTTACTTTATGTGGAAAACTCAGACAATCTCTCACACAATTCCAGGATTTCCATCCCTTTTAGGTTTAGGTTTAACAAAAATAATGGAAAAAGCGAGAGAAAAGCAGAAAAATAGTCCTGATCAAAATAAACGAGATTTTTATGAAGGGATGTGCCTATCTATTCAGGGAGCTTTAAATTATGCATATAACTTAAGTAAAGAAGCTCAGAGATTAGCTGATCTCATTGATATTAATAATGCATCTAATAGTCAAAAACAAAGGAAGCTAGAATTAGAAAATCTCTCAAAAATTTGTGCTAAAGTTCCAGCAAAACCTGCTGAATCTTTTGAAGAAGCGATTAATTCCATTTGGATAACATGGATTTGTTTACACCATGAAAGTATGAATGCTGGTCTATCTTTAGGACGCTTAGATCAGTGGCTTCAACCGTATCTCGAAGCAGATATGAAAAGAGCAAAATCTGAACAAGAAAAGGAAGAGATAATCAAAAAAATTATTGAATTAATGGGATGTTTTTTTTTAAGAACCGCAGATCACTTGCCCTTGGTACCTGATATTGGCAATTATTTATTCGGAGGAAGCTCCTCTGATCAAGCGTTAACCGTGGGAGGAGTAGATAAAATTGGAGAAAATGCAGTGAATGACATGACTTATATTATTTTAAAAGTAGCGGAAATGCTTTGTTTAAGAGATCCAAACATGAATGCACGTTATCATCCCGATAAAAACTCCAAAGAATATTTAGACAGATTATGTGAAGTAAATATTAATACTACAGCCACACCTTCAATCCATAATGATAAACAAATGATAAAAGCTCTCACAATCCAAGGAATTCCTATTGAAGACGCAAGAACATGGGCCGCTACAGGATGCGTGGAACCTACAATTTGTGGAAAACATTTTGGTCACACTAATTGTATGCTTTTGAATACTGTCGCTGCGATGGAAATGATTCTAAATAATGGATATCATCCAGTTATTAGCGATAAGTGGAGGATTGGCCCAAAAACGGGAGATTTAAATGATTTTAAAACTTATGAGGATTTTCTCAATGCTTATAAAACTCAGTTACATTTTTTAGTTGCTAATTCTATTGAATACAACAATAATTTAGGAAAAGTACATCAAATCCTCAAACCTACGCCATTTCTAAGTTCTCTAATTGAAGGACCAATGGAGAAAGGAGTGGATCTCGTAGATGGAGCAGCAACATTTAATACATCAGGCGTCGCTCTCGTAGGTCTTACAGATGTGATTGACAGTCTAAAAGTTATAAAAAATTTAGTCTATGACAAAAAAATAATTGATTTACATGCTTTAAATGAGTTAATTAAAAACAATTTTAAATCAGAAAAAGGTCAAAAAATCCATCAACAAATTGAAGAAATTCCAAAATTTGGGTCTGATGACAAAGAATCTAACGAAATTGGAAGGGATTTAGTAGATTATCTTTACAATGATTTTGGCTCTTTCAAAAATTATCGAGGAGGAAAATACCTCGCGGGTTTCTGGAGCATGAGCAATCATGTTGCTTTTGGAACGCTTTCAGGCGCATTACCAAACGGAAGGAAGGCTCTCAAACCTTTTACACCAGGATTAACTCCTGCTCCTGGAAGAAAAGACTTGCTAATCCAAAATATTCATT